>MEHZ011503888.1_pt1 | contig 15111 bp, 19 predicted proteins | sample 897221 | NCBI WGS metagenome assembly MEHZ01 (sample SAMN05514161, study PRJNA337945) | marine metagenome | isolation source: marine surface water | place: Arctic Ocean | collected 2007-12-13
TGAAGCTTCCAATCGTGCAAAGTCAAAATCATAACCAGTACTAAGACCAGTTACTTTATCACTTTCACCAAACTTCGCACCTCGCCAAACATCCGTATCCCTATAAGTAGAGGATACCTCAATTGGTGGTACTGTAATATCTGCAGAGGCAAAGCCAACTGCAGCCAACGTTGTTAATAGAATAGTTTTTAACATATCGCCATTATTGTATCCTACAAAAGCATACATGCAACTTAAAAATGGCTCCGGAGGTAGGGTTCGAACCTACGACCTAGTGGTTAACAGCCACCCGCTCTACCGCTGAGCTACTCCGGACTATACAATAATTTAATAGTCAACTAAAGTAAATCAATTACTTTTTCTTAAGAAATCTAAAAGGATTCTTCGCGAAGGCTTTACCTAATTTAACGATACCTTGCAAGATTTCTGGAGAAATAGCACCAACTACACCATATATTAGAGCTTTATGTAGGTCTACCATAGGCATGTCTCGTATAAACGACCATACAACAGTAGTTAATATAGCAGCTGATACTATTTTCTTAAGAGCATCTCTTATAGTATTCTTCTCTTCATCAACTAGTATACGAGCTACCATGGTCGCCGTTCCGAGAAGAACGATAATCCACCCATCAGCTAAAAACTCTTTAAGGATCGATTTTTCTGGTTCCATAAGATAAACGCATCAATATTTATTATATTAGGACGTATGTCTATGAAAGTATTTCGGTTATTTTTGTTTAGCAACAAAGTCCATAATCTCGTAATGGAAGTCCTTCTCACTTATATTATCGTATACATTAATATAATATATAGGGTCTTCATTAGTCTGTTGATATACGAATATTCTGTTCGTTTCTTCTTCTAGTACAAAATCGAAATTATCTATTTTACCTCTCATTTTTTTTTATTTAAATTACTTTGACATTAATGGTATTAGCTTCATTACTATAGACATCTTCAACACTGGATTAACATCTATTTCCTGACCTAGCTCTCCATTTATTATATTACAAATCTTAAAACATGCAACGTATGGTTCGTCATATTGATTAAATTTATATTCTATATGTATAAATATCCCATCCTTACCTGTTTCGGTGGGGTGTGTATCCGTATAATGTAGTATATATCTCACGGGTCATACTAACTAATCTTACTAAGTTTTAGGTCCTTAAATTGTTCTTCCATCTTCATAAACGCGTCGTAGTATTTTATGAATTGAGTAGTTAACCTCTCCATCTTACGAGCATCAATCTCTTCTTTAGAGAAGTAATAAGCCTTCCATGTCTTAAGGATATCATCATTCCAGAAGTTAAATAGATTATTCTGAATGCAATGTCTAATCTCATGTAAAAGCGATCCAAATATATACCGTTTGTTAGGCTTTGTCGTGTCTAACTCTATTCTATAATCTTTCATAGAGACAGGAGTACAAAATGAAGTACCTCGAACTTTACTCTTATGAATAGTAACAGATATATTTAGGTTTTTTTTATGATTAAACTCTAACATATTAGTTAGTAACGTCTCAAAAACATCAAAGTTAATTCCTGTATCCCTTTTAACCCTAGCTGATGGTTGCAATATTATCATCCTATTTTTTTAATAACTGGTTCGTAGTATCCTTCTTGAAGAAGCTTCTCATGAGCTGCATTAGCATCATCTATATTATCAATACGTTCCTTTAGGAAGCGTAAGATACCGCCTTTTTTATCTCGGTATTCAATAACAAATATACCAAAATCAAAGGGCTTTTTTGGAAACCTCTTCTTCATACTATTATTATATCACAGTTCCTTTCAAAAGCAACTAAATAAATGTATGTTCGAAGAAGTTATACTTGAAAACTCAACAGAGAGAATCGCGAAGCTCTACGGTCCTGCAGCACGTGCTGAGGATAACCCTGACACTGGTGTAGAGATAAAGAAGAAAGCTGCATATTATGTTATTAGAGACTGTGCAGGTATTACGCGGAAGTATCTTTCAATACACGTTTGGGGACTATTTGATGATCCTATTCTCGACCTTAAAGGTAAGTTTACTAGCAATGATGTAAAGAGCTTTTTAAAACGAGCAGAGACAGATACAGAAGCTAAGCTTTTAAAGAAGCTAATCCTTGCTGATATAAGAGAAAAGTACGAAGTAGTTCATACATCAACCGGTGCAACTGCTATAAGCTATGAAGCTGATGCAGATGATATATACTCATACTATGAGGAGTATGAAGAAGGTCTTGATGATTCAGCTGAATCAGATGATAGTGAGGAAGAGGCTCTTACTGATGATCAGCTAATACTTAAGTATCTATTCTAAAATGGAACCGCATTAGACACATACTTATCTAAGTAGTAATCAACCGTCTCGGTTAAGTCAAACTTTTGCTGGTTAGCTACAGCATCTAAATTATGCTTTGTAGATATAGCATACTTAAAGTCATGACCAGCTCTATCTTCTACAAACTTAATATACTCTTGTCTCTGATATCGCGGAGCTTTGTCTACAACTGCTCTTATAATTTGATCAATTAAATCTAAATTACTAAAATCAGCACTACCGGGCACATTGTATAACTCAGCGGCATCTTCCTTATGTAATACTTCTATAATAGCTTTAGCGTGATCACGAGCATGTATCCATTCGCGAATATTATCACCTTTACCATATACAGGTATGTATTGACCTTGTGCTAAAGATCTTATGACTGTTGGTATTAACTTTTCATTATGCTGTCTCGGTCCGTAGTTATTACAGCATCTTGTTATAGATGCGTTTAGACCATATGTTGTAATGTATGACTGCACTAGTAAGTCAGAGCTAGCTTTAGATGCTGAGTAAGGTGATCGAGGCTTAAGAGGATGCTCTTCAGTAAAGGGCTCTTCATCTAGCTGTAAATGTCCATATACTTCATCAGTTGAGACGTGAACCATTCTAGCCTTATTCTGCTTGCATAGCTCAAGGACATTTGCTGTACCTCTAACATTACTATCAACAAATGCTAATGGATTAGTAATAGATCTATCGACATGTGATTCAGCTGCAAGATGTAAGATATAATCAACCTTCCCTAAAAACTCCGTAAAACTCGAGCTCGATATATCACGTACCATATGCTTTAATCTAGCGTCGCTCGACGGTATATGGTTTATATCAGCACCAACACCCATCTTATCAACACAAATAACTTTTATGTCATCGTCTTTATCCTTAAGCAACTCCTCGATAACATACGAGCCAATAAACCCGCAACCACCTGTAACTAAATATGTCTTACTCATTCTCTATTAATTTTGGATTCTGTTTGATAGTTTGTCTCGTTATAAGATCTTTTATCTTTGTTGTAGACCACTCATGTGATCTAGTTGTATAAACTACCTCAGGTGGTAAATCATCACCTGTAAAAGGTTTACCGATATAATCTTCTCCTAATATACGAACATCAGGCTCAAAAAACTTAATTAAGTCTACAAGTTCGTCTTCAGTTTGATACATATATACTTCATCAACATATTTGATAGCCATTAATGTCTTATACCTTTCATAATATGGTATGACTGGCTTGTATTTAGTATAGCGAGTCAAATTTGGATCTTTCTGTAAAAACACAATGAATCTATCACTATGTCTTTTGGCCTCTTCAAAGGTGTAGATATAACCTGGGTGAAGTAGATCGAAGTTACCTGCAGTAAAACTTGTAATAATTTTACTAGGGGAATTATTCTTAAGCTTATTATACAGAGGACTTTTCATATATTAACGTGAGGGCATCAGACTCAGTCATTGGTTCGAAGTCATATTTTTCTTTAAGCTTTGTGACATCTAATATACAATTAGATCTATTAGCCTTAGTATTAAGAGCAGCAAAGTCTACAAACTTCCAATTCGGGTTACCTTTATCAGCTGCTTTCATAAACTCTATAACACCTGCTGTATCTAGAGCATCAGGGTTAACTAGATTAAGAACATCATTCTCATTCTTACCCTCGGCAATATACTCCCTAATGAATCTGCATAAATCTGGTATGTATGTTTTCGAGTTTTTAAAATTTACTAGATTATCATAATTACGCAGCTTGGATAACACGGATCTTTCTGATGTAATATCATTATCGAATGGCATCCGGATGCGTATGGTCAAGCCGTAATCTCCTGCCGCTAATTCATACGCGTGTTTCGATTTAGAGTAGAAAGAAGACTCAACATTAAACAAACCATAGTTAGGTTCATCTTCCTCTAACCAAGCCTTTTCATATCCTGTGAAGATGCACCCAGATGAGATATGAACGTATGGTATTTGCGATGCTTTACAGACTCTATTTACATTTACTGGACCTAACACATTTAAATCCCAACACTCTTTCTTCTTATCTTCTGCTTGATCAACATTAGGCCGGCCTGTAAACCCTGAGCAGTTTATAACATAATCAATTTTATTCGTTGACAAGAAGGTTAGTAGCTTATACTGCTTATTGTAATCTAGCTCAGCTCTACGTAAGACTGTAACGTTATGGTAGCCTAGTAGACTGTTACTTAAATGAGTGCCTACGTATCCTCCCCCTAAGATGCAAATATTCATACATAAATATTAACATAGGGATGTATATAATCAACTGCTTTTTTTCTCAGACTTTTTCCTCTTACCACCTTTCATGTTAGCACACCAGTGATACATCTTTGCCTTCTCGCCACCATACTTCTTAGCTCTTGTACGGAGCTCAGTTACAGAGCCCTTACAACTTGCACCTGCACGCTTAACACGGCCTGGGCTACTCTCTGCATCCTCTTCAGATGGTGACTCTTCATCAGAATGCTTACTCTTGTTAAGCTTATCACCAGCCTTTTTAGCTGCCTTATAAGCTTTACTACCTTTGCTAGCACTCTTACCACCACGCTTCTTCTTAGCATTAATGTTGTCCCATAAACCTTCAGTAAAGGTTTTAATGTAAAATGACTTAAAATCTTGCACGTAAATATTTACTCCTCTTCATAGAGTTTTTCAATATACTCTCTAATTCTTTCATAATTATACTCACCTTCGACAACACTTAGTTCAAGTTGATCCACGAAGCTATTAGCTAAGAAATCCAGTTCTTCATCTTCAACCTTCTCTAATGCATCTCTTACTGCGTAAAGACTATCATATAAAGAATCAATCGATTTATCTAAATTATTAATAAGCTTAGACTTTTTCATATTTAAAGCTATTTATTGTTATACCTAAGATAGCAACGAGGTTTTTCTATAATCATTTAAGATATTAATAATATCTGCTTTAAGGTAATTAATGTGATATGGTACGAACCTATCTTCTTGTAGATAGAAGATGACACACTTACGACATTTTTTACCGGTCATCTGCTCGTGCATATAAGCATACATTGACAACTGTAACGCGTAAGTGTTAAACTCACAAGTATGTAAGTGGTCAACAGGCCCGATCATTCTTTCCCCAAACGGTGAGCTAAATCTAAACTTCTTATTAGTTTTGAAATCTCCTACAGTAAACTCTCCTTTCTTATGCTCAAATATAAGATCAGCCATACCAGCAACGTTATAGTCCTCATTGTATAATAGACTCTCACAGTGGATCTTATCATATCTATCAATGTTTCGTTCTACAGCCTTGTTGTATGTTTTATAAAGCCAGTTGTAATTATCTTCCATATCACCACAGCTAATATAATCTTCTAAGAGTTTATGAATATTTGTGCCTCTATCGCAAGCTTTGTTCTTTTCCTTCTCCCACATCTCGAGAACCATCTCTTTCGACACACCCTCTCGTTCAGCTACTCTTGATGCGTGGAAGTGTTTATCAAACTTTTTCTTATATTGACCGAGTAGAGTAGTTACAGATATAAACTTACCTTTATCTTTATGCGTGTAGGTATGTGACGCTTCATCGAAATTAACAATTTTTGCAGACATTAACTTATTTTAATATAAAACTCGCGACTATCAACTAAATAATGGTATGGGTGTAAAGATTTCAGAATTACCAACATTTTCCTCTCCTCTAACAGGAAATGAGCTAGTAGCAATAGTTCAAGACTCTATAACTAGACAAGCGCCGATATCGGCTTATGCCGCTCCTTTAACTGGAGTAGGTGGAATGTTAGCAAGAACTGAGCTTTCTAGTCTTTCTGGTGGGTGGGATGCTACTAGGATAAATGTAGCAGCAAAATGCACAAGTTGGGACGCATCTGCGGCCTGGTGTACGACTTATGGTAATGCAGTTGTAAGTTGTGTACAGCCAAACACGACCCAAGGTCAAGTTAAAGTTACAACTGTTGGAGGAACTATAAGCACTGTAAATATAAAAGATATTCAAACTACCAGCACTCCTACATTTGCAAGTATAGCTATTGATAGTACAGTTCGGAGTGGCTGCATTAATGCTGGTTATTGTACTTCTGTTGCAGGAGGTAGTACCTATTCTTCTATCGTTGGAGGTTATTATGGCTGCGCTTTTGGTTTAGGTTCATTCGTTGGAGGAGGTAACAATAATAAAACAACAGGTACACACAGTGCAGTGGTAAACGGATGCTATAATACTGTAGATGGTAACAACAGTGCTATTTTAACTGGTACCAGTAACACAATTAGCTGTGCTGTTTCTGGCGCGTCAATCTTAGCTGGTACCGGTATTAGCGCTGCGTGTAATGATACTGCCTATACACAGAAACTTAATATATCTGAAGTACCTACAGCATGTGCGGGGTTACCAGTAGGTTCTATATATAGGACCGGTAATGACTTAAAAATTGTAATTTAACCTCTTGAATTTATCTATATTGTAATTAAATTATAGTATAGTTAATTAGACATGAGCAAGCGTAATAGTGTTAATACAAAAAAGCAGGTATCTAAAGCTAAGGCAGTAGAGATAGAGGCAGAGGAAGTACCGGCCGCGTTAGTAGGTAAGAATGCTATTTTTCATATAGAAGGTGGAGTTGGTAAGCATGTAGCAGCTTCTGCAGTTATAGCATCATACAAAAAAGCCAAACCTAACAATAATATTATTGTAGTGTGTGCTTGGCCTGAAGTGTTTCTTAACAATCCACATGTTGATAGAGTCTATAGAATTGGCAACACGCCTCACTTTTATAAAGATTACATTTTAAACAAGGATGTTGAGATTCACTCACAAGAACCATATAAGACAACAGATCATATTACTAAAAAGAAGCACCTTATCGATTCATGGTGCGACTTAATTAATGTACCTCGTGCGGGTACTGCTCCCGAGTTAGTATTAAACTTTAGAGAGAAAGAAGAAGCTGGAAGGCTTATCCAAAACCCAACTAATAAGCCAGTTCTGCTTCTTCAACCATTTGGAGGTCCTGGTAAGGAACATCAAGAGACACCTTACTCATGGACAAGAGATATTCACCCTACAGTCGTACAAAACATTGTAAATGCTTTACATGATAGGTATCATATTGTACATGTTTGTTATGACTTACACCCTCAATTAGAGAACGTTCAACGTATTGATGCCGGCCTACCTAAAAAGGTTCTCTTTGGTCTTCTACTTTACTCTACAAAAAGACTCTTAATTGATTCTTCTCTTCAGCATGCTGCCGCGGCAATGAACTTACCTTCGACTGTAGTGTGGGTAGCCACTCAACCAGAAACTTTCGGCTATGATTTACATACCAACATTAAACCTTCACAAGAGTTTCTAGAAGGTACTGTTGATTCATATCTGTATGATTACAGCTTTACAGGTGCGCTTCATGAATGTCAATATGAAAATCCTAGTCAAATATTTGACGCTAACAAGATTGCAAATAGTCTAGTTTAACTAGTTAGTGTTACATGAGCCTTCACGTCCATGGGCGTGAAGGCTTTTTAGTAATAATTGCCGTAGATGTCATTATCATTAACATCCATATCATATACGTTATCTTGCGAGTCTTCATTAATATTCCAATCAAAAGACTTATCAGCGGAAACACTATCACCAGGTATGTTAGTAGAAAGAACTCCACTAAACGAGTTTTCAAAAACTTGATCGTTAACTGGCTCGATTGGCGCGCCAGGTTCGAATGAATATTCGTATCGTTTAGCTCGCACTCTGTATACATAAGTACCAAGCAGTGGATTCAATACTGAGACATCTTGATCCATTCGCTCTGTAATCTCATACACCTTAGCACCCCTGCCGTTGGTTCTCATACAACTTAATGCATCTATAACAACAAGATCACCAGACTTAGGCTCTATAGACTGACCAACACTAGCATAATCAAACTTTGCCGAAGCGGCATTATAAAAGGTATCTATGTGTAAATACCCTGTAAACTCATCAGCGGCATCGAATCCGAAACTTTGTAATGAAATAGCTTCGTTGTTAAGTTCAACATACATTTGAAGAGCAAGAGGTCCTTGAAACGTTTTAGTTGGCTCTTCTCCATATAACAAATTAGCTGCTGATAAATTAAAAGGATTAAAATAGTATTGTACGTCAATACCGTAATTGTTAATTAAGTCGTTATAAGCCTGATCAAATACTAGCTGTTCTGCTTGCATGTTTGTAGCATTCACAAACTTACCGCAAGATGGTATAGCTGTAGCTGCTAAAACTTCTTCCGGTGTGCAGTTGATAGTATTTGGATTACAGCCCATACAGTTATTTAGTCTTTTTCATGAGCATCCCACACTGATTACCGTCCTCATCTTCAAACATTTTTACCTCTACTCCGGAATTACCAAGACCTTTTGTTACCCCAGGCTCATAATCTATACTATATATGTTTAAACTACCCATTAAAGGTTGTCCCATAAGCTTAATTTGATGAGCGCCACCGTTTATTAGATTTTTAACATGAGGACATTTAGAGTTATAGTCCTTACGGATATTATTTTGATGCTTTCTATCTGTACCTCCGTATAAATTCTTACCTGTTCTCATTGCAGAGTGCATGTACTTATCTCCTTGGTAGTACTCTTTAAAGGTCCTCATATATATATACTTAATAAAAAAGCCTACCGAATAAACGATAGGCTTTAATATTGTTGCGTTTTATTTTAATTATTCAAAAGCACTTGAACCTGGCTTAAGATTGCCAACTTTGTTCTGCTTTCCGTCGTTATAGTGAGTGTTCATGTTAGAGCCGGCATCAACTTTTCCAGTTGCACCAGTACTAGCAGCTCCACCAGCCTTTTTAAGGCTACCTACTTTATTCTGCTTACCGTCATTATAATGAGTGTTCATTGCAGTAGGCTCTCCTTCTTCATCTTCTTCACCAAATTGAGTAGGGAATTGCTCATCTTCGACTTCGATTTCTGCATCGACATCATCACCATCTTCGTCTCCCAATGCAGCTTTAAGAACGTCACATAAATGCTGTGCCGTTTCTCTGTCTAAAGTAACTGTTACTTCACCTTCTGCGTCGGCGTCGGTCTCTGCATCATCAAGACCGAGTGCGTCGAGATCTGCTTCTTCATTATCACTGCCAAATTCTTCATTGACCATGACCTTATCATAGAGTTTATCAAAAACTGATTTACGCTTCATAAAAATATTTAATCCTTCCTCAGCGATTTTCTCTATTTCTTCTGAACTTTCTTCATCTTCTTCGTCTAAATCAGGTAGGTCATCTTCATCTACTGTACCCGTACTTCCTTCTTCATCTTCTTCCACTTTACCAGCTTTAGCCTTTCTAATGGCCTTACCCTTTGATCCCATATACTCAGCAGTTCTAGATTCAACCTTACCGTCTCCGTCGTAATCTTTATCTGCTTTATGTTCTTCGTCCTCTCCTAAATCAGCTTCAACTTTATTGACATCATCTTCTTCTGTCTCATCTTCTTCGTCTTCTTCTTTTTTACCGACGATGCCATACCGTGCAGCTACGTCATCTGAAGTAGGTAGAGGTTCATCACAACCTGTACCAGGATCGTTTCCATCTCCATATGATAAACCTTTTACGTTATAAGTGTTTTCTTTATCACCAACTTTGGTAATATCAACGTCAGACGCTTTAAACCCCCCTCGTTCAGTTGGACCACCCTTTAAAAGAGGAGCGTTACCTATGGTTCCCGCCGGGACATTCTCTCTAACTACTACTTTATCTAAAATAGCGCCGTATGCTTCACCTAAACTTTTAAGGTCTTTCTTTTTAGCCATATATTTATTTATGGTAAGTGATAAATATTTTCAATGGCTCAACAAGATAATATGTACTATATGGGGAATAAAAATTTGCCCAATATAAACTGGAAGGGTGAATATACTAAAGAACAAGTAAAAGCTTTATCTAAAGCGGAGAAGAACATCCTTTACTTTGCGGAGAATTTCTTCTTTATTGTTAACCTGGATAGAGGTAGAGAAAAGATTGAGCTATATAAGGCTCAAAAGAGAGCTCTGCGTAAGATGAGAGACAATCGGTTCTTTATACAATTAGCTTCTAGACAGATTGGTAAATCAACGATGATGACAATCTATATTTTATGGCAAGCCATCTTTAATAAAGATCAGCGTATATTGTTAGTGGCTAACAAAGAGGCTACTGCGATAGAAATCTTTCAACGTGTAAGGATGGCTTATGAGGAGTTACCGAACTGGTTGAAGTCACCTGTTAAGGAATACGCTAAGACATCTATGACGTTAGAGAACGGATCACGTATTGGTATTACAACTACTACCGGAACAGCAGCTCGTGGTCAATCTGTCAACTGTTTAGTTATTGATGAGATGGCATTTATTGAGCCTCACTTAGTAGAAGAGTTTTGGAAGTCAGTCTTCCCTGTTATTACTTCTTCTAAAAAATCTAAAGTGTTTGTATGCTCGACTGCTAATGGAACAGATAATTTGTTTTATAAGTTATATACAGGAGCTGTGAGTGGTGAGAATGGTTGGTCGTATGATAAGATATTATGGGATGAAGTACCGGGTAGAGATGAAATGTGGGCTAATAATACTAGACAAGCCATTGGTTCTCATGATGCTTGGCTTCAGGAGTTTTGCTGTCAGTTTATAAACTCAGGTGAATCTTCTATCGATGATGATCTATTTGAGAAGATGCAATCACATCTATGCGAGCCTAAAATAGTCTTAGATGATGGTCATTATAAGATCTGGGAAGAGGCGGACCCATCTAGAGTATACGCTGCAGGGGTAGATACAGCTGAAGGTGTAGGGGTTGATTCGTCAGTAGTGCAGGTATTCGATATTACCGATCTTAAAGATATACGACAAGTGGCATGCTATACTAATAACAAAATACCTCCAGCTGACTATACTAATAAAGTTTACTCTATATTAAGAAACTATGGATCACCTTTAGCTCTTATTGAGCGTAACGGACCTGGAGCGCAGATCGTTGATAGACTTGCTAATGACTTTGGATATGAGAAGTTAGTATCATATGGTAATAAAGCTGGTCATAGACAAAACATAATGCAGGGTATGATTGCACATACTAATACTAAGTATAAAGGAGTACTTAATATGCGATATTATATTAATGAAGCTCGTTCAGTTACAATCCGAGATGAAGATACATTAAAAGAGTTACGATCATTCGTAAGATATCCTAACGGTACCTGGAAAGCGAGACAAAGTCATCATGATGATAGGGTTATGGCTACACTCTATGCACTCTTTATACTAGAGAAAGAAATTACTGAGCGCTTCTTTGAGATACTTGAATTAGATGATAGAGGTAAGCCTATGGTTATTGAGGCGATGGACTTCGGATTGAAGTTCTTTGAAGATGCTACTTCACTTTACGCTGACAATGAAGTGGTTGGTGCTAATAATATGCTACCCCCAATCGTGTTTGGTATGGGTGATAATCAAACCGAAGAGGAAATGGATGAGTTAGAAATGCATGGCTTTCAACCTCTAGAATAAATATTTACGATGGCAGTAAACCAAAACAATCAATCTATCTTAAACAAGAGCCGTCTAGATAAGTTTATACTTGTCTTTTCAGTACCTCCAGCGTTACGTGAAGTCAACGTACGAGAGAATAGCGCACGTAATAGTAATAATGTAATAGAAGACAAGCTGCAGCTGTCAGTTTACGGTGCTGTTGTACCAGAACTTACTGTACCATCGATCGCGATACCATATGCAGGTAGTAATTTGTATCAATCTGCTCATGCAAGAGAGCCTTACCCTCCAGTAACGGTTAACTTCACCACTGACAATGAGTTCAACAACTACTGGGTTATATACAAATGGTTAAATTTGATGCATGATCAAAAGACTGGGGTGTATGATGAAACAGATCTAGATTCAGAGAACGAATTTAATAATTATCAGACTGATATGACTCTTTATGGTCTAGATGAATATGAGAATAGACGTATAGAGTTCACGTATACCAAGGCTTTTCCAGTGACCTTGGGTAATTTAGAATATAACTATAGAACATCTGATGAAATAGAATCATCATTTACGTTTGTTTACTCGCAGTTACACACAAAATTATTGGATTTATAAGAAATTATCTATTCAAAAAGAATAAATAATTTTATGGCAAAACCAACAATACAATCTCCAGGTGTTGAGATTCGTGAATCTGATCTATCACTTAGAACAGTTTCGCAGGGTACAACAACATATATGGCAGGCTTCGCTAACGAAGGCCCCACCGATGAAGTGGTGGGTGTAGGAAACATCACAGAGTTTGAACAAATCTACGGGCAACCAAGAACGCCGGCAGAAAGATATTTCTATCATTCTGCACGTGCTGCTTTAAATTCTACCGGTAAATTAATGGTAAATAGATTACCTTATGGTGCAGATGCTGGTCAAGGGTTTGGATCTAAGATCTCTGTTTTGGCATATCCAGCTTCTGGTTATGATAGAACGGATACGAACTTAGAGATTCGTAATGTAGCAGGAAATATAACAACATCAGTAGTATCTGGAGGAGCTGGCTTTGGCGCTTCACAGCTAGCGAAAACTTTAACTATTACAAATGCAAAAATTTCTTCTAGTGTAGCGCAAGCCGCAAACAATTCTTTTGCAATTACTGGTGGTACCTTTACAGTAACAAATGCTGATGGATCGACTACTCAAACAGCTACTATTACAGGTACTAGTTTACTCTCTGCTACTGGAGGGTTTACTGTTCTTTCTGCGGCCGAAATTACAACTGATTTAACTTTAGGTGTAAGTATAGGTAGTAGCTTAAATTCATATCCAACAACGACTGGTACTTTAACATTAGAACTAACAGGTGCGACTCCAAAGATTGCTCTCGACGGCGGAAACACTTCATTTGCTGGCATAGGTACTAAATTATCTGCGTTTGGTGGAGCTGAAATATTTGAATCAGATTACTCAAAACAAGAATCTACATGGTTCTTAGGTGCACCTACACAATTCGATATAACAACAGATGAGTATATTCTACTTACTAATGGTGAGCTGTTTACTGAAGGTTGGTCCTCTACTGCTATAAAATCTAAGGATATAACATCACTAGCAACGTTATCTGCTGCAGCTGTTATAGTTATTAACAAAGCTCAAACTTCTATTGATGCTCAGTTCAACGGATATTATCTTGGTTTAGCAGATAACACGAACATTAACCCTGCAAGTGCCTTTGATGCGATACAGACAGTACAAACTACTACTGCTGCTGCTCCAACTACAGGTAGAACGACATTTACTGCTATACCATCAGCAAGATTTGAATTTAGCACAACAGCTGCTAAAGGTTCTAATATCCAAAATTCCATATCACAAGTGATGGAAGCGGGTATAACTAATTACGACATATCTACTAGAGAGTTTGATGATACGTTAAACGTAGGTGTCTTTAAGTTACGTCAGTCAGTATTCGCTAAAGATGCTAATAAGATGGATTACCTTTTAGAAGAAGGTTATAATGGCTCTATTGGATATTACAGACAGATTAATTCTGAAAATGGAGGTGCTCCTATAAACTTCTCACTTGGAACTGTTGAAGATAATTCCCGTAATGTTGAGATATTAGTTAATCCTTATTTATCAGATCAAATTACTGGTTTAAATATGAGTAGTGATGGTAAGCCTAATAGAAAGATACGAGTATATACTAACTCATTAAAAACTGCTTATAATAATGGTGATTTATCTGAAACGGCAGTAGGTGCTCCAGCTGCATTCTTAACTGACTTAGGTGATAAGGCTGACTCACTCTTCCCACTCGGTGCATATGGAGAGACAAACTTAGAGACAAAGCTCGCTGGTAATATTCCACAGAAGCTTGATAGAGCTCTTGATCGTATTCGTAATGATCGTAAGTTTAACATCGATATTATTGCAGAAGCTGGTTTAGGTACTATATTCACATATAATAATACAGCTACTGCACTTAGCGGTCTTGGATTTGATGACTTAAGAACAACTCCAGCAATCGAAGCATTAAGGACATCTAGTGATATTGCTACTAATACTGCTAGAGACTCTTATGGCACAATCTTTAACAAGTTTGCAGTATTTGCAGGACCGGCTAAGGATGGTGGTAGAGGTGATATTCTCTTCGTTGCTGATCCAATTAGACAGTTACTAGTTACTGGTAAGGATAACAAAGTACAAGCTGATAAGACAAAACCCTTCGCAACACATATTTACTGGGCATTAAGACATCAGTTTGAAAATGCTAATACATCATATGCAGCTGTGTATGCTAACTGGATGAAAGTATATGATAACTATTCTGGTCTATTCACTTACGTTCCATCATCTGGATTTGCAGCAGCTAAAATGGCTTCTACAGATGCAGCAATCGGACCATGGGGTGCACCGGCAGGATTTAATCGCGGTATTATAACCGACGCTGTTGATATTGCTTTATCACCTAACCAACGTCAACGTGATGATCTTTATACAGTTAATCTTAATCCAATAGCTAGTTTCTCTGATCAAGGTAACGTATTCTTCGGACAGAAGACATTGCTTAAGAAGCCAAGTGCATTCGATAGAATCAATGTACGTCGAACCTTCTTATATCTTGAGAAGATTACTAAGAAGACAATGCAATTTTTCCTCTTTGAAAACAATACGTTGTTTACTAGAACAAGAGTTGTTAATACATTAACACCGTTCTTCGAAAGAGTAAAAGCTGATGATGGGTTATATGATTACCTTATTGTTTGTGATGAAAG
>MEHZ011516145.1_pt1 | contig 15065 bp, 8 predicted proteins | sample 897221 | NCBI WGS metagenome assembly MEHZ01 (sample SAMN05514161, study PRJNA337945) | marine metagenome | isolation source: marine surface water | place: Arctic Ocean | collected 2007-12-13
GATACTAATGGCGATGGGATATGGGATACAGTCATCGTTATCATGGGAATTATTTTTGACATGAGTGATACGGAAATAGATGATCGTATCGATCCAAAGGACAATAATAATGATATTAGGGACCATAAAGCATTCTTATTATACGTTGATAAATTACTTCGGAATAATTGTAATTTGATTGAAAATTATGATTTATTACGATGCCGCATATATGAAAATCCTACTTCTACAATGGATAAAGAAAGAGAAAATATAATTTGTAGAGATTTAACAGGTGAGCTTCCTTATGAAGGATTTACTGCAGATTCAGATAAATTCTGCAGGAATGCCATAACAGTAACCGGCCTAACGCCGGTCTTACATGATGTTTCAGATGCCATATATGACGAATTAGTAGATACTATGTTACCCCTAAGTCTCCTATTTGTTGGTCTTACTATGTTCATATTACACAGAGATCCCAAGGTAATAATAATATGTGGATTGCCAATATTCATGAGTTTAGCAGTAACCTTTGGAACTACTGTAATAGCAGATATAATGTTGACACCAATGATAATTTCTGCAGGCCCTATCTTAGTTGGACTGGGCGTTGACTATTCATTACATTTGACTAATAGAATAGAAGAAAATAGGGCCGAAATAATCGATGAGCAACTAGAGATGATGTGGGCTGCTCAAAGAGATGGGATTCAAACTAATGAAGTAGATCCATGGAGTTCTTACATTAGTTTGACCGCTACTGTCAGATCTGCAATGACGACTGGGCATGCAATTTTTATCTCTGCATTAACAACAATTATTGGATTTAGCGTCCTTACTTGGACTGAAATAGTTCCCATTGAGCCAATGAGAACTGTTGGAACAACATTATTGATAGGAATCGCCACAACATTCGTTCTATCTATGTTAATGGTTCCTGCTTTAATCCATTTACTAAGGTACCGAAAAGGCCAATTTGAAATCATTATGACAAAAAATCAAATCTGGTTTTTATCAATTATAATTTCTATATCGCTATTCATATTTTTAACTAGATTCTTATCTTCAATCTCCAACTTAGATAATATGGATGCCGATAAGGCTATGCTTTTGGGCGCTTCACTAGGCATTACTACTATTTTTTCTTTATCACCTGGGTTATGGGATAAAATAGCAGAGATTCCTCTAAAAGCCACATTATTGATACTAATAGTTTCCCTTTCTGCTACATTATACGGTGTAAATATGTTTGCAGATGAATTAGGAAAAGAGATTACTGGCTCTTCTGAAGAAGTCCCTCCCGGATTAGAGTCTTATGAGACTCTAAGAGAATATAGTATAGAATTCAAAGGCGGACAAACAAATATGTTTATAGTCGATGCTACGAAATATGTAAATCCATCTGCAAGTGCCCCAATTAGAGATTTATTGATTCTTGATGCTATAGAAAATGCCCAAGTTAATAATTTAGATAATGTTAGAAATACTACTACTATTAGTTTAGTTAATATTCTAAAAGCAGTTCATGTAGATCTTGAATTTGAAGGCCTTGTTTTGTATGATCAAAGTTTATGGGAACTTCTCCATGACGAATGTTGGGATGAATCTGATAATCCATTAAGGCCAGATTGTTGGAGTTATTCAATTTCAAATAGAGAAGATATAATAAATATTGCATTTGATACATTATCTCCAGAGATAAGATCAATGTTAATGAATGCAGACTTAGGATCCGGTGAAACAAAAACATTAGTATATGTCAACCAACCGTATATCAATCTTGCAGAAGCATCAAGTTTACGAAATGCAATAGATACCTATCTTTTCGGAAGCAATTGCTTTACGGTTTTAGATTGCAATACTTTGGGAGTTGATGGAGTCTCTAATTCTCTGCTTACTGGGGGCCTCCCTGTTTCTTTGGACATCAATAAAGGAATACACGACGCCCAATCTGATTCAACAATAGTTACGATGTTAATATTACTAATTATAATGGCATTATTATTTAGATCACCAAGGTTGGCGATTTTTACCATGGCCGCAGTAGGTGCTGTTGTTCTATGGCAGCCTATATTGATGAGATTAGGTTCTGTTAATGTTAATGTATTTACGGCTATGATTGGGACAATAGTTTTTGGTATTGGAGTTGATGATTCAATACACATAGTAGATAGGATAAAAGACGAAGGCGAAACACCTGCCGGTATTGTAAAATCTATATCCAGAACTGGCCACACTATATTCGAAACTACGGTTACGACATGTGCAGGATTATCTGCAGGGCTTTTCGTTGCAATTCCTGGCCTTCAGAATTTCTTTATATTGATGATGTTACTTTTAGTTTTAGCTTTAATTACTAGCTCAATATTGTTGCCAACAATGATTGTTGCATACAATGAATTTCAATCTAGAATTTCTGGAAATGGAACATGGCTAGATTATGAAAATAGTGGTACATTATCTACTGAACCGACTATTGATGCCATTATTCAGGAATAATGGCATCAATCATTGGTCGAGGGAGTAGGGAGTAAGCCCCTTTCTGTTCGCCTTTCGGTTAGTCGCATTCAACTTTGCATCCTACCCGGCCCTGTTGATGCGTTACGGGCCTGCTTGGACTTGCTCCTGCGGAGATGCTCGTTCCAGCCGAGTTCAGGAAATCTCACCCCTTCGGGATCATAGTGCGCCTGGCTCGGTTCGTTTCTGTTGCAGAGCTGACCCTCCCGGGCCTCCGGCTTGCGCCGGACCACATGCATCGAGGAGAGGGGACTTTCCTCAGTGTCGTACACTGTCAGCGACCCTCCTACTCCCTCTATGTGCCGGTTAACCCTTCAATTGTTTAACTTCTCGGTCAGTTATTCAAAATTTAACAAACTTATATCAATTAAATGTAATATTATTATGATGAAATTAGAAATTTTAATTCAGTAGTTTCTCTCCCGATGTACATGAGGGACCTAGAACATCTAAAAAAAGAGGCTGGAATAGCCGCATGCGAATATGTTTCAAATGGAATGAAATTAGGTCTAGGGACAGGTTCTACTGTAAAATATACTATTATGGAACTCGGTAGGCGGATATCTGATGAAAATCTAAAAATTGTTGGAGTGCCGACTAGTGAATCTACTAGGATATTAGCACAATCTCTCAACATCCCTTTGGTAAAAATTGAGGATGTTAATAAATTGGATCTGACTATTGATGGCGCTGATGAGTTTGATATTAATTATAATTTGATTAAGGGAGGAGGAGGGGCACTTACTCGCGAAAAAATTGTTGCCAATGCTTCCGACGCAATGATTGTCGTAGCAGATGATACCAAAAAAGTAGATATTTTAGGTAAATTTCCATTACCTGTCGAAGTATATGCAGATGATTGGGAATCTGTTCAATCAGAAATTTCAAAATTGTGCATTGGTAATGTTTCCTTAAGAGGGGGCAAGATTTCACCCTATGTCACAGATAATGATGGATATATTTTAGATTGTAATTTTGGCCCAAGTATCACTAATCCATCGGATTTAGAAAATATAATTAACTCAATTGATGGAGTAGTAGATGTTGGCCTATTTGTTGGAATCTGTGATATAATAATTATCTCATCGTCTTCTGGAATAAATACTTTAATAAATCAAAATGGTAGATTAAGTTAACGAATTCTTCCGTTGTGATTAAATTAGTTTGCCAATTCGCAGGGTCGGGTCTGTAGCTTAGTCAGGTAGAGCGTCCGGCTCTTAACCGGAAGGCCGCGGGTTCGAACCCCGTCAGACCCGCCAATATATATCATTGTTAAATCAAGGATTCATAACCAACACATATGTGCGCATGATTAGAGAGTGAAATAAATGGCCAAAGATTTTTGGATTGGTGAAGTACATCAAGGTAAATATGATGACCAAGATATAGAGTTGAAAGGTTGGGTTCATCGCACACGAGGCTCAAACAAAATATGGTTTATTGTATTGAGAGATTCAACTGGATTAATCCAATGTGTAGTTAAAAAATCTGTAGTTGGCGATGAATCTTTTGATATAATTAAAGGTGCATTAATAGAATCTAGTATAATTCTCAAAGGAACAATAAAGTCTACAGAAAGAGAACACGGATATGAATTGCAAGTAACTAATGCCAAAGTCGTTGGCCCTGTTAATCCTGATAATCCGTTTCCTATAACGGAATCCGCAATGCTAGAGGCTGAAGGCGGGGAATCAGAGTTTTTACTGGATAATCGCCATCTTTACCTCCGGACTAGTAGGATGACTAATATGTTAAAAGTTCGTTCTACAATATTCGGGGCAATTCACTCTTACTTTAGAAATCAAGATTTCATAGAATATCAAGCTCCTAATTTTGTTGCAGGTGCTGTTGAGGGAGGCAGTACGCTCTTTGAGGTACCTTATTTTGGTAAAAAAGCATATCTGACTCAATCATGGCAACTTTATGCAGAAGCAGCAATGCCAGCATTAGAAAGGCTCTATACCATTGCACCTTCATTTAGGGCGGAAAAAAGTAGAACTCGTAGGCATTTAACTGAATTTTGGCATGCTGAGATGGAAATAGCATGGGCTTCAAATGATGAAGTCATGAAATATGGAGAAGGCGTAGTACGGTCTGTAGCATCTAAATTACTAGAAGAAAGGGAGTCTGAATTGAACGAACTAGGTAGAGATTTATCTCTAGTTGAGAGATATGCAGATAATCCATATCCTAGGATGAGGTATGATGAAGCAGTGGAAATACTTCAAAGTAAAAATGTCGAAATTGAATGGGGTCAAGATTTAGATTATTCTAAAGAGAAAATATTGACAGCAGATTTTGATTTACCTCATTTTCTTACACATTATCCACGAATCGCAAAACCATTTTATCATAGGCCCGATCCTTCAGATCAAAAGTATGTATTATGTCATGATTTATTGGCCCCTGAAGGATATGGAGAGATAATAGGAGGTGGAGAAAGAACATGGTCCGAGGAAGAAATACTAGAAAGAATAGATGAAGAAGGTACTCCACGTGAACCATATGAATTTTATATTGATACTCGTCGTTACGGAGGAGTACCTCATGGAGGTTTTGGATTGGGCGTAGATAGAATATGTGCTTGGCTTGCAGGTGCAGATCACATCCGTGAGACCATCCCATTCCCTAGAGATTCAAGGCGAGTAACTCCATAAAAAAACATTACTTAATATCAACCAACCTCTCTCATCAGGACATGGTGAAAGATGACATTGTTGAACTAGCCCCATTGGTAGGGATATCTGCAATAATTTCTAGTTTATGTTGTTTACCTTCAGTCATATGGGTATTATTTGCAGGATCATCTGCAATAGTCGCAGCAGATTCACTCTCAAATGAATTATATTACTCATCATTTAGATATTTACTTTACTCTATATCATTCGTATTATTAATGGCGGGTGTAATTCTATTCTTTAGAAATAAGGGGATTTGTACGCTCAATGATGCTAAGAAAAATAAAAATAGAATAATTAATACGACTTTAATGGTATTCAGCTTGTCTATTGTAGTTTATTTGATATGGAATTTTGTAGTATTAGAATTACTAGGTATTGCAGTTGGTTTACCGTGGGAAGATTCCGCATTTTGGAATAATTGAGCATATGTATCCGAATATCTCATAGGATAGTCCTCCATGGCCATATTAATGAACGGTGAATGGAAACATAATGATATTGCCAACCCAACTCAAGAACATGCTATGCTGAGGGAAATGGTACGAGATTTTACAATCAAAGAAGTTGAGCCACAAGCTCTTGAATATGATAAAAAAGAAATATTTAATGTTGGCTTATTTAAGAAATTAGGTGAATATGGACTGCTAGGTATTTCGGTCCCAGAAGAGTATGGAGGCGCAGGCATGGATTCCACCGCAGTTGCTATTGTCAATGAGGAATTGTCTTATTCTGATCCAGGATTCTGCCTTGCATACCTTGCACATGCACAATTAATGGTTAATAATCTGGCTCAAAATGGTAATGATGAACAAAAATCACGAATTCTTCCAAAGGTATGCAGTGGAGATTGGATAGGCTGTATGGCAATGAGTGAACCGGGCTATGGCACGGACGTCCTTGGAATGCAAACAAGTGCGATTCAGCAAGACAACGGCTCATGGAAAATAAATGGAAATAAGATGTGGATTACGAATGGGGCAATAGATGATTCAGGAACTCCTGCAGATATTGTTTGGCTTTATGCACGTACTGGTACGGACTCCAAAGGTCGTGCAGAACTTACTACTTTCTTAGTCGAAAGAGGCATGGAAGGCTATAGTGTAGGTCAAAAAATATATGATAAGGCTGGCATGAGGGCTAGTAATACTGCAGAATTAGTTTTCGACAATTGTATTGTACCAAATGAAAATGTCGTGGGTAATCCAGGAGAATCAATGATTCATATGATGAGGAATTTAGAAATTGAACGTATAGCATTAGCAGCAATGTCGTTAGGGATAGCACGAAGGAGTTTGTCAGCAATGAATAAATATGCAAGTGAAAGAGAGGCGTTTGGCAATCAAATTAGGGATTTTGGCCAAATTCAAAGGCATATTGGTGAATCATATGCTGAATATCGTGCTATGAGGGCATACATATATGATACTGCGGCAAATACAAATTTATCTATGGCAGGTAATAGATTGGATTCAGATGGAGTCAAATTATTTGCCACTACTGCAGCAAAAAATATAGCTGATAGGGCAATTCAAGTTATGGGCGGGTATGGGTATGTCGGCGAATATGTGGTCGAAAGATTATGGAGGGATTCCAAACTTCTGGAAATTGGCGGCGGTACATTAGAAGGCCATCACAAAAATATCACTCGAGATTTAGCAAAAAATTCGAGCAATATAGATGGGTAATTTTTGCGTAGTCCCGCCCGGATTCGAACCAGGGTCCCCAGGACCAAAACCTGAGATGATGGACCACTACACTACGGGACTTCGCGTCCATCCGTAGCACTACTTGAATTTGTATATGACGGGTCGAAATTGCGGTAGCGTAAAGGCTGAAGCATTATTCCACAATAATATGAAGAGCATGAAATCATTGTTTATGGTTTCATTGATCTTATTTTGCCCGCTATCATCAATCCCCAATAATGATGATTCAATAAATGTTAAAGAATTTACCATTTTTAAATCCATTAATGGTACTTCAGAAATTATTCCTGATACTGATCCATGGATCGATACTTCGATTTCTGATAAAATATCTTTGGGTTCACAAGAGGTTAGAGTAACTGCTATAACTTGGTCATTGAAGATTTTAAATGATTGGCAACATAAATATGGCGCCATTGAAAGGCAAAAGCCACTTGGTGAGGGTGAGATATTTTCTTATGATGAGCCGAATGATGGTGAAATAAATCATAGGACCTTTTGGGTAAAATCTAATTTAATTCATAAATTGCAATCCATAAATGGTTTAATTGCTTTAATTGATGCCGAACGTCCACCTGAATCATATGATATTCAAACATCTGAAATTCCTCCGCAATTTGATCCAGAAACAGTACGTTCTAGCGAAATTCATGGTGCTAACGATGCATGGGAAATGGGTTATACAGGTGAGAATATGGTCGTAGCAGTTGCTGATACAGGCGTTGATTTTGGTCATCCAGATTTAAATGGCACTCAAGCTAGAGTTGATTATGTTGATTCAGAATATGTCGGCTGGCCTTTGATGTTAGATCACAACAGTATGTATTATTGGCTCGTCGATGGCGCAGCATATCCTCAAACTAATACTTGGTATGCAAATACCTCAATTATGGATTTTGATAATGATAGTAATGGAATTTTAGATAATTCTGGATATAATATTACTGGAATTAATTCTTCGTTATCTGGAATTTATCATCTCGGAGAACATCCAGACCCAACACTAAGAAATAAGGCCGGGGGAGATGTTCCAATATTGGTTGTTGATGATCGTATTTCAGGTCTATATGAGACCGTTTATCCTGACATAGATTTGAATAATTGGTTTGGTAATGAAACGCCTATGAGGCCGGGTGAAGAAACTTCAGGAAGAGATGTTGATGGTGATGGTTTATGGGATATATCTGCAGGACTGGTCTATTGGGTAGCTGACGGCATTAATGGCGCCCCATATACTGAAACCTATGCATCTAGGCATGGATACTCTAATCGAATACCAGGTTCCGGTAATTTGACTTTATTTATGTTAGAATCTGGAAATCATGGGACATTGTGTGCTAGTGCCGTAGCGGCCCAAGGAATTGTTGCCAATGGATCAATAAAAGGAATGGCGCCAAATGCTACAATCTCCTCAATAGGCAATCATTATTCTGGAGGGCACGCTCTAGATGGCTGGAGGTTTATTGCAGAAGGATATGATGGCGATCCTACTACGCCGGATCAGCCGAATATTGGATCCTTTTCTTTTGGATATTCATCTGTAGATGATTCAGGTTCCGATGGATATTCTTTGTACCTAGATTGGTTAACTAGAATTTACAATGAAAATACTTCTTATGCAGTAGCAATTGGAAATGGAGGTCATGGCTTTGGTACCACAAAAGTCCCTGGAGCAGCGCACGGTATATTCTCAGTAGGTGCATTTAGTAGCAAATCAAGTGATTCATGGGGGCAGAGTGCACCATGGTCAAATCGTGGCCCTAATGTGGTTGGAAGAATGGATCCTGATATTGTCGCTGTTGGTTGGTCAGCAACAGGAGATATGCCTCTTAATTCCTATGATTCTTCTAATTCTGCTTGGACAACTTGGGGCGGAACTAGCTTAGCAACTCCAATAGTAGCAGGATTGATGGCATTAGTCGCAGAGGCTTGGGTTTCAAATAATGATGAATATCCAAAGTCTCAAGAATTTAGAGATTTTGTATTGTCTACTTCTGATGATCGAGGTTATGAACCATTTATTCAGGGTGGAGGTTGGTTTAATGCTTCAAGGGCGATTTCGACGTTAGATGGCCATAATGGTACATGGTGGGCCAGTCCTGCCCAATGGAATACTGGGACATTCCAAGGCTTACACAGGGATGCAAATATTAATTTTATCAAGCCAGGTGAATCTCAAGAAATTGAAATAGAGTTTACTAATTCAGGAGAATCAGATATATTATTGGATTTCAATCCTACAAAATTTGCTCCTTTGGAGCATAATATTCTGGTTTGGAATAGTTTTGGCAATGGCAGTGATAATGGAACTAATGATACTTGGAATGGTTATCAAAGTAATGAGCCGGATTTACTGATACCTTTGCACATAAGTGGTAATGATTCAATTCAAATTGATCCAGAAACTACTCAACTTCGTGCTCGTGCAACGATTGAGTATCCTGCATTTGATCCTAATAACCAAAGAATAACTCACGAAAGAGTATTTTTACAAATTTATCGATGGACTGATTATGATTCCGATGGTATTTTTCATAATGATACTGATAATGATGGGATGGTTGATGCTGGGGAATGGACCGAGTCAAATGAGATGGAGGAAGTAACTAATTGGCGTTCCAATGGGCCACAAGCTGAAGTTCGAGTTGGACTGCCTTTTGAAGATGCAAGTGATGGTTTAATTTTAGGAGTTTGGAGGCAAGTAGATGAATTTTCAGATGAAGATCCAGTAAGAATTGAAGTAGATTGGACTACTTTCGGACTGGTGACTGACGATTGGATTACAATAATTGGCGAGAATATGATCTCCGGGGGGCAATCTAATTTGATTATGATGAATATATCAATACCAGAAGGTACAAATCCTGGTTTGTATCAACAAGGCTTAGATATTAACTCATTATTACCTGATTCCGAAGGAAATTTTACTATTTTTAAGAATAATTGGAAATTACCAATAGTTACAAATATTCCTTGGGAAGGTCCATTTTCATTATTGCCCAAACCACTGGATGGTAATACTTCGAATCAAACTCTGTACACGGAATCTTGGATAAGTGGTGCCACAAGGTGGAATTGGCGTGCAGAGAGTGGGGATTGGAGGTTCCTAACTATTGACTGGCCTGCGGAACTAGATACTGGTGGAATGGCAATATTAGATGTCAATTGGGATGATAATCCATATACGGATATCGATGTACTTTGGTTATCTGAGACTGCACATGGATATTCTCAGGAAGATACAGATGCATATGGGGATTCTACTTTTTTTATAGAATCTCGATCGATAAATAATCACGCAGGCAGTGGGCAACATAATTGGGGCACATATACAGATAGCTCTCAGGAAGTATTTGCAGTACCGGTTTCAGAAGGAGTGCATCAAATGGTACTCCATACGGCATTACACGGAGTAGAGACTAATGATAATCCTCTTAACATATCAGTTGGATATATAGTGGCAGAAGACTCCGGGCTCGAAAGAACTGTTTTAGATTGGTCCGAAGGCAGTGGTAACGATTCTTTGTATCTTCTATCAACAATTCCTTTACCTGTTGAAACAGTGGATGCATATGGTTGGAATAATGTTATAAATTTTGATAATGAAACTGCTTTTGATGATGGGTCCAATAAAATGGATGCTTCTTGGTGGCATAATCTAAGTTTAGAAAATACTTCCGAAATTTCAATTAATATGGATGCTTATGATGATGCAGATTTAGATTTGTATTTATTCAGAGATTCTAATGATGATGGAAATTATACTTCAGATGAAGAAATTGCACGTTCCTGGAGTGGGTCTTCCGCGGAATCAATCACAGTATCTAATCCCGAGGATGGCAATTATTCAATTGCAGTTTTAGGATGGTCAGTACCTGGAAATTCAGTGCAGTTTTGGTTAGATGCTGAAATAGTGGGTGGAGATCAATTAAGGGTATTGAATCAATCCCTTCTTTCCGTTGAATCCATAAATCAATTATGGCCAGATGGAGCCAATGAACTTGGAGGCGCAGTTCCCTCTAGTGTTTTGGAAGTAAATCTTGACTTTGACATACCCGAGATGGAAGGTAGTTGGTTAGGGTTTGTAGATATTTTACTCGAAGGAAATATAAATTTTCGTTTACCTTATAATTATGAATTAGTAAATTCTGATCCCGAAATAACATTCGTTAGCCCAACCAATATGACCTATACAAATGAATTAATTGACATTCAAATGCACGTGATAGATATCGGTGTTGGATTTCTTCTTGACGATATTGAATGTCAGGCATTAAGCAACGGAACTGGGCAACTATTTGCAAACTCAGCATTTGGAATTACTACTAATGGCCATATTTACAACATTACTGAATCATGGAATTATGAAAATTATACTTCATTGAATAATATTACATTTAGAGAAGTCACAATAAATTCTTCAGTACCTGATATTGAACAATGGCATGATTACAAGGCATCAGTCCACGATAAATATGGAAATTATGATGAAACATACATTTCAATATATGTTGATTACACAGCTCCAGAACTATTTGTAATTGGATTGCCCACGATTACTAATGAACAAAATATTACTATAGAAATTATTACTGAACCTAATGCAACATTTTTTATGAATAATGAACTAATATCTTTGGATGGGAATGGTAGTGCTCAGATTACGCTTGACTTAACAGTCGTCCAAATTGGACAATATCCTTCCGAAGATGGTTATTTGCCATTTTATTATGTCCCAAATTCAAATATTTTTTCATTTAATTCATCAGATATGAGTGGAAACATAAATTCTAGGAACTTTCAAATTATATATGATCCCGAAGTAAATGATGTAAATATTCTAAAAATTCTCGATCAAGATAATTTTGAATATCAGATAAATGACGTCCCTGCTCCCTTGAATATAACTAATGGCGAATTATGGATAAATATTCCTGTGGATTATAAAAAACTGTGCGTAAGGTTACAAAGCATCAATTCTATAGGGTATTTCGAGGAATGCATCTACACTGAAGTTATTCCAGAAATTTTCAATGAATCATCTGGGTATCCTATCGAAGGGATAATGAATTATGGTTCAGATTTGGATGCTATAATTTTTATGGATATTTCTGAACTTATAAATGGTGAATATGATTTCTCAATTGAAATTATTGATTGGGCCAATAATTCTAAAATTGAAAATTGGCTAGTATCATTTGATACAATTTTACCAATTGTGGATTGGTCATTATTTCCTTCTCAAAATGCATTTTTGAATGGCCACATTCAAAATCTTTCATGGGGGGCATCTGAAGAAGTTAACGTAACATTGTCATTAAATGGCAAAGAAATTTATTTTGCTAAAGGCCAAAATGGTTATTTTAATTTAGAGTTAAATAGGACTGGAAACCATTTATTTTGTTTCAAAGCCATAGATTTAACTATCTATTATGAAAATATTAACTCATTTATTGAATGTAAATTAATGATTCTTGACCCGTCTCTTTATGATTCACTAATATCGGCAGATATTAATGAAGGATTAGTTTCTACAGACAGTTTAGAAGTTGAGTTGCTAAGAGAAGGTTCTCAAGAGATCCGATGGTACCGAACGGATACAGATATTGTTAATATTATACCTCCGGGGGATGATTATGTAATTCTAAAATTAGATCTATTGGAAGGTATGAATGATTTCATTATAGAAATTATGTCTCTTGATGAGATTGATGAGTATTTTATATCACTGGAGAGGGACTCTAAATCACCAATTTTTTCATTTTCAGAAAGGGACTATCGCAATTCGCCACTTAATTCATTAAAACAAATCGAAGGAACGTGTGAAGCAGGACTTTTAGTTGAAATAAATACTATCTTAGATAATTCTCAATTTATTTGCCCTATATCTGAAAAGTTTTCACTAAATATCTCTATACCTGAAGATTCAGGGATATATCTAATAAATGGTAAAACTATTGATGATGCTAATAATGAGGCTATATATTCCATAGATGTAACAAAGCAAGATTGGGGAGAATGGGTAAAAGATGATATAAAGAATAAAGGCCCTATGTTAAATTGGATTATTGTAATTTCTATAATTATATTCATGGCAACCGCATTAAATATTGTGACATCCAAGAGAAGGGATTAGTTTTCCCTTATTATTAATCTTTGATGGGAAGACTAATTCCCATAATACGTTTCGGACTGTTTATGTCTGTTGAACTAATTGGAGTCATAGGTGCGGGACAAATGGGAAATGGAATTGCTCAAGTTGCAGCTTGTGCAGGATTTAATGTTGTGATAGTGGATATTAAACAGGAATATTTAGAAAAAGGTATTCTCAATATCAAAAATTCATTAGATAAATTAGTCAAAAAAGAAAGATTATCTAGAAAAGAAGCCGATTCAGCATTCTCATTAATTAGTTGTAATACCGAAATGTCTTCTGTATCCAATGCAGATTTAGTTATTGAAGCAGTGCCCGAAATACTCGCCCTTAAACAATCAATATTTTCTAATTTAGATAAAATATGTAAAAAAAATACTATTTTTGCTTCTAATACTTCTAGTATCAGTATTGATGAAATAGCCAACTCTACTAATAGGCCTGATTCAGTAATAGGTATGCACTTTATGAATCCAGTGCCAATAATGAAGTTAGTAGAAATAATAAATGGCACCAAGACTACTAAAAATGTAAATGAAATTGTCGTAAAAATTGCTACTAAAATGGGTAAAGTTGCTCTATCTTGTAATGATTCTCCAGGTTTTGTAAGTAATAGGATACTTTGTCCTATGCTAAATGAGGCAATTTTAACTCTGGAGGAAGGAGTTGCCGATCCTGAAGCAATAGATGGAATAATGAAGTTAGGGATGAATCATCCAATAGGGCCACTTGCCCTATCCGACTTAATAGGTCTAGATACTCTGCTGCATATTTTGAACGTCTTATACTTAGGATTTAATGATGAGAAATATAAACCTGCAAATTTGTTGGTAAGTATGGTGGAGAAAGGAGAACTGGGTAGAAAATCAGGTAAAGGATTTTATCAATATTAATAAATAAATTACCAAACTTGAAATTCTTGGGGCCTTTAGGCATGAATATGAAAATTAGACCTCAAGTATCTATAATTACAATATTACTGATATTTTCGAGCGTTTCTGGCTTAGTACTTGCAAATGATGCAGGCACTGGCGCAGATGCGGGGAACTCTGCATCTACCGCTAGCAATCTAAATGCTGTTGATGCAATTTATTATGGTAACTTAAGTGCCAATGATACTGATGATTATTATTCAATTAGCATCCCAAATAACATGGGGATATCGGTTGACCTTACAAGCCCCACGGGATCAGATTTTGATTTATATTTGTATGATCAGAACCAATCCTGGATTGATACTAGCGTTAGTACAGGTGCACTTGATTCTGTAACTTCAAATGGGACAGCAATTGGAGGTACTACAGTATATGTTAGAGCGAAATTGTATTCAGGTTCCGGGCAATATACTATGCAAATATGGATTATTAATAATAACAATAATCCTTGCAATACTAATCAAAATGACGCAAATACTGGAGGAGATGCATCAGATACACAATCTTCAGGGTTAAGTTTAAATTCAATAAATGGAACTTACTATGGTTGTTCAGACAATTCTAGTGATGAATATGATTGGTATAGCATTTCAATTCCAAATTACCATTCGATAAGTGCAGAACTTATGTGGAACAATACTAATGTTGACTTGGATTTACATTTATTTGACAGTAATGGAACATATTTAGATTATTCATACGATTATAATCCAGAAAATATATCCAGCGGAAGCGCAGATATTGGAGGCACTACTGTTACATTATTAGTTAGGGCATTCACAGGAGGTGATAACTATACTTTGATGATATATTTCGACAATATCTCTAATTCTCAAGTATACAATCAAAATGACGCCAATTCGGGCGGGGACGTCAGTGGAGATTTTTCTAGTGCCTACAATATAAATGGCAATAATTCTTATCTCGGATGGATATCAGATTCCGGAGATGTAAAGGATATTTATTCGGTTTCCATACATTTTTTTAAGAACATTTCGTTTTGTTTCAAAATTCAATGGATTATTTACATCATGAGTTTGTGTTAGAAATACTTTAATCTTTTCACCTTTCGCGTGATTCAACGCCTTTT
>MEHZ011547109.1_pt1 | contig 15064 bp, 13 predicted proteins | sample 897221 | NCBI WGS metagenome assembly MEHZ01 (sample SAMN05514161, study PRJNA337945) | marine metagenome | isolation source: marine surface water | place: Arctic Ocean | collected 2007-12-13
GCGTCGAAGGCAGTACGCATCATCAGATACATCGCTTCGGTCGTGGCGGGTGTTCCCTGAATACGTCGTGAGAAGTGGATGTGGCCAACCTCAACCGATGCGGCATACGCATCGATTCGTAGATAGCTGGCAAGGCCGGTGCAGTCGCCGGTGGCACGGTCGATGACCGTGAAGAAGATGGGGTCAGGCTGGTCTTCGACCTGCACGAGCCACTGCATGAAGTCGTCAAGCGACAAGAACGGGCCGTACGACAGGTACGTCCAGTCGCTCTCATCGTCTACGTCGCAGAAGGACTCGAATAGCCGTGCACCGTGGGCCAATGCATCAAGTGGGTGCAGCTCGCAGAACGTCCCGGTCATCACCGTTCGGGGCGGCGGGTCCCGTCGCTGTACCTCGACGGGTTCACCTATGGGCTGAGCGAATTCGTTCTCCGGCATCGTGGGTGACCCTACTGGCACTGCAGGGATCTGTCGGGACAAATACCTCGTGTATACGGCACCCTTTCGAGCTCGAGCTCGCGGTCATTGGGCGATGCCAAGTTCGAGCTGAATCGGCTCTTCGGCGCTCTCTGGGGCTGGTGTCTCGTCATCGACGGGCTCAAGCCCGACGACCTCGCCAGGTGTTGCACCAGCCCCGGCGTGAGCAATAGCTTCGACGTCCTCGACCCCATACTCCTTAACGACGTCGGCATCGGCCAGCGTCGTACGAATGTCGATGTCGGCCTTCGGCGTGACATCGGGGCAGAACTGCAGGCTGGCCTGCTCAAGACTCGCGCAGACAGCGGCCATCACATCGGTGGCATCGCTGCGGTCACACTCGACGACTACCGAGTCGTGCACAGTCTGTACTGGCCACGCGGTGGGGAACAACGCGAGACGTTGATGCAGGTCGGCGTAGGAGGCCAGCATGATGTCGGCCACACCGCCCTGGATTGGTGCGTTACGCCAGGCGTTGACCATCGCCGAGACTCGCTCTTTGGCCGCCCGGGTTAGAAACGCATGGGCAACATCGTCGCCACAGGCTGCAGCGACAGCTTCGAGATACTTACGCCGCAACACTCGTTCTTCGAACTGACGTTCCAGCTCTTTGTCGCTCATGGGCTCGCCTCGACGATGCAGCACAAGCTGATGCTCTTCAGCGAACTGAGAGCGCACAGTTAGCAACGGTTTTGAAACGCCGCCAACCGCATCGACCGCCGCTGCCAGAAACAGGGGATCGACATGCAGGTTGAACTGTTGACGGCGACCAGCGACGGTGAAGCTAGAAAAGGTAAACGGCTGGCCGTCGAGTCCCAGGGCAACTGCCGCCGAGTAGCCCAGTACCCACTGGACCATGTCGATCTGATCACTCGTGGGGCCACCCGTGGTTGCATGCAGAATCGACGCAATTTCTTCGGCCGCAGGCCACCTCTTGCGCGATCGGCGAAACTCTCGCCGGACGCTGTTGATATCGCTGAAATTCCGTGAGAGTCGAAGGGTCAAGACCCAATCGATCGCCCCCGGCACGCTGTTACGAATATGCTCTACCTCGGCAATGCGTTCCTCGGCCCATGCAGCGGTTCCCGGATAGGTCTCGCGATACTTCGCAAGCAAGTCGCGCCCTTCGTCGATGGTCGTCGGGGTGCCATTGCCGGTCAGCGAGCGCGCCAAGGCGGCAGCGCCGGTGCCATAGGCGATGCCAAAGTTGAGCGCCTTGGCGATCTGGCGTAGCTCCTTGAACCGAGCCGGATCCTTGGTTGCGACTTCGACGGGGTCGAACCGGAACATCGATGCAGCCGTGCTGACATGCACGTCTTCGCCGCGGGCAAAAGCAGCCCGCAACGGCTCGTCATTGCTGACCTGTGCAAGGAAACGAAGCTCGGCTTGGCTTAGATCCGCGTGTACGAACACTCGGTCGGTGGACTGTGGCCGGAAGTAGGGCTTCATCCGCGGCGTGAAGTTCTGCGCATTCGGATTGCGGCTCGCTAGCCGGCCAGTGTTCGTGCCGACCACTTGCAGATACTGCGGTCGCATACGTCCGTCGGCATCAATATGTTCACGGATCGATTCGCCGTAGGTCGTCAGGATCTTGGCGCAGTTCCGGAAGTCGAGCAATGTCTCGCACAGGTCGCCGCCGATCTCGCGTAACACGCCCGCCGAGACCGAGTCGCCCTCGATGAGCAGGCGTGCTCGGCTGTGACGGTTCTTTGTCCATGCACGGACCTGGGGTTCGGCCCACTCGTTGAGCGCCTGACGCACCTGCACATCTGAAGCCGGGTTCCACATGGGTTCGATCATCTCGTCGAAAAGCGTGCCCTGCCCACCGCCGGTCAGGTCAGCAAGGGACCCAAGAGCTGTTCGGTGCTGCTCTGCGATCTGATCGAGTTCCCGTTCCCATCCGGGCCAGTCGAACGGCAGCCCGGTGCGTTCCATCTGATCCAGAAACGGTCGTGCCCCGTTCTCGATGTCGCAGATGCGTTCGAGGCCGGCCGTCGCGATCCGCGCACGAATGGCGTCGCCAACCCACAATGTCTCGACCGCATCGGCAGCTGAGTACCTAACTTGTTCGTTGGTCAGGTCATCGGTTGCGTTGTAAGAGAGCTGCACCGTTCCTTTGCCCTCGGCCTTGAGGCCCAAATAGTGCTCGGTGGCCCATGCCAGACCGTGATACCAACCGAAGCCGCTTCGGCCTTGGAAGAGCAACGCATCGGCGAGTTGGGCGTCCCACCATGTGAGATCATGGGTGGTGTCCTTGGACTGCCACACGGCTCGGTCCATGACCCGTGCATCAAAGTTGGCGTTCCACGCGTCGGCCGTGACCCCTTGCAGAATCGGCGCCAAGAGCGTTGGGTCAACGTCTCGGGCGTCGATGACGAACGCCTGCTCGCCGCCGGCTGCGTCGCGAGTTGCTACCGACGCGACCCGAAGCTGCTGTGCCATTGGGCCCTCGATAGGGGTCTCGGTGTCGATGGCGATGCGGACCGCCGAGCGCAACGCGACTTCTAATAATGGGAGATCTGCCGCATCGCTGATGAAGGTGCAGGGCACATCGGCCGGGTCGCGCGTCGCATCAGCTGTCGTCTCCATCCAAAATTGACCCTAACGGATGGGTACGACATGTGTCGCTAGCGTCGTGTCTGGCAACGTCACTACGAATGCTGGTCCACGAAGTCGATGATGAGTTCAACAACGGCGTCAGCATCATCGTGGTGCATGATGTGGCCAAGTTCTGGCACGATGATCGATGCAGCGTTTCCACCGATCGCAGCCGCCGTCAAATGGGCATGGTCATCACTGGCATAGGCATCATTTGCACCCTGGGCAATAAGCACAGGCACCTCGATCTCCGAGAGGGCAGGTCGGATGTCCCAGTCACGAAATGCGTCGGACACCCAGACACCGCTCCATGCCTCAAACAGTGCTTCTGGAGCCTGGTGGTACCGCGCCAGACCGGCCTCGATTCTGGCGCGGTTCGCCCGCATGTCAACGATCGACGTGAAGCAGATGTCCTCGACCCAGCTATGTGCCGCCAACGCAAGCACCGCCCGCGCACGGCTCGACGAATGCGCCGAATAGAGCAGTGCGGCGCTGCCTCCGTCTGAATGGCCAACAATCACCGGCGCAACGGCGCCCACGACATCGAGCACCTCGGCCAGAACTGACGCTTCACGATGTAGCCAGTCCGGCGGCCATGGCCCCGTTGGATGCGGCAACGACTCGCCGTGGCCGCTGCGTTCATAGGCCAGCACAGTTCGGCCGGTCTGCTCTGCGACCATCGACGGAACGCTCCGCCATTGGCTTATCGAACCCAGCCCGTCATGAAGCACGACGATGTCGGGCGTGGCCGTGCCCCAGGTTGCTGTTCGCAAGCTGGCCGGGCCGACGCCAATCATGTCGAACACAGGATCGCTCACGTTCATGGAACTAGTGAAACACATCTGCTCCTGCGCAGTCACCTTGGGGTACTAGGGTCAGGTCGCTGCTAGGGGGCAAAGTGCACGATGATTTCAATGCAGGTGTTTGGCTGCTCGATCGCCATATCGACGAGGGCAATGGCGCTCGCATTGCGCTGCGTTGTGGCGGGATTTCAACCACCTATGCCCAGCTGTTCAACCTGACACAGCGGGTCAGCACGGGCCTTCGCAATCTTGGTGTGCGACCCGAAGAACGCGTGGCCATGGTCATGCTCGATACTCCTGAATTCGTGGCGACCTTCCTAGGGGCGCTGCGTATTGGCGCTCTCCCTGTTCTCACCAACCCTCTCCTTCCGGGTCGCGACTTGGGGCGAATCGTCTCTGACTCTCGCGCTCGGGTTGTTGTTGTATCTCACGAGCGAGCCGGTTCTGTGGCGGAGATCCTGGACGGGGCCAGCGAGGTTAGCCATGTGGTATCGACCGGCGCCGAGTCGCTCGCGTCGGGTCCAACATGGAATCAGTTCTGCGTAGAAACCACCGACGCCCATCCGTACACAACATGGCGGGACTCCCCCGGCTTCTGGCTGTGCACCTCGGGCACAACCGGCATGCCGAAGCTAGCCATGCATACCCATGGCGACATTGTCGACACGGTCGAGACCTATGCCCAGAACGTGCTAGCCATCAACGCCGAAGATCGGTTCTTCTCGGTCGGGCCGATGTTCCATGCCTATGGGTTGGGCAACTCGTTGACCTTCCCCCTGGCCGTTGGAGCCACCAGCATTTTGGAGCCCACCAGGCCACCTACACCAGCGCTGGTCGCCGATATTGTCGACGCCGAGAAGCCCACACTGTTCTTCTGCATTCCTACCTTTTATGCCGCACTGACGAACTCCGAGTTGGCTGACGATGCCTTTGCGTCGGTGCGTCTCGCTGTCTCCGCAGCCGAGGCGTTACCAGCCGAGACCTTCACCCGGTTCAAGCAGCGTTTTGGCGTCACCATCTTGGATGGCATTGGTTCCACAGAGATGTTGCACATCTTCGTCTCCAACACAACGGAGCACTGCTCCCCTGGCACCAGCGGCATGGCTGTCCCTGGCTATGAGCTTCGGATCATCGACGAGCATGGTTCGGTTGTGGCCGACGACGACGCTGGCATCTTGCTCGTCAAAGGTGCGTCGTCTGCGACGGGTTATTGGTCTCGCAGCGATTTGAGCCGGGCGACCTTTCAGGGAGAGTGGACGGTTACTGGCGATCTATACGTACGCACGAACGAGGGCTTCTATACCTACCTCGGTCGGGCCGACGACATGCTGCGCGTCGGTGGCGAATGGGTATCGCCGGCAGAAGTCGAAGGTGTGCTCATCGAGCACACCGCTGTACTCGAAGCGGCGGTCGTCGGCGAGATAGACGCTGACGGGGTGACCCGGCCGATCGCCCATGTGATCTCGGCGCCCGATGCCGTGGCCGATCCTGATGCGCTAACCGTGTGGTGTCGCGATCGTCTGGCTGGTTACAAGCGTCCCAAGCGTTATGCGATCGTCGACGAATTGCCCAAGACTGCCACCGGCAAGATCCAGCGTTACAAGCTGCGTTAGCGATGATCGAAGGCAGCACTTCGATGCGGGTTCACGTCGTTGTGTCTCATAGTGTCGAGAGCTGCACAGCGCTTCGGTTTCACGCATCGATGACGATCGCTGAACGGGCGCTCGGCGCCCAAGCAACCGACGACCGATTTAGCGGAGCGATGTGAGATGAGTTTGAGCAACAAAATCGTATTGGTTACTGGTGGCGCGAGCGGTATCGGCCGAGCGACGATCAACCGCCTAGCCCTTGATGGTGCGCACGTCGTCGTAGCCGACACACAGACTGACCTCGCTGTCGAGGCCGTTGCAGAGGTGACCAAAGCGGGGGGTAGCGCCGAAGTTTGCGAACTCGATGTTACCGATCACGGCGCTGTGGCGGCCGCCGTCGCTGCAATCGCAACCGAACACGGGCGCCTAGACGGTGCCTTTAACAATGCGGGTATTGGAGGCCCGACGGCCAAGGTGCTCGATATTGATCCGGCGGAGTGGGCACATGTGCTCGCCGTCAACCTGACTGGGGTGTTTAACTGCGTCCAGGCCGAGATCGCACAAATGGTTACGCAGGACTCTGGCGGCAGCATCGTGAATACCGCCTCTATCGGCGGTGTGATTGCCTTGCCCCGCGCGTCGGCATACAACTCAGCCAAACATGGTGTCGTGGGCCTCACGAAAACAGCTGCGATTGAGTATGCATCAAAGAACATACGAGTCAATGCTGTCTGCCCAGGGTTCATCGACACCCCAATGCTCGAACGCGGCGCCGCGGCGACTGACGAAATGCGCGACCGGCTTGCGGCAGTAGTGCCGATGCGCCGTGTCGCCGGCCCGCAGGAGATCGCGGATGTGGTTGCTTGGATGTTGTCGGCGCAATCGAGTTATGTGACGGGCATCGCGATGCCTGTTGATGGCGGATTCACCGCCAAATAACGGTTCCATCATGATGCTTGCAAGGAGTAGAAGCTGATGGTCGGCCGCCATGATGCCAAGGACTGGGCGAAGGAGCATCTGAAGGGGCCGTTTTCTAGTCCGTCCGCGCCCTTCACATCAGATTTTGCGCTGGACGAGCCCGGTGTCGTCAGAAATGTTGAGCGCGTGATCGCTGCTGGGGCTAGCGGCGTAGGTTTCGGTTTCCTCGACGCTTGGGGCCTGACCATCGCGCAGCGAAAGCGGGTGATGGATCTGATCGCGGAGGCGACGGGCGATCGCGCGATGTGCACCTTTTACACCGCCGATCACAGCGTGGCCGACACGATCGATCTCAGCCTCCATGCCAGAGCGATTGGAGCGGAGGCGATCATTCTGTGGGTCCCCTATGAATGGGCGTCGTCGCAGGACCTGATGCACGACTATGTCGAATACGTCGCTGGAAAGGTGGACATGGCGGTCGTTGCCTTCAATACGCCCCACTCGGGCATGACAATGACGCACGAAACCATGGCGCGCATTGCGAAGATTCCAAATGTCTGTGGCTTCAAGAACGCGGTCAAGGATCCGCAGCACACGATCCGGGCGATGGAGCTGTTCGGTGCCGAGGTCGTGCTGTCCTACCCGTTCGAGGAGCACTTGCTGGAGATGACCGTCGAGCACGGCCAGCAGGTGCTGATGGGATCGACCAGCGTCTATCTGATGCAGAGCCCAGAGAGGCAGCCGATCGTCGACTACCTGCGTCTCGCACAACAAGGCGACATGGCTGGCGCCACCCGCATCCGCAACGAACTTGCGCCGCTGCGGGACGTATGGGCCAGCATCTATGCGGTGTTGTGGGACGAGAAGAAGGCAGCGCATCCCATGGGCCTGATCAAATATTGGATGGACATAGTGGGCATGGCCGGTGGGCCGATGGGACCGCCGATGCAGCAGCCCGACGAGGCGGCCAAGGCGGCGTTCCGGCAACGACTAGATGCCGCGGGCTGGGAGCAGTTGCTCTTCCCGAGCCGCTTCTCGCAGGATCGACAGAATGAGATCAACGCAGTGAGGATCAACTGAATGAGGAGCCCAGTAATGAGGAACGCGATATGACGGTTCTGAAGGGCAAGACCGTCATCGTGACGGGCGCGGCCGGCGGCATCGGCCAGGCGGTTGCGGAAGAGGCCGGACGTGCCGGTGCGCGGCTCGCGTTGGTCGATGCAGACGCCAAGCGTCTGGATGAGACGGCCGCCGCGATCGGAGCCGATGGCACCGAGGTTCTGACCTGCGTGGTGGACATGACCGATCGTGCGTTGTGGCAAAAGAGTATCGATGACATCGCGGTCCACTTCGGTGGAATCGACGTGATCGTGAACAACGCTATGTGGGTCAAATACGAGCCGATAGCCGAGGTGCAGGAAGACGCCTATCGGCGCCAGATGGCGATCGGCGTGGATGCGGTCTACTGGGGCATACAGGCGGTCACCCCACACATGATCGCGCAGGGATCGGGCAGCATCGTCAACATGTCCTCACCTGCATCGGTTCATGGCATTCCCAATGGTTCGGTCTATGCGGCGGTCAAGGGTGCGATCTCTGCGTTGACGCGCCAGTGCGCGGTTGAGCTGGGGCAAAAGGGCATTCGTGTGAACGCCGTCGCCCCCGGGCCAATGCCGACGCCCGGCACGATGCGCGTGGTCGACGAGGAAGGCTGGAAGAAGCGCGCAGCGGGTAGCCCATTGGGCCGCTTGTCCACGCCGGAGGGTGTGGCGCGGGTCGTTGTGTTCCTGGCATCGGATGCGGCCGATTGCATCAATGGCGACATAGTGTTCGCCGATGGGGGCCGCTCCATCTCCGCGATGTGATTCCTGTGGCCAGTGATCGATAGGACGTGATGATGCGCGAAAACCTGCAATTCAAGGCACTAGACGGAACGCCTCTCGCAGCGTTTCTTTGCACGCCGGACAGCCGCAGTGGCCCGTTTCCGGCAATCGTGCTCAGTCATGGTTTCGGTGCGGTCAAGGAAATGGCGCTGGATCTCTATGCCGATGTCTTCTGTGCGGCCGGTTTTGCCTGCCTCGTCTATGACCACCGCAACACCGGGTCGAGCGGCGGCGTGCCACGAGGCGAGATCGACCCGTGGCAGCAGATTTCCGATATGCGCGATGCAATCACCTATGTAGGAAGCCGCGCCGAGGTGGACGCGGACCGCATTGGCCTTTGGGGTACAAGCTATTCCGGCGGTCACTGCCTGGTCGTGGCTGCTACCGACCGGCGGGTTAAATGCGTCGTGTCCGTGGTGCCGACGATCAGCGGGCACCAGAACACGATCCGTGCGCTCACGGTCGACGCCCATGCCACCTTCCTTCGAGACGTGGACGAGGAGCGCTCCGCCCGGCTGCGAGGCGAGGAACCGCGGATGATTCCGATATCGGTCGAAGGCGCCGCAAGCTACGAATGGAGCAAGGTCGCCGGCGTCGGCACGACCTATGTCAATTCCTGCACGCTGCTCAGCCGAGCGCTCCGCGGCGCCTACGAACCGGGGAGCTACATCGCCGCCATTTCACCCACGCCATTGCTGCTGGCGTTGATGACGCACGACACGACATGCCTGACCGACGTACAGCTCGAGGCCTATTCGACGGCGCATGAGCCGAAGCGACTGGCGATGTTTCCTGGTGGCCACTATGACCCGTACGCCACGCAACTGGCTGCCATAGCGTCGGCGTCTCGCGACTGGTTCGAGACATATCTGAGCTGACAGCTAGTGTCGCCGTCGTGATCGGGAGCTTTGCGACGTTGATGGACCTGGTGGCCGAAGCCAAGGACGTCTTCGTCGGACCGCCGTCACCGGACCCCGGGTCCCGAACCTTTGGCGGACAGTTACTCGCTCAGTCGCTGGGTGCCGCCCAACGGACAGTTTCTGGCGACCGGTCCGTGCACTCGACCCACTCCTACTTCCTCAAGGCCGCTGATGCCGCCGAGCCCATTGAACTGAGAGTAGAAAGACTGCGAGATGGACGCTCGTTCAGCCAGCGCCAAGTGGTGGCGCTGCAAGGCGGCGCCGAGGTTTGCCGGAGTTTGATCTCGTTCCAGGTCCCCGAAGATGGCTTGGAGTGGGAGGAACCAATCACCATCGATGTTGCACTGCCTACGAACGAGCAGGCCCACGCCGACGATCAGGGTCGCCCAATGGACGTTAGCTACATCAACGCCCCCGCGGCACCCGAGGGTACGCCGGTGACCGAACCCCAACTGAGGTGGATGCGGGTTCACGGCCAGCTGGGAGACGATCGGCCCCTGCACGACGCGGGGCTCGCCTACCTCGCCGACGTCGGGATGAACGCGGTAATCCTGCTGCCGCATGGCTTTGACTGGCGAGATGAACAGATCACCGAGGCCAGCCTCGATCACGCCATGTGGTTCCACCGCCCCGCCAGAGCTGACGACTGGCTCTACTACGACCAACGAGTCGAGTCCACGTCAAGCGGCCGTGGCTTGGCGCGCGGCCGCTTCTACGACCTCGATGGCCATCTCGTCGCCACCTGTATGCAAGAAGGCCTTATGCGGCACTGGAGCGCTGCGCCCCCAGACCCTGTAACGAATAGACGTACGACACAACCAAACGGTTGAATACGCCGCAAACCTGTGACCGTCGGGTTATGAGTTGCACGACGTCGGTCCGGCCCGATCCGGGGTCGTCCGACCCTGTGTCGATGAGTGCCGTGATACCAGCGATTCTGGCTCGACGCTTTGAGCTCCGTCCGGGTTGGTCCGGGGTCGTCTGGCCCGGTTCGTTAGCATCCTGTTAGCAAGCAGCCAGTGAAGTTCGCACCCTCTACCTACCAAACGCTCGTTCTGTCTGACCAGCCCGGCGTTAGCCAGGCCGAAAAGTCCGCCTGGTGGTCCTGCGTTCGTGACCAGAAGGTGCCACTGTGAATCGCCGAGATGGTAGGGCATCTCTGATGGCCCAGCGGCTTGCCATACAATTGAATGTCCGGTTTCCGCCAGGGCAGCGCTATTACAGAGACAACACTAGGGATACATGGACAGAACAGGCACAGGCCCACCAGACGCCGCAGATGCACAGGAGAGCCAGAACAGACGTCTTGCCTGGTTCGTTGCATGCGGCGTGGTGCTGGGCTGGGGCATCAACTTTGTGTTGGCGAAACATGCGCTCAACCAGTTCAGCGTCGGCTCCTTTAACTTCATCCGCTTCGGCGGCATGGCGGCGCTGGGGTGGGTTGTAGTTGGAATCACCGGTGGCCGAACACCCGTTGCCCCGGAACATCGTCGACTACTTGTCCTGGTGTCAGTCGTAGGTTTCTGCGGCTATGTGTTTGGCTTTAGCGTCGGGCTCTCGTACACGAGCGCATTCTCAGCGTCGCTTCTACTTGCTCTCGTGCCGTTGTGGGTGGCCATCTTCAATGCAGCGCTTACCCGAGAACTTCCGCCAGCGAAATCCCTTTTTGCACTAGCACTAGCGGCGGCCGGTACCGCTCTATTTGTTGGATCGAGGACCTCGGTTTCCCTCGGTTGGGGCGATGCGATCTCGCTGCTTGTGGCCGCCCTTTATGCCGGGTATCTGATGCTCAACCGGCGGTTGGTCGACCACTACCCGCCGTTCACCCTCACGACGTATGCCACCTCGATAGCGGCCGTGCCGATTCTAGCCACGACTGCATTCGCTCTTTGGCGACAAGACTGGGGGGCGGTGGGCACGGGTGGTTGGTTGGCCATGGCCTGGGTGATAGTGGGACCGGTGTTTGTGGCCTGGTCGTTGTGGAACTGGGTTCTCCGTCATCTTTCACCGATGCAGGTTGCACCGTTGCTGTTCACCGTGCCCGTCACGAGCGGCCTGGCCGCATGGCTTTTCCTCGAAGAGCAGATCACTACTGGCCAGATCCTTGGCGCCGGTGCAGCCATTGGCGGGCTCATCATCAATCAACGCGCCAATTGAGCACCGAAATCAGCATCAACAATTGCAGAAACAAGGTCGTAAAACGAACAAAGCCGGCCCTTGCGGACCGGCTTTGGTTCTAAGTGGCGGGGACAGGATTTGAACCTGTGACCTTCGGGTTATGAGTTAGACGAGGCCGTTTCTGGGACCAAGCCGTTGCCCTGTCGGCGTTAGGCTTCGTGGACGTGGACGTGGACGTTGACCTGGTCATGGCGCAGCGCCACGGCATCGATCTCTTGTCGCGTCGGCGACATGCGGCATCTGTACAACTCGCCCAGCTCACGGAAGTACTCCTCGCGTGGAATACCAGGGGTGAAGATGATCAGCATCCGGGCGGTTTCGTTGCCGGCGTCCTGGAAGCGGTGCAAGCCGTTGCGAGGAACGAACGCGAAGTCCCCGGGCCCGGCCACGACCTTCTCATCACCGAGTCGAAGCTTGACCACTCCTTCGAGGACGTAGAACGATTCGATGAACCCACTGTGGTGACGCGGCGTCACCGCAGTGGCACCGACAGCCACCTCGATCTCCAAGATGCCGAACTCATCGTCGGTGGGGCTCGATGGGCCAACCAGCAGCGGCCCACCGGACCCTGGGCCAGAGCGGCCCTGCTGATTCACCGGACGAAAGACGGCTTCGTCGGATGGAGCGGTCTTGCAACAGTGCGGCCACGCCAGGTTCAGCTTCGCGCTATGCAGCGACCCGGGCCCAACCTGAACACTCCGTGGATCGAGCCTCGGATACGTCAGTGGTACCTTCTTGGCTGATGAAGCTCGACGACTTCAATGACTTCTGCGGGTCGCTCCCCGCGAGCTCCCACGTGATCCAATGGGGCGAGGCTCACGTATGGAAGGTCGGCGGAAAGGTCTTCGCTATCGGCGGATGGACCGACGGCGAACGGCTCGGTATCACGTTCAAAACGACGCCCGAAGAATACGACTTCCTCATCGAGATAGATGGTGTGCGGCCCGCCCCCTATCTTGCGTCGCGAGGGTTCACCTGGGCTCAGGACTACGCCGAACCAGGCCTGGATGAAGACGACATGCGCGAGCAGATCATCGAGTCGCATCGCCTGGTCGCCATAGGGTTATCCAAGCGAAAACGGAAAGAACTAGGACTGTCCTGACTTTGTCGCCTCGCAGGAGCACGACGGTCAGATGATGTCGAAGTTCACGACCGGGTTGCTACGGGCCGAAACATGGTCGAGTCGGCTTTGAATCGCTTCAGAGACGGTGTCGCTGCCCGGCTCGACGATGTACAACTGGTTCTTTGTGACAGCGTCGAAGACCCGGTCGCCGATGGTTTCGGGCTGGATCATGGTTTCACGCATGGCCTCCAGGGCGTCCCGGAACTCTTCTCCTTCGGGCGACCGGTCATTCGTCGGCGGCCCGTAACCCTCTTGGCGGTTCCGATCCGAGTCGTAGATGCGAGTGTTGACGAAGCCCGGACATAGAACCGATACACCAATAGGGTGCTCGGCCCTTCCAAGTTCGAAATAGAGCTGCTCAGACAGGGCGACGACACCAAATTTAGCCACGGTGTACGGGCCACCAACGGCACCGCTGATGAGCCCAGCCACCGAGGCGGTGTTGATGATGTGGCCTTCCTCGCCGCCGGCGATCATGCGAGGCACAAACGCTCGGACACCATGGATGACACTCCACAGATCGACATCGATGACCCAACGCCAATCCGCGTCGGATAGCTCCCACATCGCTCCTGGGCTCCCACCAACTCCCGCATTGTTGGCCACGATATGGACCGCCCCGAACCGCTCGTAGGCGGCATCGGCCAACGCTTCGAGGTCGCCGCTCTCTGCCACATCGGTTCTATGGCCGAGTACCTCGACACCATCGGCAGCTAGCGATGCCTCGGCGTCAGCCAGCGCACCGGTCTCGATATCGCCAATCACCACCCTCATGCCCGCAGCACCGAATCGGCGGGCCATAGCCAAGCCCAAGCCGTTGGCCCCGCCGGTGATGACGGCAACCTTGCCCTCTAAATCTTGCATGGCTCGTGTTCCTTCGAGATGGGGAACCTGACCTTAGGCCACATCGCCAATGGACCCGTCGAGCGCACAGGTGAAGGAGCGCCCCCCTTCTCTGCCGGCCACCCCAATCCAGGGAGATACTTTCGTCTTTCAGCGTAGGACCTTGCAGTTCACACTAATCTCGGAGCATGAATGCTCTTGCCGATCTGCCAAATCCGCTCGATCAAGAGTTTTGGGTGCGTCCAGCTGCGGACATCGATGCCGATCTCGCCTCGTTGCAACAAGCTGGTGGAGTTACCTTTCACCCCGAACCCCCTCGACTCCCTGGCATCGATCTACCTATCGGACCTGGTTCGTGGGTGCTCACCAACCACGCAGACATCATTCAGGTATCGAAACAGGCGAACACATTCAGTTCGGAGCGGGGCATCACCTGGGACGACATCCCGGTCGAATTTCTAGAGTTCTTCAGCTCGATGATTGTCATGGATGATCCGCGCCACGCCAAACTACGCCGCATCGTCTCAGCAGGCTTCACGCCTCGCATGCTCAAGAGCCTCGAAGATTCTGTGCAGACAGTTGCATCCCAGATCGTCGATCGCGTTCAGCATCTTGGCGAGGTCGACTTCATCGTCGACATTGCTGCTGCCCTGCCGCTCAAGATCGTGTGTGATCTCATGGGGGTGCCCGAGAGCGACTTCGATTTTGTGTTCAATCACACCAACACAATTATCGCCGCTACCGACCCCGAGTATGCGCCCGCTGATGGCGATGTCCTCACCGCGCTACTGACAGCGGGCGGCGAGTTGGCCGAACTCATGGCGCGGGTGGCCGAGTCAAAGAAGGGCGGTGACGGTACCGACCTGACCAGCCTGCTCATGAACGCCCAGGTGCCCGACGACGAACTCACGCCAAGTGATCTTGCGAGCTTCTTCATCTTGCTCGTGGTCGCCGGTAACGAGACAACCCGAAACGCCATTGGTTGGGGTCTGAAGTATCTAACCGACAACCCCGACCAACGCGAGATCTGGGCCGCCGACTTCGATGCCGTAGCGCCAAGCGCAGTGGAAGAGATCGTGCGCCTGGCGAGCCCGGTCACGTACATGCGTCGCACCGCGTTGGCGGACACCGAGATCAACGGCCAGGCCATCGCCGAGGGCGACAAGGTTTGTATGTTCTATCTCGCGGCGAACCGAGACCCGTCAGTGTTTGAAGACCCACTCAGTTTCGATGTGCAGCGAGCCCCAAACGCTCACGTCGGTTATGGCGGCCCCGGCCCGCACTTCTGCCTAGGCGCCCATCTCGCCCGTCGTGAGATCACGGTGATGTTCCGTGAACTGTTGCAGCGACTGCCCGACATCAAGGTGACTGGCGAACCTGATCTGCTGCATTCGAGCTTCATCCACGGCATCAAACACATGCCAGCCAGCTTCACCCCCGTGATCCAATCAACGTAGCCACGGTGGAAAAGGGGCGACATCGAACGGCCACGGTGGATGGCGTGAGTTCTGTGGCTCGACATTGCGCTAATAAATTGCTTCCGGTCCCAAACTCGGATCCTCCGCCGATCTGTTGCATGATTGCTGCATGCGAATTTCGGTCTCCATCGGCAGCGCCTACTACGACGGCTCGAATTGGGCCGACGTAGTCGAGTATGTAAAGGCGGCCGATCGGCTCGGCGTCGACGCTGCGTGGTCAGCTGAAGCGTGGGGCATGGAAGCCGTGTCGTCGTT
>MEHZ011583344.1_pt1 | contig 15052 bp, 40 predicted proteins | sample 897221 | NCBI WGS metagenome assembly MEHZ01 (sample SAMN05514161, study PRJNA337945) | marine metagenome | isolation source: marine surface water | place: Arctic Ocean | collected 2007-12-13
TACGCACAGCATAGCAAGCACTAAATGCACTTGCTATACTTTTTATTTTTATATATACTTTAGTTTAGTTTATATACATTAGTATGTCTTCTGTTAAAAACAGTACGCAATTATGTGCATCTGTATTGCTGCTTATACTAATATTGTTTATGTTATATGCAGCAAGCTCATTTGCTGCACACCGTGCGCTAGTGTATTGCTTGCACAACACTTGCGCATTTGTTTGTGCATCGCACACTAAAACTTCTACTACAGCTTTGCTGTAGTCGCTAGTGTAATTTTGTTGCCCGTTATAAACTGCGCTAATATGTAAATTATGTTGCATTGCAGTGCTCCGTTTTTGCTTACAGTTATGTAATAGCATGTTACGCACAGCATAGCAAGCACTAAATGCACTTGCTATACTTTTTATTTTTATATATACTTTAGTTTAAGTTTAGCGTTTGCTTATTTGCTGTTATGCTGTTAATATTATGCAGCGCAATAGTACGTACTGTAACGCTATGCGTAACGTTGTTTTTAGCATTGTATGTGCTGCTGCTAGCGTTTAGCAGCTTGCTAGCTGCACTAGCAGTTAAATACTGCGCAACGTGCTGCTTTGTTGCTGCTACGTTGTTAATTGTGTATGTGCTGCTTGCTGCGTTAAAAATTGCATACAAATACAAGTTGTTGTTTGTTTTGTGCTGCACAATGCTATAGCAGCTTGTATGCTTAAAGTAATTGCTGCTAGTAACAAAATTTTGCACATTTGCATTTTTGTTAACTGCGTTTGCAAATACATTTGTTGCTGCTTTAATATTTGCAAAAAGCTGCACATTTGCATTTGTTGTTTTTTTAATAACAACTGCTTTGTGTGCTGCTGCTGTTTTTACTGTAGTAGTAAAATTTACGTTTGCAAAAGTAGTTGCTTTGTTAGCTAGTAATTTTTTTATTTGCTGCTGCATGTTTTTTACACTTTGCTGTTTGTTGCTTACAATTACTTTGTAGCAGCTTTAAACAGCATTGTACAGTAAAAAATGCACTACTATGCTTTTGCGCAAAACATATACTTTAGTATAGGTCTCTCTCAGCTTTAGTATATGGTTTCATAGCATACCTAACCATCTCTCTCTCCCAGGGTTGCCAGTTCTTTGGATCTGCACTCATGGCAAACACATTGGCTCCGGCAGCTTCTAGTCTCCACGCAAGGTCACTGGCATGGTTTGCTATTACGTCAGACGAATCTTGCTCTGCGATGCTGCGTAGAGCAGTCATTGTTTGTTGTAGTTGTCTTGTACTAAGTGTCAATCGTTAACCTCTTCTAATTCATTGTGTTGTATTCCTCGGATCAACTCTAGCTTGATCATAATAGCTTGGACTTGGTCTTGATCCAGTCCTGGTATAACATCGTCGCACCAGTCGTCAAAGTAGTTTGGGTGAATGCCTGGCAGCTGGACAAACATATCATCGTCAAATATTGCCACCTCATACCAGTCTTTTAGATCTTCTTTGATCACACTCAGTTGATACTTGCCAAATTGTACTTTGGCTTGAACAAGACCGTGTGCTCTTTCAAACTTTAAATCTGTAAACTGCATCGTATTCTCCTTGGTGTGTTGCTACGTGTACTTGATAGCACACGTAGCTGGTGTTGTCAACTTACTTAACTTTTACAATTAAGTCATTCTCCATTGTAACCTCTGCAAAAAACTCACGTCCTGGTAGTCCAGTTACCAGTGGCCTGTGCGCTCCAACAAACGTTCCTGTGCTCACATACTCCGGACCAAACATGCTAGTCTCTTTGTAAACCAATTGCTTGCCAATGTTTTCTTTAAGTTCTTTGCGGCTTTTGTATCCAGTAAATAACATCATCTCGTGTGCTCCTTTGTTTCTATATAACAGTTATAGTATATCTGCCCTGTGCTGTCAATCCTCTAAAGAGCAAAATCTTCAATCAATGCAAACTCATCTTCAAGACGGCGCATCTCTTCTTCAACGTTCACTGTCTCGTTGTTGTGCCTAAACACCTGCTTACCTGTGTTGGGTGACACTATCATCAACTGTTCATATAAGAACTTGCTGTAGTCTTCACAGCTGGGCAAGTCGTTTTTCCATTCTTCTAAGTCAACCACTGTAGTTGGAAACTCTTTCCAACCAATGCCGTTCTCGCTAAACGCTGCCATCACAAACGCCATTGCGTCTGCTGGGCGCTCAACATCCAGTACCAAGTAGTCACTGCCACCTTTCATCTTCCAGTAACTATTGCCACTGCTGAACTTGCCATCTTCACAGTGGCTACCATAGTTTTCTAAAATCTGTGTGCTTACAACATATGCCATCTTGTGTACTCCTGTTTGCGTTACAAGTAAACACTAGCGCATCGCTGCGCTAGTGTCAACACCTATTATCAATATTCCTTAAAGTCTCCTGCTTGTTCGTTTTCATTGTAGCCCTTGGTGTACTCTACAATCTCGTAAGGCATCATGTCTTTCAGCTCTACCCGTGTGCCGCTGTATGTACCTTCAGGCCACATATGCGGATCATAAGTGCGTCTGTAATAGCTGTCTGCTCCGCCTCTGTCGTATGCATCTCCGTGTGCCATGTTGTGCTCCTTTGTTGCTATAGTAGTACACTAGCGCATCGCTACGCTAGTGTCAAGTGCCTAATTCTAAAAAGCTTCAGCTTGTATCTCTGCCCTATAATCTGCTTGCGGCTTGACCCACTCTTGCATCAGTGTCACAGCTTCAATATCTGAGTTAGCGTTACGTGTCACCATTTCAATTTCATCGTCTGCATAGCACTCTACTACAATGTCCCAACCATTAACTTCGTAATTGGCATTTGCAAACGCTTTGATTACTTCTACAAACATATCTTGCTCCTTTGTTTCTATATAACAGTTATAGCAAGTTTGGACTATGCTGTCAATCCATTAAATTCAATAATGTGAAAGAATTGCAATGATGGTTATCAGCAGCATCCATACCATTGGAGAGGTACAGAGTTCAAATAGACACTTGCCTATGAACGTGACAAACCCAACTGTCATGCCAACTACCAGTAGAACTCCTAGACAGACACTGACTGTGATTGCTGCGGCTGACATGGCACTAGGAACTGAATCCTGAGACCGTGACATAGACATCGTCAACTATGTCACGTACCATATAGCCTCCAGCTTGAGTTGCTTCAGACACAGTATCGTAACTGCCAATTAATTTATAGTCTTCCGTTAGTACCACATACCTAAGTAGTGGACCCATATCTTTGGGCAGTTCAAACTCATCTTCCATTGTAATCTCCTTTGATGGTACCCGCGGCCGGACTCGAACCGGCACGCTCTAAAGCCACAGATTTTAAGTCTGTTATGTCTACCATTCCATCACGCGGGCTAGTCAATACTTAGTTCTTTGTACGAACAAAGAACACTGACTCTTCGCCAGTCTCTGTGTTTACCATTGGCAAGTTTGCCATGCCTTTGATTGGAGCCTGCTTGCCAGTGTACTCCCACTTGCCTGTGTTAGTATTACTTGCCTCAAGGAACTCTTTATTGTCATCCATAAACAGTCCCAAAATTACTACCAAAATCATTTCCATAGTCTAGTCCTTTTTGTTTGTTTGTTTGTTTGTGTTGTTGTTTGTAACATACTGCTAAGTGGTTGTCAAGTGTTTTCTACATACACATAGCAGCGGGGCCTTGAGTGGCGGTCCCTACAGGACTCGAACCTGTAACCTACTGCTTAGAAGGCAGTTGCTCTATCCAGTTGAGCTAAGGAACCTTGGTGGGCCATCAGTGACTCGAACACTGAACCTTTCCGTTATGAGCGGAATGCTCTAACCAATTGAGCTAATGGCCCTAACTTCTACAAGGTGCTGACTGCTACCTTGCTTTGAATTTCCTTTGAATCTTTCCATGCCCGAGCATGTCCTGCAACCCAGCCCATAGTAAAGCTGGCAATGATGATACATCCTACAATAAGTAATTGATCCATTTGTGTGCTCCTTTGTTGTCGTTTATTATAACATAGATACTTGGGGTTGTCAACCTCCCCAAAGCATTTCAATCCACATCCAGATCACAATCAAACTCATAGTCGAACTAAGTCCGTCAATCATATAGTCAACTGTTGTTGGTTTAGGATTAACAATGTCGTCATGTTCAATAACTTCACCTACTGGATCCATGGTGTTTCTCCGTTGTCAATTGCTGTGTCTAAGTACTCAAGTCTCATGAGCTCCATAAGTGTAGCTGCCTGTTGACGCTGGGCTTTAGACAAGCTGGTTGTGTACTCGTACAGCGCCTCACAGTTGCCTAGGCTCCACAGCTTATCAAGCATGTCCACTTGATTCTGTGTGAGCCCGTTTATCGTAATATCTTTAGTCAAAGTAATTCCCTTCTTTCCATTCCCACTCGTTAGTAGTTCCAACCTGGAACCATGCACCTTGCTTGGCAGCTGGGTTATGATGCAGCAGCGTCTTGTTGGCTGTCTGCATTGCACGACTCATTGTACCAAACTCGTCTTCAAAAATAACACCATAAGCTTCAAACGTATACTGTTCCATAGCGTTGCTCCTTTGTTGCTGTAAGTACACTAGCGCATTGCTGCGCTAGTGTCAACCATTTGTTTTACAGTTTGCGTACTGTAAAAGCATCCTCTCCAAAGTACATTGCTTCTAGTGCGTATTGTTTAGCACTCAATTTTTGCCCTTGTACTAAGTAAGTTAATCCTGGCTCTACTACAATGTATGTAACGTTCATAGCGTGTGCTCCTTTGTTGCTATGTAATAGTTATAGCGCATGTGCGCTATAGTGTCAAGCCCCTAAATTAATAATTTTCCTTGTGCTTTTTCTTGCGTGTATATTTTGTTTTGTCACGTATCACACGCGGGCGGAATGCACCTTGCGGATCACGTACTGCCTTTTGCGCTAAGTTGCGTGGCTTAATAAGTACCTTAGTCATTGTGTGCTCCTTTGTTGCTATGTAATAGTTATAGCATCATCAGCGTACCCCGTCAACCATTTAGATAAGAAAAGGCACAACATTTCTGCAGTGCCTTTGTCTAAAGTTATCGTCGCATCCAGTGCAAAGTTTCTACCAAGCCTTCTTTAAGCTCGTCGTCTTCTACTGCGCCTTGGTCTAGCATCTCGCAACTGCGTACATCAGTTGCAATCTTCCAAGCCTCGTCCCACGTTAAATTGCGTCCTAGAAACTTTTCATCGCCTTCAATGTCCTCGCTAATAAAGTCCCAAATGCGTTCTGCTTTTTCCATTAGCATATGTTTCATTTGTCCCATAGTCTTTACTCCTATTGTGTTTAAGTACACTAGCGCATCCTTGCGCTAGTGTCAACCATTTGTTTTAATTAAAAAGGATTGCTCCAACGTTCGTATTGGCTCACGGTGATCATGTTGTCCTTGCACAGGCTGTCTGTGAAGTTGCTCCAGGTCTCACGCATTGCGATCTTATCGCTGCGGATGTCTGCATATGCACCTAGTACCAACTCTTCTTTGAAAATTGCTAGTGCGTCTTTTTTTGTAAGTGTACGTTCCATAGCATGTGCTCCTCTGTTGCTATGTAATAGTTATAGCGCATACACGCTCTGTTGTCAAGCCCAAATTAAATATTCTTTATTCTTTTTAAGATACCATTTCTCAATAACGGGCAAGCCAAACTCGTCTTCGTCTACAGCAACATATGCCCGTGTCTTCATCACTGTCGCATAGCGCCATCCTTTGCAGCCTCCTATGCCTTCGCCACCTACCCATACCTTGTGTTTAAAGTCTTCATTGAATCCATTTGCATGGTCTTCGTTGTGGCTATACTCAAAGTAGTTACCGTGTTCCTTCTCAACAAACACTCCAATTGGATCTTTTGTGTAAGTGTAATAAGCCATAGTGTTGCTCCTTTGTGTTGCTATGCAGTACTAATAACATACTGCATAGCCTGTGTCAAGTCTTTTATTGTGCTAGTTCTACTCCGTTAATACGCAAGTACATACCACGTTCTGTAGTGTATACCTTGTCTGCACCTGTAGCATGTTTAATTGCAGCTAAGTCTGTGTGATGTAATCTATTGCCATACGTTCTTGCTACAATAATACGCTTGCCATCTTTGCGCCATCTGCCGCCTTCAGTCCACGTACGATTTATCTTTGTGTGTCCTCCAGCTGCTTCCAAATAATTGCGTACATACTGACGTGTTTGTTTAGTGTCCATTGTGTGCTCCTCTGTGTTTGTATAGTAGTACACTAGCGCATTGCTGCGCTAGTGTCAAGTATTAAATTGCACTAATTTGTTCTCCGCGCTGCCAGTGTCCGTTGTCTAAATCAAACACGCATCTGTTCTTCATGCCCACTTCAACTTCGTGTACATTCTCTCCGTACTTGTCACCTGCTTGTTCGCAAAGCTCAATGCAAGTAATCTTTGCTTTACCAAATGTGCTGTTTACTAAATCACCAATTTTAAGCATAGCATGTGCTCCTTTGTTGCTATGTAATAGTTATAGCGTATTACTGCGCTAGTGTCAAGCCCCATCTTCTTCAATTAGTGCATCTTCATTAACGAAACTATATATGTCATCTTCGCAAGTTGCGTATTCGTTAATTTGCAGCATGTCCTTCACTGCGTCTGTGCTCATGTACTTGAGGCAAGCTAGCAGCATGTGATTTGCGTCTGCGTGTCCTTCGTCTACCATCTCTAGTGCAAAGTCTCTAATGTCATAGTCCATAGTGTGCTCCTTTGTTGCTATGTAATAGTTATAGCGCATTGCTGCGCTAGTGTCAACCATTTGTTTTATAGTTTAACTACAAAACTCCTCCCCAAACATATCATACTTTGCGTCCACGCCGTTGACCTTACGAGCACGTTCTACAGCAGCAGTTAAACATGTCATGTTGTGTGTCATTGTTGTGAGTTGATCGCTTAGGTCCATGCAGTCGTTTGCTGTAATATCACGATCCATTGCGTCCAGCAGCGCCAGCTTACACTCTAAACTGTTCAGCAAGTCTACCATGTCGCTCATGGTGTTTGCTTTCATTGCTTGGTTGTTCCAATTGTCCATTTGTTTACCCTCTTGTTTAACTTATACACAAACTATAGCATCATCATGTTATGCTGTCAACGCCTTTATTTCTTTTCTTTGTCGTCTACATAAAAGATATGATTGTCAACCACTTTCACTTTTCTAAACGCTGGCGCCCAATATGGCTTGACCCAGTCTGCATGATAGAACGTAGCACCTTCAACTGGTCCTGAGGATCCAACAGCCCACTCTGCTAACACGTTAGATGCTACTATGCCTGCGTCACCCCACGACCGTTGTGCAATGACTCCTGTAGGAATAATATCTGACTTGCCATCACAGTACCAACTGAACTGACACTTGTCTCTCTTGGGCTTGCCGTCTTTGTCTTTCTTTGATTGATATACCACACCGCATATAGTATCTGGAAACGCTGCTGAGTTAAACCTGTTGAGTGTAACCCATGCTACTGCATGTTGTCCTGCAAACGATTGGTCTCTTGATTCAAAGTATATGTTCTGCTGTAGACAGTACCTGTCGTCTACAGTAATTGGTGCAAGCCTTGCAATAGTCTTCTGTTCAATGTAATGGTAACCACCTACGTAACCCATTACTGTGGCAATGCTAAAGTTCACTGCTAGTGCTGTGCCTACTAATAGTTTCTTCATTGTTACTGCTCCTTATTTTTATATTGTATAGCATACTTTAAAAAACAAATCAACCTAAATCTTAACCTTGTAACAGCGGGGCCTTAGAGGAATACCCAAGCTATAAATCGAGGGCACAATCTACAGCTTGGGTATATCAAGTAGAGCGTGAGGGCAACGTCTACTTGTGTTGTGTAAGGACTAACTAGAGGGCACACGCAGTCCTTACACCTTTACACTATTTGCGGAGACCAGCTCGACGCATCACAGTGTTCTCTGCCATTGCTTCCCAGTTATCTGGAAACGCACTAGCCAAGTCTGCAATCTTAAGTACTGTTCGCAAACTCAATTCACGTACTCTGTCTTTGTTTGTACGTACAAAGTCAACAATAGCTTCGTCAACTTCTTTACCTAGTCGGTAATCATCTAGCATACCATCCTTGGTAATCTGTTCTATACGCAACATCTTCTCTCTGTCAGTGTCAATAGTCAAGTCAACATAGTGACAGCGTGACTCTAGTGCAGCAAGATGCTCCTTCAACTTGCCTCTAGCTTTGTCAAGCTTTAGGTTAGTAATAAAGATCGCACTGCCTTTGAACGTAAACTGATCCGGTACACCTTCGTTGCGCAGCTTGTGCGAGTCAGTGTTCCAGTGAATAGTTCTGTTTGCTTTAGAGTCTAGTGCAGCTTTTAATATGTTCAAGCTAAGTTCATCACTGAACACGCTATCGCAATCATCAAACACTAGTACATTGTCTTTCTCTTGATACTTGTATAGCTTGCAGTACAATCCAATAGCACTCATTGCACCCTTAACTACTTCGTACTTCTTCTGACCCCCAAGTGTCTCAACCATTTGATATCGATCAAGCACTTTCTCAACACCGTGGCTCTTGCCAACACCCGGGGGTCCGCTCACAATCATTGCACGTACTGCGCCTTTCTTAACAGCTTTGGTCATGTCTTCTAGCATGTCAAAACGTTTGCGCATACGCTCTATAGTCTGTTCGTCAGTCTCTTGTACAGTAAACTCTACGGTTGCTGCTGTGTAGCTTTCTTCAGCTGCACATCTAATCTTAATGTTTCTATCCGGAAACGGATAGTTGCCTGCACCGTCTACTGTGACATAGCCACCGTTCTTGTTTGCTTTCTTAAAGGATGTAACTAGTGGAAATGTCATTCCTGCTACGCTTACATTCTCGCCTCTAAACTTATATGTGCCTTCGTTAAAAGTAATGTTACTCATAGTTCCCTCATTTGTTATTGTGCCTATACATTAATTTAGCATATGATAGTATACTTGTCAACCAGTTTGTTTAACTATCTTATACGGTGCTTGGTCTTTACGTGTTGATACATTTGTATATGCAGCAGCATCACTTGCCTGTGTGCATATGGCTACTACTTTAGTTCCTTGATACACTATGTACATTCAACTAACTATTGTGCTATGTACTTGATCACGTACATCAGTATCAAATGCTTCCTCAAAGCCCTTGCGGTCGCTTAGGGTGAGTAGTTGCACCTCTACCCACTTCCATACCTGTTCGTTGCTAGTGTTGCGAGGAAATTGACTTGCAGCGTACACAATCTCTTGTACCTTGCTATCGCCTTTGGCGCTAAACATTCCGTAGCCGTTTATATTAAAGTAACTCATGTTGTGCTCCTCTGTTGCTGTAAGTACACTAGCGCATTACTACGCTAGTGTCAACACTTAATTTACGCTGCTGCCATAATAGTTGGGCCGCCGTTTGCGGGCTTGTGCAGCGTTGCATGTGTTGCGCTGTAACGCTCGCTAGTGTCTGCTTTGTTAACAAAGCTAGTGTACTTGTAAGGGTCGTACGTTACTGCTACGCTATCGTGTGTAAACAGTTCTGGTTGCTCTACTAGTGTGCCACGTACAAACGCATGTACGTTCTTCTTGCCTTCTTCACGCACCTTGCGGTTGCCTGCTGCTTGTACTGCAAACGTTACGTCCTCCAGCTGTACATTGTACACATGTGCAATCACCTTGCCCTTGTGTCTTACGCTGAACAAATTCTTATGTAAGTTATAATATACTTCTACACGCATTTTCAAGCCCTCACTTGTTTGTTGCTATAGTAGTACACTAGCGCAATTATGCGCTAGTGTCAACCTCTTCATGCAATCTAATTGTGCATTTTTGTATTTTATCTAGCTCGCTAGTATATGTCTCTTCGTCCATGTCTGCCATAGCAAACGCCATTGCACTTTCCAAGTAGCCTGCTACATAAGCGCAACCATGCTGCGGATGTGCTAGCTCAGCTGCCTTAGCAAATGATGTTAGTGCTGCCCTTGCTTCTGTCATTTTTTCTAACAATGTCATGTTGTGCTCCTCTGTGTTGCTATAGTAGTACACTAGCGCATTGCTGCGCTAGTGTCAACCACTTTATTCTACTTCAGCTGCTTCCTCTAGCATTGTGCTAATGTCATAGCCGTACACTAGCATCTCTTGTAACAGTTGCTTGCATGTCTCATAGCTGTCCCACTGTTGTATTTCAAACTCGTCATTGCAGTCATACGCATTGCTTAGTGCTACTTGCATGTTGTAAAACATTTTTGTGTGTGCTGCTTGCATTGTAGTGCTCCGTTTTTGTTTTTGCTATACGTACTGTATAGCAGCTTTTGTATAGCAGCACAAGCACAAAATGCACTGCTATACTTTTTATTTTTATATATACTTTAGTTTATATACTTTAGTAAGTTTACATACTTTAGTATGTCTTCTGTTAAAAGTAGTACGCAATCATGTGCATCTGTATTGCTGCTTATACTAATTTCATCTATGTTATAAGCAGCAATCTCATTTGCTGCACACTGTGCGCTAGTGTATTGCTTGCACAACACTTGTGCATTTTGTGCATTGCACACTAAGACTTCTACTACAGCTTTGCTGTAGCTACTAGCGTAATTTTCTTCACCATTGTAAACTGCGCTAATGTATAAATTGTGTTGCATAGTAGTGCTCCTCTGTGTTGCTATGTAGTAGTTATAGCAAAAGTAAAAGCGCATTGCAACCAAAAAATACGCTTTTACTAAATCTTTTTATGCTTCGTCTTTCAGCGTCAGGGTGTCGTCTTCGTACATCTCTTCACCGGAGTCGTACCAGTCTACTGCACCAAAGTCTTCTATCAGCCCATGCAGTACAGGATCTTCTTCTGCTGTAGTGTCTAGTAGTTCGTCTACATCCTCCCAGTAATCATCGCCGCCTTCGCTGTCATACATTCCAATGAACCCCATACCTGGCTCAAAGTATCTAAGCTCAATGTAACATGAGTCCCAGTGTTGCGCCAGTGTAGTAAACGCTTCAACTGGTGGACCCCATGCGCTGTCAAAGTAACCTTCTATTATGCTAGTGCCGTCTCCGTTGTCTGTGTACTCAAGTCCCTCTGAGCTTACATCCCATTTGGTTCCCCACTTGCTGATTGCTGTTTCTCTATCGTACTCACCAATAGGTGCAATAGCTTCCAGTAGTCCTTCTTCACTGTCTTGTTCAATAATTGACTTCAGCTGCACCAGTGTGCTAGTGTCGCCTGTGATTAGCAATGTGTTGCTGCACCAATTTGGCATAGTGTGTACTCCCTCTGTGTGTTTGTGTATTTGTTATACTACACTGCTACGCATGTGTCAACCATAATAGAACAGTTTATACACATGCGTAGCAGCGGGGCCTTACTACGCTGTTACTGGAGCACCCATAAACGTGTAAGGCTTGTTCCATGCACTGCCAATCATAATGTCTATGTAATGGCTGCGGTGGAAGTAGTCTGTCATTGAGTCGTCTTCGTTAAAGTAACCATCGCCCTTGCAAGCTTCCAACAGCTCGTTTAAGAAGTCACGCTGTATGCCTGCATAGCGTGAGTCAATCCAATACACATTAACATCAAGGCATTGGTATTGCCCGAAGTAATCACTAAAGTCAACGTGTCCGCTTTTAACCTTAACGACTAGTGTACTATGATCCCGCACACTGATGCTGCCCTTCATATTATACTTGTTGAGTACAGCTTTAATACCTGGTGCTAGTCGTGCTTTGTCTTGTTTGCTTACATATGCCATTGTGTTTGCTCCTCTGTGTGTTTGTGTGTAGTAGTACACTAGCGCAAGTCTGCGCTAGTGTCAACACCTAATTAGTCTTCTACAACTTCTTCTTCCCAGCTGTCAACTTCTTCCTGATCCATCTGCCATGCTTCATCACAGTCATCGCACAAGTGTCCTCCATATGGTCCTATGTCCTCGTCACACTCCTCACAAAAGTGTTGCTCCTCTTCTTCATAGTCAAACATGCTCTCTGTGTTTGCTTGCGTTAGTAGTGCTGGGTTATTCACCAAGTGCTGCATAGTACACGTTATAGCGTCTTCTATAGCACATTGCAGCTTATCGCCGTTGTAGGTGCCGTCGTACATGCGTCCGCGTGTGTAAGGCTCTATAGTGCTCCACTGTGCTGTAGTTATAACACCCTTGCTGTGCAGCATGTTTGCTGCTCCACTGGTGTTGTTGCCCATGCCGTTGTTGTACAAATCGTACGCCAGTCTGCTGCAAGCACGTACTAGCTCGCCTGCTAGTGTGTCTGCATCTCCAACTCCGGGCACAAGTTCTACAAACTTGTCATACTCTGCTTGCATTGCGCCGTTGCTGCTCCAGTAAGTGTTTTCCATTTTGTAGTGCTCCTCTACAGTGTTTAACTTATACTTACAACATAGCGCATACACGCTCAGCTGTCAACCCTTAAAACCATATTCATCAAACATAATATCTAGTACTGCATCAATAGTCTCTCTGTCTGTGATCAGTACTTCATGACCGTGTGCAATTAGTGCAGCTTTGATTGCCCAGATCTGTTCATAACGATCTGACGTAGCCTTGTCCAGTGTTGGTGCTACAAACTTTGCTACCTGTTGTACTAATGTCATAGTGTGCTCCTCTGTTGCTGTAGTAGTACACTAGCGCATTACTGCGCTAGTGTCAATCACTTATTACAATTCTTTTATACTTTGCATAACTGTGTCATACACTTGTTCGTCTGTATCTGGTTCTGAATAATAGTTTTCTGAGTTGTTTACAATCAGCTCGTATACTTCGTTAAACAACTCCTCAGTTGTATCAATTTGTTGTGTGCTCTTGTACGCTGCTAGTTGCGCTTGCGCTGTAGTACTAAGTAAATGCTGCATAGCTGTGCTCCTCTGTTGCTATGTAATAGTTATAGCGCATACCTGCGCTAGTGTCAATCACTTATTATGTTGAGTAGCTAATTATTTTATTATTTTGTACTGTAACCAAAGCTTCTGCGTAGTACTCTCCACCGTATGTCATAGTTGCGCTAAAGCATACTACATCGCCTTCTGGGTCACGTTGCTTGCTATAGTAACTAAAGTCTGTGAACGCTGTAGCTGAATCGTAGTTGACTACACTGTGCGGATTATCTAACATCTGTGCTAACATTGTGTGCTCCTCTGTTGCTGTAGTAGTACACTAGCGCAAGTCTACGCTAGTGTCAATCACTTAATTTGAATTTGTTCAATTAAATCGTAGCCGTGATCATCTTCACCCCCGGCTGTATGCCTAGCGGCCAGCACCTTGTTGGCTACTTCACATAGGAAGTCTACATCAACTTCACACAGTGTATCTGCAATTTGGTTGATTAGATCGTCTGCACCTATCTTCATTGTGTTTGCTCCTCTGTTGCTGTAGTACACTAGCGCAAGTCTACGCTAGTGTCAATCTATTATTTACGCTATGGCCCAACTTGGTGTTAGCATTGAAGCTGGAACTTTCCACGTGTTGTGCCCTGCCTTAACAATCACTGTCTTGCGGTTAATCTTTGTTACTGTGCCTTGTTCAGTAGTACCCGCACGTCCTTGAAAGCTCACAGTGTCTCCAACCATAAGACTGCGTGTGAGTTGATTGCCCAATAGTGTGCGGCGCAGCTTGATCTCATCAGCTACTATTTTCAGTTGTTCAATATCCATCTTGCGTACATTGTCAACCACTGTGTTGATCATAACCATCTTTGTGCTCCTCTGTGTGTTTGTTTATACTGTGTTGTAACTGATAGTTGAACCAGTGTCAACCATAATCTTTTACCCAGTCTTCTACTTCTCCTAATATTTCAGTGTCCACAATATCCGCATGTTCAAAAGTATAATCACATTCTGCAATCACCTCCTGCTCATTAGCATCCCTGAGAATCTCTAGTGCTACAGTAATATATATCTTGCGTGTGTTTTCCATAGTGTGCTCCTCTGTTTGTATACCACAGTTATAGTATATCCTCACAGTGCTGTCAACCATAAAAAAAGATCTTTTTCCCTCTTGACACACCCAATGAGATTTGCTATACAACTAGTGAGGACCAAGAGGGCTGGAACGGGATGCTACAGCTCTGACCTATTAGTTTAATGACTAAACTATTCACTTCTGAACCAAAAAAAAATCCAAAAAGTCTTGACAATGAAAAACTCAATCAAAACAATAGCCTAGCTGAACTGTTAAATGTACAGTGTAACCTATTGATCTTACTAGTGAATAGTCTAGTAGTGTAGTTAAACCTAGTGTACAGTGTAGTGTATAGTGAAAAGTTCAATGAAATCAACGTAGTGTAGTGTGTAGTTAAACCTCTAGTGTAGTATATAGTGTAGTGAGAAGATCTGAATTCTTTATAGTTATCAAGAGGTTATCAAACGAACTTGATTCTCCACCGTAAGGTGCCTAACGACGGGTCATATGGTGTCAAACGACGGGTCATACGGGGCCTAACGACGGGTCATACGGGGTCGATTTCAATGGTTTTCTCACGATTTATTAATAATCTCAACGACTTAGCAGCATATTTTCAACCGTAGGCCGAGGTTGCCAGAGGCATAGTTTAAATACTTTTTCTATTATATCCCCGTGTGGTATTCCCTATGTATTCTCACTACACTACACTACTAAGGTACTACACTGTACCCTAACAGCGGGGCCTTTGTACTAGTGTAATACCCTAACAGCGGGGCCTTTGTGTATGTGTACTAGTGTAGTGTAGTGTGACTAACAGCGGGGCCATTGTATATACACTGTGTATACTCAACAGTGTACAGCGGGGCCTTTGTGTATGTAGTGTAGTGTTACTATACACCTATTAGTTGGTGTTACTACTACACAGTTTGAACACTTCATGAATAGTATCAGCTTGAAATTCTTTGGGTATACTCATGCTGCTTATTCTTTTGGTTTCTGTGTACACCACTATGCTGTGTTGTTGCTTTAGAAAATAGTAGTTGCCTTGAGTAGGGAAAATTCTTAGTGCGTCTCCGATGTATAGGTTCGCAGCTATGATTACACATGTTAACATTGGGTTCTCCTCAGTAGGTTTTTCTTTCTATTTGTGCTAGAGGAAAGTCTC
>MEHZ011444420.1_pt1 | contig 15015 bp, 16 predicted proteins | sample 897221 | NCBI WGS metagenome assembly MEHZ01 (sample SAMN05514161, study PRJNA337945) | marine metagenome | isolation source: marine surface water | place: Arctic Ocean | collected 2007-12-13
TTATATAATAAATACAACATTTATAAAGATAAAAAGTTAATCAATTGGGATACTGCACTTCAAACTGCTATTTCAGATTTAGAAGTAGTTCAAAAAGAAACTCAGTCAAATCTTTATTTTATTGACTATCAAATAGAAGATTCCTCTGAGAAAATAACTATAGCAACTACTAGACCTGAAACTATGATGGGAGATACGGCTATTGCTGTTAACCCGAAAGATGAAAGGTACATAAATCTAGTAGGTAAAAATGTTAATATTCCATTAGTTAATAGAAGCATTAAAATAATCACAGATCATTATGCTGATCCAGAACAAGGTTCCGGGGCAGTAAAAATTACTCCTGCGCATGATTTCAACGACTATTTAGTTGGTAAAAGAAATAAACTTCAAATAATTAATATTTTTGAAAAAGATGGAAAAATAAACGCTAATGGAATTAAAAATTTTGTTGGGCTAGACAGGTTTGAGGCAAGAAAATTAATCATAAGTAAACTTAAAGAAAGTGGTCAACTTGTAAAAATTGAACAAATAAAAAATAAGGTTCCTTATGGCGATAGATCAAATACAATAATAGAACCCTTGTTAACGGAACAATGGTTCGTAAATGCTAAATCTCTTTCAAAAAAACCTATTCAAGTGGTAAAAAATGGAGAAACATCTTTTTATCCAGAAAATTGGAAAAAAACTTTTTTCCAATGGATGAACAATTGTGAACCATGGTGCATTTCTAGACAAATATGGTGGGGACACAGAATACCTGCGTGGTACGATGAAAAAAATAACATTTATGTTGCTGAAAATTATAAAAATGCTTTACTATTAGCAAAGAAAAAAAACAAACAAAAAGTTGTAAAATTAAAACAAGAAACCGATGTTTTGGACACAGGGTTTTCTTCATGGTTGTGGCCTATAACTGTTTTTGATGGAATCAGAAATCCAGAAAATGATGATATTAACTACTATTATCCCACTCAAGATTTAGTTACTGGCCCTGATATTTTATTTTTTTGGGTAGCTAGAATGATTGTGTCGGGATATGAATATAGAAAACAAAAACCTTTTTCTAACGTTTATTTAACAGGTCTTGTTCGTGATGAAAAAGGGCGAAAAATGTCCAAACAACTTGGAAATTCACCAGATGCTTTAAAGTTAATAGAAGATTATGGTGCCGATGCTGTTCGTGTTGGATTAATGCTCAGTTCAGCAGCAGGGAATGACTTACTTTTTAATGAAAGTCTTTGTAAGCAAGGGAAGAATTTTGCTAATAAAATATGGAACGCTTATCGCTTAATTAAGGGCTGGGAAATAGATAAAACTAATCAACCCTCACTCGCAGCAACTGAAGCTTTAGATTGGTATGAAAATCATTTTAACAAAACCATTAGTTGGGTAGATGAAAATTTTGAAAAATACCGAATATCAGATGCATTAATGACTATTTATAAGCTGATTTGGGATGATTTTTGTTCCTGGTTGTTAGAGTTAGTAAAGCCTGAATATGGAAAACCCATAGACGAAATTACACACACCAGAATAGTTCGCTTATTTGAAAAAAACTTACGTTTATTACATCCTTTTATGCCTTTTTTGACCGAAGAGTTATGGCATTTTATTAGCCCTCGTGATACTGACCAGGCACTTACTATTTCTTCATGGCCAACTTCAAAATCATTTGATCCAGCGTTAATTACCAATTTTGAAATTACTAAAGAAATTATTGCAGGGATTCGTAATTTTAGAAAAGATAAAAACATTTCTTTTAAAGAGAAAGTTACTGTTTATGTAACCAATATAAAATCAGATTTACCCTATTGCTCGAGTATTGTTAAGTTAGGAATACTTGATGAAATAGTTTATTCTGAAGTGCCTAAAAATATTAATGGAGGAAGTTTCCGAGTGTCTAACTTGGAGTTTTTTATTCCTACCCTTGCTCCAGAAAATACTGAAGCTGAAAAAGAGAAGATCACTTCAGAATTGAAGTACACTAAAGGCTTCTTGTCTTCGGTAGGAAAGAAATTAGCCAATAAACGTTTTGTATTAAATGCCCCAGAACAGGTAATTGCAATTGAACGTAAAAAGGCAGCTGATGCTGAAGAGAAAATAAAAATGCTTGAAAAAAGTCTCAGCCTACTCTAAGCTTTTTTGAGCAATGGACTGAACACCTCCTTTAACAATATCGTTTAATTTAATGCTTAAAGGAGTTCCTAGAGGTAAAAATAAGTCAACACGGGAGCCAAATTTAATAAATCCAGCATCATCCCCTTGCTCAACCTCCATGCCCTCTTTGGCATAGTTAACAATTCTTCTTGCAACAGCACCAGCAATCTGACGGTAAATAATCTCTCCAAAAACATCATTCTTTAAGACAATAGTAGTTCGCTCATTTAATTCAGAGGATTTTGGATGCCAAGCCACCAAATATTTTCCTGGATGGTATTTACTAAATTGAACTTTTCCACCCATTGGGTATCGAGTTACATGAACATTTAATGGGGACATGAATATGGAAATTTGAAGTCGCATGTCCTTAAAATATTCTTTTTCATAAACTTCTTCGATGATTACCACCTTACCATCAACAGGAGCGATGAGTAGATTTTTGTTTCTAGGAGTTATTCTTTTGGGATTTCTAAAAAATTGAAGTACTAAGAGAAGCATAAACACGACAATAATTTGAATCCCTATTCTAAGTAATTGAAAGTCTATTTTATATTCTGCTAAAATCGCAATTGCTACAGTAATAACAAAAGTTAACATGATAATTTGATACCCCTCTTTATGAAACATAATTAACTAAAATTAAAAATAAATTGACAAATGGAGCCGTGAAAAGTACGCTATCCATTCGATCATAAAAGCCACCATGTCCAGGTATTAAAGAGCCGCTATCTTTAACATTAGCTTGGCGTTTAAATTTTGATTGGACAAGGTCTCCAATTGTCGCTGTAATTATTATAATTATTGCTAAAATGGGATATACCCAAAATTGAAAATCTTTATGATAATAGACTAAAAAAAAGCTTAATAAAAAACAAGCAAATGCACCACCCCAAAAACCTTCCCATGTTTTTTTTGGTGATACTTCTGGGAATAAAGGAGTTTTTCCCCATTTTTTTCCAGATAGATAAGCAAAACTATTATTTGTCCAAATTAAAAAGTACATAGATAATGTAATTCCATTCATCCAACTACTTTCAAATTTAGTGGAGGCAATAATAAAATATCCAGAACTAATAAGATAAAAAAGAGTGAGTCCACTTTTTTGAATAGGAGGAAACTCAAAGGATCTTTTACTTATAAGCATTAGAGCTAAAAAAAAATTAATTAAAACACAAAATCCTAATAAACCAAAGTGAAGAGAATTATTGGGTTTTCCAGAATAAAATTGATAAACCAATAAACTAAAAAAGAGAAATGGAATTGGACTTTTATAATGCAATAATTTTTGAAATTCAAAAAGTGCTAAAGCGCTGAATAAAAAAAGCACAAGTATGAAAGCAAGATTTGAAAACAGAGCAGAAGAGACGATTAGTGACACATATAGGAGTCCAGAAAGGCTTCTTACCAAAATTTCGCGCATATTTTTGTCTTAATCTTCTATAAGCAAATATATGTTTTTTGCACTTGTTTCAAATTCTGAAATCACTTTTTCCTCATTACTTTCAGATTTTGACCTAAGGGAAGTAATATTTGTGGGGATTGCTTTTTTATATTTATTTTTAAGTGAAGTCATACCTTGACTAACATCTTTGACAATTTGGCTAGTCTTGGCTAGAATAATAATTGTGTTAGGTAGATCGGGTAGATTAAAATGTTTTATTTGATGTGCACTAAGTAAGACCTTTCCGGTATTACTAATAATAAATTCACAGTTCATTATCACACTCTCATAAGCTTTTAAATTACCTGAGGTTTGATCTATAAATGTTAGATTAAACCGTTTAGCAAGTTCTTTCTCTAGACTTAAGACATTATTTTTATTCCATTTATTTTCTTCAAGAATTTTCTCAATATTTGAGGGTATTTCTTCTCTAGAGTCACAAAACAAGAAATGGCCTCCATTTTGAGTAAAAGTTTTAGCGAAATTTATATCAATAGGAACTTCTTCATTTGGTAGATAGGGACTTTTCTCAGAATTATCCTTAGTTTTTTTACCAAAAAATTTATCCCATATACCCATGAGCTTAGATTTTATTTTTTTTAAGCAACTTTGCTTCTTCTATTTTTTCGCTATTTGTTTTAAAAGGTCTTTTACCTAAGATTTTCTCTAAATCATCTTTAAAAATAACTTCTTTATCCAAAAGACGTTCAGCAAGTTCTATTAATTTGTCTTTTGAAAGCTTCAAAATATCAATAGCCCGAGTATATTGCTTTTCAATAATCCCTGAAATTTCATGATCTATTTTCTGAGCGGTTTCCTCTGAATAGGGTTTGGTGAAATTATAATCAGCTTGACCCGATGAATCATAGTAGGTTAGGTTTCCAATTGCATCGTTTAGTCCATACACAGAAACCATGGATCTCGCTTGATTTGTGACTTTTTCCAAATCACTAAGCGCACCAGTTGAGATTTTATCAAACATTACTTTTTCTGCGGCACGTCCACCTAATGCTGCACACATCTCATCTAACATTTGTTCTGTTCTTACTATTTGACGCTCCTCTGGCAGGTACCATGCGGCTCCAAGAGATTGACCTCTAGGAACAATAGTTACTTTTACAAGTGGTGCTGCATGTTCAAGTAACCAACTAACCAAAGCATGTCCTGCTTCGTGATATGCAATAGTTTCTTTTTCTTCAGGTGTAATTATTTTATTTTTCTTTTCAAGGCCTCCAACAATTCTGTCAACAGCATCTAGAAAATCTTGTTTACCAACAGTCTTTTTATTACCACGAGCTGCAATTAATGCAGCTTCATTACAAACATTTGCGATATCAGCACCTGAAAAACCAGGAGTTTGTTTAGAAAGAAAATCAATATCTAAGGTCTTAATGGTTTTAATTGGTTTTAAATGAACCTTAAAGATTTCCTTACGCTCATTTAGATCAGGTAAGTCAACATAGATTTGACGATCAAAACGTCCCGCACGCATTAATGCTTTATCTAATACATCAGCACGATTTGTTGCTGCAAGAACAATAACATTTGTATCTGTTCCAAAGCCATCCATTTCAGTTAACAATTGATTTAGTGTATTTTCTCTTTCATCGTTTGACCCCGTCATATTATTTTTTCCTCTTGCTCTTCCGATTGCATCAATTTCATCAATAAAAATAATAGCAGGAGATTTATCTTTTGCTTGTTTAAATAGATCACGTACACGAGATGCTCCAACACCAACAAACATTTCAACAAAATCAGATCCTGATAGCGAGAAGAAAGGTACTTTTGCTTCTCCAGCAACAGCCTTGGCAAGTAATGTTTTCCCCGTACCTGGTAAACCAACTAACAAAGCTCCTTTTGGAATTTTTCCACCTAAAACGGTGTATTTGTTTGGATTTTTAAGAAAATCAACAATCTCCTGAATCTCTTCTTTAGCACCCTCTAGTCCAGCAACATCTTTAAAAGTCGTCTTTACATCGGTGTTTTTATCAAATAATTTTGCCTTGGACTTACCAATATTAAAAATTTGACTCCCAGCACCGCCACCAGCACCTCCAGACATTCTTCGCATCAAGAAAATCCATACTCCAATAATTATAATTATAGGTAAAAACCCAATAAGTGTATCAGCCCACCGGTTTTCAACGGTAACAAATTCTAGCTTGAAAGGAACTCCATTAGCTCGTGCTTTTTCCAATTTCTCTTCAAAAAGTTCAAGACTACCAACTTCAAATTGATAATGTGGTCCTCTCGAATTATCCTGACCTAAAATATTTTTCCCAGAAATGTCTTGATGATCACTTTTATTGAGAGCCTCTGGAGTAAGGGTAACCCGCACGCTACTTTTATTACGAATTACTGTAACTTGACTTACATCCCCCGCATTAAGATATTTTTCAAAGCTTGATATATTTGTTTTACTTATACTCTGCCAAGAATCACTACCTCCAAAGAGGCTCATGCCAAGTAGCACAAAAATAATCGCGCCATAAAGCCAATAAATATTAAACTTGGGGGTGGTTGGTTTTTTTTGTTCTTTCATAGTTTTTAATAATTCGAAGTGATTTGAGTAGTTTTAGCATCTCCCCAAAGCTCTTCGATATTGTAATATTCACGTATTTGTTTTTGAAAGACATGTACAACAATATCCACATAGTCTATCAAAACCCATTCAGCCAAATCAGAGCCTTCTGTATGAAATGGTTTTTCTTTAAGTAATTTGCTCACATTTTTTTGAATCGATCCAACAATAGCACTTACTTGTGTATTTGAATTTCCACTGCAGATTATAAAAAAATCACATGGCGTATTATCTATTTGTTTTAAATCCAGGATTTGAATATCTTCTCCTTTGACATTTTCAATTCCATTAACGATTTCATCTAACAGAGTTGATTCAGTTTTATTTTTTTTTACCATTTATTAGTGCTCGTTTTCACAAATTTATTACTTTTTGAGTCGGTTACATTTACTTATATGAGCTATTTTAACTTAATCAAAATTAATGCCACCTCATCAACTAATGATTTTTTAAAGGAAAGGTACCGAAAGGGAGCTTGTCTTGATGGAGATTTGGTTTGGGCAAAGCATCAAACTTTAGGAAGAGGTCAAAGGGATAGGACTTGGATTTCAAATCCTGAAGAAAGCTTAACTTACAGTATATATAAGATCTACGAACATTTTTCTTCGTCTGATGCTTTTGTAATAAGCGTTGCTGTATCCTTAGGAATAATTAATGGATTAAAGTCATTGGGTATACCTAATCTATCTGTAAAATGGCCAAACGACATTTTGTCAGATGACAAGAAAATTGCAGGAATTTTAATTGAAAATATTTTCAAGAAACAAAATCTAAAAGCTTCAATTATAGGAATTGGCTTGAATATTAATCAAATGAAATTTATAGACTTACCTAATGCTACATCATTAGCTTCTGTAACTAAAAAAAAATGGGATATTAATATTGTTTTTGATCAACTAAAATTTCAATTAGAAAAAATACTTTTTTCATTGGATTCTATTTCTTTAAGCCATTTATTTTCAGATTACATTAATTTGCTTTGGAAAAAAGATGAAATATCAGTTTTTGAAAAAAACGGAAGAACTTTCAATGCCATTACAAGAGGTGTAACTTGGTCAGGATGTATACTTATAGAGGATAAAACAGGAAAAAAAATGGAATTTAACTCCAGCCAATTAAGAATGAATTATAAAAATTAAAGTACGTTTGGAGACCAATTTTCAGGATCTTTCCTCCAAGTTTTTAAATTGTCAGATTGTGCTCTTGAAATTTTATTTGTTTTTAATGCTACTGGTAAAAGGTTTTCATAATCACACAAGGTTTGGAGTTTGATATCTGCCTCATAAAATGCTGTCTCAGCTTTTTCAAAACCATATGTGAAGAGTGCATACATTCCTAAAATTTTTGCACCAGCAATTTTAAGTGCTTCTACAGCATTTAGACTACTCATACCTGTGCTGATTAAATCCTCGATAACTACAAGTTCTTTTCCAGGTTCTAATACACCTTCAATTTGATTTTGTCTACCGTGTTTTTTTGGTTCTGGACGAACATAGATAAAGGGTGCTTCCAGTTGTTGAGCAATCAACATACCAAAACCAATGGCACCTGTTGCAACACCTGCAATAACAATATTGGCACCAAATTGTGTTCTAATTTCATGGGCTATACTTTTACTTAAAAAAGTTCTAACATCATGGTATGAAAGGGCTACACGATTATCACAATAAATTGGAGATTTCCATCCACTTGCCCATGTAAATGGATTTTCTGGATTCAATTTAATTGCATTAATTTGTAAAAGATATTCTGCAGTTTGCTGAGCAATATTTTGATTAAAGATCATAAACAAATGTATAAAGTTTTTTACAATCAGAAGCCATTATTTTTTACAACAGATTTAAAAAAAAACTCAGATGAAACACCTTTGTTTCATATCAAATTTACATCAGCTGAATCTATTATAAATGCATTTAAAAGCAAACGCGTTACAGGAGTTTATTTATATCATCGTGAGAAGGAAAAACTTCAAAATCATTTTCTTAAAAAATTTCCTTGTATTGAAGCTGCGGGTGGAATTGTGGAACATTCAAATGGTAGTTACCTGTTTATTTATCGAAATGATAAATGGGACCTTCCAAAAGGAAAGATTGAAAAAAGCGAGATTATTATTGATGCCGCCAAACGGGAAGTCATGGAGGAAACAGGTGTGACGGATTTGGTTGTTAATAAACCAATGCCTACGACTTATCACATTTATAATGCAAAAGGAAAATTTAAGCTTAAAAAAACATATTGGTTTTTGATGAAGACCAATTTTAGTGCTTCTTTATCTCCTCAATTAGAAGAAAATATTCAAATGGCAGTTTGGAAATCCAAAAGTGAGTTTCCCAGACTCATGAAAAATGCCTACGAAAACATTAAAATTCTTTTAGAAAACATTGATTAAATTATTTTTTTACGGCTTTAGGAACTAAAGAATAATAATCTCCATTGTGACTCATTATTTCCCTTACAATTCCACTACTGATATAAGAGTGATCTGCAGCTGTTAAAAGAAAAACGGTATCAATACCTGAAAGTCTTCCGTTTACTTGTGCGATATTTTTTTCAAATTCAAAATCAGCAGGATTTCTTAATCCTCTTAATATCGCAGTAGCCTTATGCTTTACACAAAAATTGACAGTAAGTCCGTTATAAGAATCAACGCTTATTTTAGGTTCATTATTAAAAGTATTTGTAATGAAGTCAATGCGTTCTTGTAATGAAAACATATATTTTTTATCATTATTTTCTCCCACAGCAATGATCAAAGAATCACAAAGTGGAAGCGCTCTTTCAATAATATCTTGATGTCCTAGTGTAATAGGGTCAAAAGAACCGGGAAAAACATATTTTTTCATTTGTTTAATTTTTATGTAAGACCTGTAATAAAAGTAGATTATAAAAATCCGAAATTTCGATTCCCATTGCAATAACTTGTTGCGGTATGATACTATCGTTTGTTAATCCAGGAACAGTGTTTATCTCCAATAAATGCGGCTCACCATTCACAAATATAAATTCACTTCTAACCACACCTTTTAATTCTAGTTTATGGTAAATTTCTTTAGAATATTTTTCAACTTTCTCTTTCCATTCTAATGGAATTTGTGCCGGAGTAATCTCTTGTGATTCACCTTCATATTTTGCAGCATAATCAAAGAATTCATTTTCAGTAATGATTTCAGTTATTGGTAAAACATGAATTTTACCCTCAAATGCTGCAACTCCAACCGAAACCTCTCTCCCTTCTAAAGCACTTTCAATGATCACTTGAGAATCTTCTTCAAAGGCTTTTTGAATCGAAGGCAAGAGCTCAGATTTTTTTTTGACTTTAAAAACACCAAAACTACTTCCAGCTCTGTTCGCTTTGACAAAGCATGGAAGTCCTACTGTTTTATCAATATCCTCCAGGTCAATAGTTTGACGACTGTCAATTGAATAATGCTTGGCGGTAGGAATGTTTAATTCTCTCAAAACCGATAGGCAGTCTCTTTTATTGTATGTCAATCCAGAAACATAACTGTCACAACTAGAAAAAGGAATATTTATTAGTTCCCAAAGTGCAGCAAGCTGTCCGTTTTCTCCCGGTGCTCCATGTATAACATTGAAGATTATTTCAAGATCAATCTTTGTTTTATCACAATATAGTGAAAAGTCTCCTTTAGATACTGAGTAATGATTTTCTTCATCATCAGTAGCTGTCCAGCTGAAAGAATTTATTCTTATTAAAAAAACCTCCCATATTGAGCGATCTAAATTGTCAAAAACAGTTTTTCCACTTTGAATTGAAATATCAAATTCAGAAGTAAATCCTCCGCAAACAACTCCAAGCTTTTTCTTCTCCATTATTTTTGGATATAATACAAATGTAAATCATTTCAAAGCAATCGAAAAGCCAACGTTTTATTATCTTAGCCCTGAAATTAACTACATGCAATTTTTACGTTTTTTATTTAGTAAAATGTTTATGAAGCAATTGCTATACATAGGCTTGACTATGGTATTAGTTTTTGTGGGCATTTCTGAGGGCCTCAAGGTCATTACAAATTACAATGAATATCAAAAGGTTCCAAATTTAAAAGGAGTACCCCTTTCCTCAATTCCAGATATAATGGTTGAACAAAACCTACGTTTTGAGATAATTGATTCAACAAAATTTGTCACAACTTTACCCCCTCTATCTATTATTTCTCATCTGCCAGCTGCTAATAGTGAAGTTAAGAAGAACAGAAAGATTTATCTTACTGTTAACCCATCTGGATACAGAGAAATAACTGTTCCCAACTTGATTCAAATCACCAAGCGCAATGCAGAATCCATACTGAAAGCTGTTGGCTTTAATTTGGGTAGAATCTCATACAAAGATAATATTGGAAAAGGGATGGTTTTGGAAATCCAATACCAAGGAAAGAGAATTGAACCTGGAATTTTACTTCCAAAAACCTCAGCAATCGATTTAGTATTAGGCAATGGAAAACGATAATAGTCCCTTAGAAGAGGAAATTAAACTTTCCGATACACTTCACGAACATCATGGGTTTAAAGCTGATCCTGGTCAATCTCCATTACGAGTGGACAAATTTTTAATGTCTCGAGTTGAAAATGTAACTCGAAATAAAATTCAGCAAGCAGCAAAGGAAGGGAGTATTTTTGTTAATGAAAAAGAAGTAAAATCGAATTATAAAGTAAAGGGTGGTGATCAGGTAAAAGTTCTTTTTGCACATCCTCCTTATGAAAGTTTATTAGTTCCAGAAGATATTGCATTGGATGTCGTATTTGAAGATGATGCCCTGGTTGTTGTAAATAAACCTGCAGGGCTTGTGGTTCATCCAGGGCACGGAAATTATTCAGGAACTTTATTAAATGGTCTACTGTATCATTTTGATCAATTACCTAAAAACTCAAATGAACGTCCTGGTTTGGTTCATCGAATTGATAAAGATACAAGTGGACTTTTGGTGGTCGCAAAAACTGAAAAGGCAATGACCAATTTAGCAAAACAATTTTTTGATAAAAGTTCGGAGCGAAAGTATTTGGCTTTGGTATGGGGAGACATCAAAGAAGACGAAGGGAAAATAGAAGGTGCCATTGGTCGTCACCCTAAAAATCGTCTTCAAATGACAGTTTTTGAAGATAATTCTCAAGGTAAAGAAGCAAGAACACATTTTAAAGTTATAGAACGCTTTGGTTATGTAACCCTTATAGAGTGTAAACTTGAGACTGGTAGAACACATCAAATAAGAGCGCACCTTAAATTTATAGGACACACACTTTTTAATGACGCCCGTTATGGAGGGGATAAAATTCTTAAAGGAACAAGTTTTACCAAATACAAACAGTTTGTAGAAAACTGTTTTACTTTACTGCCACGTCAGGCATTACACGCCCAAACACTTGGATTTATTCACCCTTCAAGTGGAGAAAAAATGTCGTTTAAAACTAAATTACCGGACGATTTTAAAGCAGCATTAGAAAAGTGGCGGCAATATGCCCAACATAAAAATTTATAATAGAGGTATTTTCAAGCTTTGATTCTTTCGATTTGTAATCAATTATAAATCCTTGTATTTTTGATAAAAATAGTAGTATGAAAATGGTCATCTCACCTGCGAAGTCTTTGCAATTTGACAAGCAACTTCCTACAACAGTTCAAACGCAACCTCATTTTGGAGAAGAGGCAAAAAAAATAAATGTTTTACTCAAAAAAAAATCACCTAAAGAGTTAAGTGAATTAATGAGTATTTCAGATAAGTTAGCTCAATTGAATTGGGAACGAAATCAAGTTTTTCAAACCCCTGAATCCAAAATCACAGCGAGAGCTGCTGTTTTTGCTTTTAATGGTGATGTTTATCAAGGTTTGGATGCCTATACATTTGATAAAAAGAAGATTGATCAAATGCAAAATCAATTGCGTATTTTATCTGGATTGTATGGTCTTTTAAAGCCTTTAGACATCATTAAGCCTCACAGATTAGAAATGGGAACAACTTTTGGAGTTGGAAATAATAAAAATTTATATTCTTTTTGGAAAGATAAAATCACCAAGCAACTCAATGCAGAGATGGAACCGGATGAACTTTTTATAAATCTTGCAAGTAATGAATATTTTAGCGCTATCGATGTTAAAGAATTAAATGTAGAAATCGTCAGTCCTATTTTTAAAGACTTTAAAAATGGAAAGTTAAAAATCATCTCCTTTTTTGCTAAAAAAGCAAGAGGAATGATGGCGCGTCATTTAATTAAAGAAAACGCTTCTACATTGGAGGATATTCTCTCTTTTAGTTCAGGTGGTTATTCATACAGTGAAATTGAATCTAGAGATACTTTAAGTCCAGTCTTTGTTCGTTAGAATTGTATTATCATACTTATGAACCTGACGAATCACTAAATTATTTTTAGAACGATTTTAATCCTTTTGCAATCCCTAAAATATTTTCTTCACGATATCGAGCTAAAAAAGTAAGACTTAAATGATCACTACCTTCAAGGTCTTGAGTAGATAAAAGCGACTTTAAATTTAATTCTAAATATCTTTTTAACATAGGTATTGCAATTGGGGCATAGCTGTAATGCCAAGGCTCGTAGTAAAAGCCTTTTCGATTAATATCATCAGTGTAGGGTCTTATAAAACCATAGTTCACTGCATTTTCTTCCAGCCATTTTCTCATCTTAACATAGGGACCCTTACCATGAAATTTTTCTGTTAACAATAAGTCCCCATCTTTTATTTTTGATCCATCAATAAGGTCAACATCGGTTCCCCAATGATGTCTAGAAGTACCAGGAAGTGTTGAATATTCAATAATTTTGTCGATATTTTCTTCTGGGATCAGTCCCTTTTTTTGGTTGGCTAGATATTTTCTATTCCAAATCCTTTTTTGGCGATCAAAAGACCTGTAGGCTGAAACTATTTCTATTTCTATACCCTCTTTAAAAGCTGCTCTTTGCATTTCTTTAAAGGCAAACCCAGCCTTTTTTAGAAGAGGTAAATCAGTGGAGTAAAGTTTAGGATTTCCTTTCCCAAGCAAGATGGAAATCGGATAATCTTTATTCTGGTAAGATTCTGACCAAATTGATACACCAATAATACTGAGGCTAGTTTTGAGAAAGTTTTTACGATTCATAGTCCATTATTTTGATAAAGCGTTGATGCAATCCAATTGGGTTAATATCAAAAGGTGTCCCTATTGGAGTAAATCCATTTACTGTGTAAAGTGTGTTTGCTGCAACTCGCGCATTTAGCCATATATGCTCAGGTTTATATTTTTTGCTAAGAATTAAAAAAGCTTTTTGAATGAGTTGAGACGCGAGACTTTTTCGTTGAAAATCTTGATGTACTGCGATTGCTCTAAATTGAATTCCGCGAAATTTTTCATATTTAGGGCATGAAGAAGGCATTGCACTTAACACTCCAATAAGTTGGTCCTTTTTATAAGCTCCTAAATGAAGACTTAGCTTGTCTTCATCCAATTCTAAACGACACGAATTCAGGGGCTGCCCTTTTCTAAGTAAAGGATGCCTTAGTTCGAAGGTTTGATCCGCTCTAATTTTTTTAATAGATACTTTCATTATCAAAAAATTAACACCTTTATAGGAATACTATTTCAAAGGAAAACTATCTTTATAGGATGAAAAATACAGCTTTTTTATGTCTTTCTCTTTTTGTGACCACTTTTGTTTTTGCTCAAGTACGAAATCCAATTAAAGGTAAACTTCTTTATAAAAATATTAATGTTGTTGCTGCAAATGTTGTTAATAATACTGACCAAACCAATACCATTACTGATGAAGATGGAGAGTTTGAAATTGATGTAGCCCTTGGTGATGAAGTTATTTTTTCTTCACTCCAGTTTAGAATCAGAAGTGTGGTTATTACCGAAGAAATCATCAAAAAAAATAGATTAGTGATTACGGTTAATGAAAATATTAATGAACTGAAGGAAGTTGTGGTAACCTCAGATGATATAGAAAAGTTTTTGGATTTAAAAGAAGAGGAATTTAAAGGATTTGATTATGAAACGGATAAATCATCACAAATAAACAATAGACTAACAGATGATCGATTAGTAACCAATGGAATTGATTTTGTCAATATTGCTAAATTAATTGGAAAAGTGTTTTCAGGAAAAACTAATGAAGAGCAAATGAAATTAAAACCGAGTGAAATTTTACCTTATGTTTTTGATTCTGTGTTTTTCGAGAAAGATTTAAGCTTGGAAACAGATCAAGTTGTTGGATATTTAGAATACATAGATTCACAAATGAAATCAAGTGAGTTGCTCAAACAGACCAAACAATTTCAATTGATAGATTATTTAATTAATAAAAGCAGAAAGTATAAAGAGATTCTAGCACAATAACTACAAAAAATGCAATTCCTTGTTTTAGCATTAAATTTTATTTTAGTTTGGACAATTTCACCTCAATTATCGATTCATAAATTTTACGTGAGTACTACTGAGATTGAACTAAAAACGGAAAGTAAAACTTTACAAATCACTGCCAAGCTTTTTATCGATGATCTTGAATTACTTTTACAACAGACAGATAAATCTCTTCGATTAGATAAGGATTCCAATGTAAAATTAATTGATAGTTTACTGAAAAATGAATTGAAAAAAGGCTTTAAAATTTCTACTAAAAATAATTTTTTAGAATATACTTTTTTAGGGAAGGAATATAAAAATGATATAACGTTTTGTTATTTAGAACTTAAACTCGAAAACATTCCTGAATTATTAAACATCCAAAACACCCTGTTTTTTAATATCTTTGAGAAACAACAAAATATAATTCATTTCAAATCATCAGGAATTAGAGAAAGTTTTTTGCTTCATTCCAA
>MEHZ011516760.1_pt1 | contig 14983 bp, 15 predicted proteins | sample 897221 | NCBI WGS metagenome assembly MEHZ01 (sample SAMN05514161, study PRJNA337945) | marine metagenome | isolation source: marine surface water | place: Arctic Ocean | collected 2007-12-13
AGCCCTTCGCCCCCATTGGGCTCGGACGGCATGTCGAGCACGTTGCCGTTCACGTCGAACTTCCAGCCGTGATATAGGCAGCGCAGGCCGCAATCCTCGTTGCGCCCGAAAGCGAGAGAGGCGCCGCGGTGACGGCAGAATTCGTCGATCGCGCCAAGCCGGCCGTCGGTATCGCGGAACACCACCAGGTCTTCGCCCAGCAGGCGGACGCGGGTGGGCTTGCCGTCACGCTCCGACACTTCTTCCGACATGCAGCCCGGAAGCCAGTGATTGCGCATGATGCCGCCCATCGCGGTGTCGCCTTCGACAAGGCACAAAAGGTCGTTTTCTTCACATGTGGTCATGATGTTTCTTCCTGCCGGGGCCGGTTCGCCCGTTTTCTGTGTCCACACTCAGGTTCTTAGGAACCAAGGAATATTCTTTGGAAACTAAGAAGTTTGCGCGATATTGTCAAGAAGATTAGACTGATCGCTCGCACTCATCAGGATGGCAGAATGACCGGCTTATCAGCGGCCACATCAACGACGACATCAGGGGCCAGAAAACTGAAACTCGGCATTGCCGGCCTCGGTCGCGGTTTTACCGTGATGCTACCGACGCTCGCGCTGCACAAGCGGCTTGAGGTCGTGGCCGCCGTCGATACCCGTCCTGCGGCGGGCGTTTGCTTCGAGGCCGATTTCGGCGGCACCACTTATGACAACGTCGAGGCGATGTGCGTGGAGGCTGATATCGATGCAGTCTATGTCGCGACGCCGCACCAGTTTCATGCCGAACACACCGAGATCGCCGCCCGGGCCGGGAAACACATCCTTGTCGAGAAGCCGATGGCGCTGACAATCGAGGACTGTACGCGCATGATCGATGCCGCGGCGGCGGCGGGCGTGCATCTTCTGGTCGGCCACAGCCACAGCTACGACGCACCGATCCTGGAGGCCCGCCGCCTGATTCAGACTGGCGATTATGGCCCGCCACGGCTGATTGCCGCGATGAACTACACTGATTTCATTTACCGCCCACGCCGACCCGAAGAGCTCGATACCGCGCAGGGCGGCGGCGTGGTGTTCAGTCAGGCAGCCCATCAGATCGATATCGCGCGTCTGCTCGGCGGCGGCATGGTCGAGACCGTCTATGCGACGACCGGCAATTACGACCCCGATCGGCCGACCGAGGGGCTCTATAGCGCGCTGCTCAAATTCGCGGATGGCACAGTAGCAAACCTGACTTATTCGGGCTACGGCCATTTCGATTCGGATGAATTTACCGGCTGGCGCGGCGAATCCGGTGCCATGAAAGACCCCGCCAATTACGGTGCTGCGCGGCGCGCCCTTTCCGAGATCGGCGATATGGATGCCGAAGCCGCGCTCAAGGCCGACCGCGCCTATGGTGGCCCCGCCGGGGCGAGCGCACCGACGACGTCACCGGAAGATCGTCTGCATGAACATTTCGGTCTTTTCGTTGTCAGCTGCGCGCGCGGCGATATCCGCCCCGGGCCCGACGGTGTTCGGGTCTATGCCGATGAAGGCATCGAGAGCTTTCCGCTCGCGCCTCCCGCTGTGCCGCGCAGCGAGGTCATCGACGAGCTGTGTGCCGCCGTGTTTGACGACGTGGCGCCGCTGCATTCCGGCGCATGGGGGCGGGCTACACTGGAAGTCTGCCACGCGGTTCTGCAATCCGCCAATGATGGCCGCGAGGTGCGCCTCACGCAGCAGGTTCCCGCAAAGGACATCGGATAATGGCCGGTCTTCTCGCCGGCGATTCCCGCCTCATCCTGCAGCACTGGCGCGACGCGGTGCCCAATGACCGGCTCGCCCATCTGATCCGCGATGCCGGGCGCAGCCTGGGCCAGGGCCTGACGCCGCTGCTGGCGGCGCATGATATCCCGTTCGGCCACTGGTCGTTCCTGCGCGTGCTGTGGGACCGTGACGGTCTGACCCAGAAAGAACTCAGCGATGCCGCCGGCGTCACCGAGCCGACGACCTTCGCGGCGGTGAAAGCGTTGATAGAAAAGGGCTATGTCACCCGCAGACATAATCCGGGCAACAAGCGAAAGTTTTACGTCTATCTCACACCCGAAGGGGCGGCTTTGCGCGAGGTGCTGGTGCCACTGGCCGAAGAGGTGAACCGTGCCGCCGTCCAGGGCATTCCGCCCGAAAACATCCGGATCATGCGCGAGACGCTGCTCGCCATTATCGAGAACCTGGCGGACGACGCTTCTTAGTTTCTACTACAGAAATTTTGGCAAGTCGGTCGTGCTGTTTTGCGGCCCAGTCATTGCCCTGGCGCGCCGCGCGGTCGTACCACATCAACGCCGCCGCACGGTTACGCGTGATGCCGCGGCCGGTTTCCAGCATTTCGGCGTAATTGAGCTGCGCTATCGGATTTCCCGCATCGGCCGCGCGTTTATACCAGCGTGCGGCGGTGGCAAAATTCATCGGCCTTCCCTCGCCGAAGCGATGCATGCCGGCAATCGCCACTTGAGCACGAATTTCGCCCTCAACAGCCAGCACGTGCCATTCAGCAAACGCATCTGCGTAGCGTCCGCCATCATAGGCCTCAGCCCCGGTCGCGAAATCGGCAGCGGAAACGTTTGTGCAGATACAAACTGCGATGAGGGTCAGGGCGAATTTGCGCATGGCTCATATATGAGACGCCTGTCTCAGATTCGAGCTAGTTTTTTCTCACATTACGGTGAGCCGGGTGAGCCGGGTGAGCCGGGAAGGCGATATCTATTGGTCTTTAAGCGCGCCGAGCTGATTCTTGAGCTGGACGTATTGAACGCCATTCGGGTCGACGAATTCGAGCAATCTGCTCCACCGTGTCTGCGCGGTTTTGGTGTCGCCCGCCGACAGCGCCAGCGCGCCGGACAGCCACAGCCCGCGCGGCTCGTCCGGATCACGGGCCAGAATGCGGTTCACCAGCGGTTCAAGTTCAGCCCGCGGCGGCGGGGCGGGTTCGGCCGCGGTGACGATAGCATCGGCATAGGAAACGAGGATCTCGACATCGTCGGGCCTCAGCGCCGCGGCCTTCGCATAGGCCTCCTTGGCGGTGGCGCGGTCGCCGAGCACGCCGCGCGCACGGCCAAGCCGCAGCCAGCCGGCGACATTGTCCGGATCGTCCTTCAGCTTTTCTGCGAGGCCATCGACCATGTTGCGGATCATCGCCAGGCGGTCTTCGGCTGACATGTTGCGTGCCGCTGCCATTTGCTCGTGGGTCGGGCCCGGCGCAAGGGTTGGGGCGGCGGTCCGGAGGGTGGCGGTCGGGAGGCCGGCAGTGAGCGGCGGCGCCCGCGCGCGCAGGGCGGCCAGTGCATTACTGTCCATGCCGATTTCGCCAGCAAGCCGCGCGATCCGGGGACGCAGGAAACGGAGCCAGGGCGCATCCGGCCGGGAGGCGGCTTCAAGCGCTACCCAGCGTTCAAGCGCGGCGCGCAGTCGCCCGCCCTGCTGGTCGGCGACACCCTGATAATATTGTGCGCGCGGGTCTCCCAGGTCGCGGCGCAACGCTTCGGTAAACGATGCCTTCGCATCCGGCGTGACCTGCCCGCCTGCGGCGACCGTCAACGCTTCGCCGGCGCGCGACGCAAATTCGGCATTGGCGGGAGCGAGGCGCATCGCCTGGGTGAAGGCTACGGCTGCCTGCCGGTGGCGCTTCATCTGTGTGAGTACCGTGCCGAGCGTGATCCAGCTTTCGATATCCGCCGGGTTTTTCTCGAGCGCCGCTGCAAGCCCGGCGACTTCCTGCCGCTGGGCCACGTCGCCTTCGGGCGCCTTCGGGTCGGTGCCGTTTGCGGCTCGGACTTCCGCTGCCGGTTTGCCGGGCAGGTTGGGGCTGCCATGGGTGACATAGACAAATATCGCCAGCGCCGGCACGCACAGGCCGGTGATAATAGCGGTGGTGCGCCGGGGTTTGGCGGGGAGCTTACCTGCGGGACTGCCGGCCTGAACAATCTCCACCCCGTCGGTGGCGGCGAGCATGCGCCGGCCTATCTCGGTCCGTGCGGCCACGGCGTCGTCCGGACCGATCACGCCGCGTGCGACATCGCGGTCGACCTCGTCGAGCTGGTCGCGGTAAATCTCGATCTCGTGCGCCGCACGCGTCGCCGAAACCCGGTTGCTGCGGATCAATGGCAGGACGACTAGCGCAATCGCCGCCAGCGTCATAATGGTCAGCGTTATACCAAGGATCATTGCTCAGGCTTCTCTGCCAGCAGGGCGTCTACGCGGGCACGCTCATCGGCGGTCAGCGGGACAACCGGTGCGGCAACAGCGACACGCCGACGCCGGTGCCACAACGTCACGCCGATGATCCCGATCAGAAAAATAACCCCCGGACCAATCCACAGGATTAATGTCGAGTTCTTGAAGGGCGGGCGCAGCAGGACGAAGTCGCCATAACGCTCGACGATAAAATTAACTGTCTCGGTATCGGTGTCGCCGGCTGTCAGCCGGTCGCGCACCAGAATGCGCAGGTCGCGCGCCAATGTCGCATCCGAATCGTCGATCGACTGGTTCTGGCAGACCAGGCAGCGCAGCCCCTTACTGATTTCACGGGCACGGGCTTCGAGCGCCGGTTCTTTCAGGATTTCGTCCGGCTGAAGCGCCAGCGCCGCGGGCGGGGCGAAGGGGGAGATCGCAGGAGAAATAACAGGCGCGATAAGCGGTGCTGCCAGCAAGACGGCGACGAACAGGAATAGCTTCATGAATTGCCTGCCTTGGCTGCGCCCGTCTTTGAAGTGCCCGTCTTCGAGGTGCCGGCCTTTGCCGCATCCGCAGCGGGCTGTGCTGCCTGCTTCAGTAGCGGCAGGATCAGCGATTCAAGCTGGTGGGGATAAATCTGGCCGACATGGCGGTAGCGGATACGCCCCGCCTCATCGACGATGAATGTTTCGGGATAGCCGTATACGCCCCAGTCGATGGCGGTACGGCCTGAGCTGTCCACGCCTATCTGTTTGAAGGGATTTCCGAGCTGGGTAAGAAACCAGACCGCGTCTTCCGGCTTGTCCTTGTAGTTGATACCGTGAATTGTCACGCCCCGGTCGGCCAGGGTCATCAGCACGGGGTGCTCGATGCGGCAGGGCGGGCACCAGGATGCCCAGACATTGACCAGTGATACCTTGCCTTTCAGGTCGGCGGTCGTCAGGCCCGGGATCTTCAGCGTCTCAGGCAGATCCTTGATCGCCGGCAGGTTGAATTGAGGCGCAGGCTTGTTGATCATCGTCGACGGGATCTGAGAGATATCCTTACCGCCCGGTCCGACCTGCCATAGATAAACGCTAAACAGGACCGCGAGAACGGCAAAGATTGCAACGGGGATAAGGGTAAGCGGGCGGAACATCAGTCAGGCTTTCCGTTCTCGGTCACGCGCCTTCGGCGGCCGGGGTTTTGTGGGCAGCCTGCTTCGGCGCACCGACGCGAAGTCGGCGGTCGCTCAACGAAACCATGCCGCCGATTGCCATAAAGATGGCACCGGCCCAGATCCACGGGACCAGCGGATTGTGATACATCCGCGCGGCCCAACCGCCCTTGCCATCTGAATCGCCAAGAACGACATAGACGTCGGCAATCGGCGTGGTGTGGATAGCCGCCTCGGTGGTGCCGGATTTCTCTGCCGGGTAGTCGCGTTTTTCCGGATGGAGCGTCGTTATCTTCTGGCCATTGGCTGTCAGGTCGAACGTACCTCGCAGTGCGGTGTAGTTTGGTCCCGTCACATTTCTCGCCCCCCTGAACGTAACCTCATAACCCGCGAGTTCGACGGTATCGCCCAGACGCACGATCTGGATACGCTCGGTCTGCCACGACGACGATGCCGTGATACCGGCGACCATGATGCCGAGCGCGCTATGGGCAATTGCGGTGCCCCATGCGGAACGCGGCAGGTTGGCGGCGCGGCGCAGTGTCTCCGAAAACGATATACGGAAAAGGCCTGTCCGTTCGGCAAGGTCTACGGCAGCACCTGTCACCAGCCAGGCGGCGACGCCCATCGCGAGGGCCGCGACGATGTCGGTGTTCCCGTCGATCATCACGGTCGCGAGTACGACAAGCCCCGCGAGGCCCACAGCGACTTTGAGCCGCCCGACCACGCCGGGCAGATCACCGCGTTTCCATGCCATCATCGCGCCGATGGGGCAGGCGATCAGCAACGGCACCATCAGGGGCACGAAGGTTGCATTGAAGAACGGCGCGCCGACGGAGACTTTCCCGCTCCCGATGGCATCGAGCGCCAGCGGATACAGCGTACCGAGAAACACCACGGCGGTTGCGGTGGCGAGCAGCAGGTTGTTCAGCACCAGGGCGCCTTCGCGACTGACCGGCGCAAACAGCCCGCCGCCTTTGAGCATGGGCGCACGTATGGCGTACAGCACGAGTGCACCGCCGATGACGACGATAAACAGGCCGAGAATAAACACACCGCGTTCCGGATCGGTAGCAAAGGTGTGCACCGAGGTCAGTAAGCCCGACCGCACCAGGAAGGTACCGAGTAGCGACATGCCGAAGGCGATGATCGCGAGCAGAATGGTCCAGCTTTTGAGCGTGTCGCGGCGCTCGACCACCAGCGCCGAATGCAGCAGGGCCGTGCCGACCAGCCAGGGCAGGAAGGAAGCGTTCTCAACGGGGTCCCAGAACCACCAGCCGCCCCAGCCAAGCTCGTAATAGGCCCACCAGCTGCCCAGCGCGATCCCGATCGTCAGTGTTGTCCAGGCGACCAGTGTCCAGGGCCGGACCCACCGCGCCCAGGCCGGATCAACCCGGCCTTCGATCAGCGCTGCGACGGCAAATGAAAACGCCATCGAAAACCCGACATAGCCGAGATACAGAAACGGCGGATGGAAGGCGAGGCCTGGATCCTGCAATAGCGGGTTCAGGCCCTGACCTTCGACGGGGGCGGGGTCGAGGCGTAAAAACGGATTGGACGTAAACAGCAGGAAGGCCAGAAAGCCGATACCGATCAGCCCCTGAATGGCGAGCACCCGGGCCCGCAGGCTGCCGGGCAGGTTACGGCCGAACTGGGCGACCATCAGCCCGAACAGGGACAAGATCAAAATCCATAGCAGCATCGAGCCTTCATGATTGCCCCAGACGCCGGAGACCTTGTAGAGCATCGGTTTAAGCGTGTGCGATGTATGCGCGACAAGGGCGACAGAAAAATCGGATACCACATACGCATAGGTCAGCGCGCAGAAGGCAATGAAGACAAACAGAAACTGACCGCGCGCCGCAGGTTCGGCGACACCCATCAGGGCCGCATCGTACCGGTACGCGCCGACCAGCGGCAGGATACCCTGGACGATGGAGAGCATCAGCGCCAGGACGACGGCGTAATGGCCGATTTCGGCGATCATTGAGCGCTCTCGTTCTGGCCGCCATAGGGTTTGTCGCCGTCGGGTGTGCCGGTATCAGCACTGCCCTTCCACTTGCCGGATTTTTTGAGCGCCTCGGCAACTTCCTTGGGCATGTAGTTTTCATCGTGTTTGGCAAGCACTTCGTCGGCGCGGAAGGTGCCATCGGGCAATAGCCGGCCTTCGACGACAACACCCTGACCTTCGCGGAACAGATCCGGGATGATTCCTTTATAGGCGACGCGAATTTCATGTGTGAGGTCGGTGACCAGAAAGTCGTGGGTCAGCCCGTCATCCTTTTTCCGCCAGCTTTCTTCTTTTACGATGCCGCCGACGCGCAGCCGCCGGTCCTTTTGCAGATCCTGCTTGGTCGCAATGTCGGTCGGCGTGTGGAAAAACACGATGCTGTCTTCGAACGCGGTCAGCACCAGCGCGGCCGCGGTGGACAGCATCAGACCGCCGAGAAACACGACGGTAAGGCGGCGGCGTTTCCGGGTCATTGATTGTCCCCCGTGTTATCCCCTGCGGGTGTCGCGGTTTCTGGCGTTGTCGCCATATCCGTAGTCGTATCCGTTTTCTTATCGGTTTCTGTGGCGCGCCGCCGACGCCGCCGGGGCGCTTCGGCTTCCATCCGGGCAAGCTCTCGCTCCCGGCTTCGCATGGATTTGAGGCTGGTCCCGATCAGGACCGTGAGCACCACAAGCGCAATACCCCAGGACGACCAGATGAAGCCGCCATGGCCATCCATGTTGAAAAACTCAGCCACGGGCGAACTTAATTTGTACGACCCGGCTGTGCGGGGACGATAAGAGAAGAAAGGCGTCTGTGAAAATCATCATCCTGTATACCCATATAGGGCCGATCTCAGCCGAGAACACCGTTCGCGACATTTTGCATCGCACACTAAGCAACACTCTGCGCGGTTTCGGCGTGAATCCGCGCCGAGCGTAGGGCGTTGATCCGGCGATCTGCCAGTTCAGCGCGGGCACGCACAATAACCAGCACGACGAACAACATGGTAAACCCGACAGCCATCAGCAAAAGCGGAATCAGCATCGAAGAATGCACCGCCGGCATCCCGATCCTGGTCACGCTGGCCGGCTGATGGAGGGTGTTCCACCAATCAACCGAAAATTTGATGATCGGCAGATTGACTGCGCCAACCAGGGCCAGGATTGCCGAGGCTTTTTCGCCGCGCGCCGCATCGTCGAATGCATTGGCCAGCGCGATAAAGCCGAGATACAGAAAAAACAGGACCAGTACCGATGTTAGACGCGCATCCCAGACCCACCAGGTGCCCCACATCGGCTTGCCCCAGAGCGACCCTGTGGTCAAGCAGATCACCGTAAAGCAGGCCCCTATCGGGGCGGCCGCCAGCGCGCAGACATGGGCGACCGGATGCTTCCAGATCAGCCCGACGGCGCTTGCCACCGCAATAAAGGCATAGGCGAACATCGCCATCCAGGCGGACGGCACATGGACATACATGATCCGAACTGTTTCGCCCTGTTGGTAGTCCGCCGGCGATGCGCCAAAGGCGAAATAAAGACCGGCGCCGATCAGAATGACGGTCAGACCCGTCGCCCATGGGAGAACCGCGTTGGCCAGCCTCAAAAAACGCGTTGGATTGGCAAATCTGTGGAGCATCTGATCCCAATTTCTGGCGCGGTGTCATCCGCATTCTGTCTCGCGCGCACAAGTGTGGTTTGGCGCGAGAGACTGTAATGAATATATATGGTTAACGAGTTGTTACCACTAGCCGTTTAAGCATCCAGATTGAAGCCCTTTCGGGCCCGCGCACGAGGTGTTGAAGACGATCAGAAAGGCGTTTCGGGCGCCACTGCCTGTGCCTTGTTCCAGATATAGTGAATGACGGAACCGGGTCCCCCCGCGGGAGCAGGCGAGGACGAGAGCGTGAGGTGGTCGTCCCGCAGCGCGATAGTCTGTTCTTCGGTTGTGCCGACTTCGTTGATATCGGCGCTCACCGAGATCAAATGCCGCACCCTGTCGCCGACGACTTCGTACCGGCCGCAGCGGGAAATGCATGCAATGCGGCCATCCGCCTTCGGATAGTTCAATGATTTGCACATATGGACTTCGGATGCGTAGATCAGATATCCGGACGCGCTGCTGCCCCACGGCCGCTGCACCTTGCCGCTGGCATAGATCATATAACAATCCGCCAGGTACCACGCCCTCGACAGGTCGAGGCCCTAGACCGGCGTCAAGCCGCTCATTGCTGCGTCGCTTCCGTCCATCCAGCTTCCAGACTGAATTCATCGGGGCAGGATCGCCCCGGACCCGCATGTCACTATCTGACTACTCTGCCGCCAAACGTAAGGCCACCGCACACCCCCAAGGGCATACAACCAGGCATGCCATCAGCAATCCGCCGAGGATTAGCAACTGCTGTGTCGCGGCAAACCCCCCGATGACGGCATCGACGGCTCCGGCGCCAAAAATCAGCACCGGTATTACCAGCGGCAAAACAAGCAGGGACAACAGAACGCCACTTCGCCGGGAGCCGAGAGAAAGTGCCGCTCCCAACGCGCCGACGAGACTTATGATCGCCGTTCCCAGAGCCATTGCCACCATCAAAACGCCGTAACTACTGGGCTCCAGGATCAGCATGATACCAATCACCGGTGACGCGACCAAGAGCGGAAGCCCGGTGGTCAGCCAGTGCGCAACGATCTTTGCCAGCGCCGTCATCCAGAGTGGTTGCGGGGCGATAACCAGTAATTCCAGGGTGCCGTCGTCATAATCGTTCTGAAACAAGCGGTCGAAAGACAGCATGGCGGCCAGCAGGGCTGTAACCCACAGAATACCGGGCGCCATGCGCGCCAGCAGGTTGGGTTCCGGCCCTACGCCAAACGGAAACAGCGCCGCGGCGATCACAAAGAAAACGATGACCATCATGGTATCGCTGAGCTGCCGCAGGGCGATCCGGATATCGCGTCCGACAAGGGCTAAAAAACCGTTCATGGCGGATCACCTGTATCCGGGTCATCGGAATCGTCGCCCCAAAGCACATCGACTTCCGGTGCATGCGCCGCGAGATCGATGGTTGCGGCATCGTCGATCTCCAGCGGCACATTTGTCGAGGCAACGATCATCCCGCCACCGGCCCGATGGGCGGCGATCGTGGCGCGTAACCTGTCGACTGCGCGGTAGTCGAGGGCGACCGTCGGCTCGTCCAGCAGCCAGAGAGGCGCCGGGGTTGCTAGAATACGGGCAAGGGTCAGCCGTCTTGTCTGTCCGGCGGAGAGCATCCGGGCGGGCAGATCGGCGAGTGGCGCCAGACCGACGTTGTCGAGCGCCCTGTCTATATCGCCGTTGATGTCTGTGCCGATATTCGATTTCGTCTCGGGACGTCCGGCGCGCCCGCCGCGCAGGGCCGCATGAAAGGCCAGGTTTTCCCGCACCGTCAGGGCCCGTTTCACGGCGTCACGGTGACCGACATAGTGCATCTGCGCGAAAAATTGTTCAGGGTCTTTCGATACCGGCATCCCATTCCAGACAATCTCGCCCGCCGCCGGGCTGGCGATGCCGGCCATCAGGCGCAGCAGGCTCGATTTTCCTGATCCGTTCGGCCCCAATAGAATAAGGGCGCCGCCCGGTGAAACCGCGAAATCGACACCGGCAAAGACGATGCGGTCGCTTCTGATGCAGGCGAGGCCCGTGCCTTCGAAACCATCCATGCGTCTGGGATAGCGCAAATCGGGCGAGTCGTCATCTATCTCGGGGAGCAGGATGACAATCCGGGAGCATGAGGGAATAACGGCCGGCCCGCAGGCGTGGGTTCCGACAAAGAAAAAGACCGCTGATCTTGCGATCAGCGGTCTAGGAGGGATCCAGCGTTTCCGCTGGGGTGGGACGCTCTGGGGGAACGTCTCAAAAGACCGACCTTATATGGTGCTGCAATTGGGGCCGGACAAGGGCGCAATTGTGGCAGGAATGTGATTTGTTCATGAAACGAACATATCGGTCCGATATGATTCTTTGGCTTGCCGGACTGGTAAGGGAGCTGCAGGCGCAGAAAACAGGGCTTTATACCTGACCTGATACCTGTCCTTGGCCGACCGGACTTATCCTGTCGGCGTGACGGGCAGGGCCGGTGGGTGTCTTTTGTGCAGCGGGACCCTGGTTTTGCCCAAAGTGTCATTACTATTGGATTCAGTGACGTTAGCCGCTAGTTTCCGCCCCGCATCAGACAAAAGAAGGAGATCGATCGTGAGCGCAATCGGACAGGATACGCTGAAGGCCCGCCGCAGCCTCGAAGCCGGTGGAAAATCATATGACTATTACAGCCTCAGCGCGGTGTCCGATGCCGGATACGGCGACATCTCGCGTCTGCCTTTCTCGCTGAAAGTACTGCTCGAAAATCTCCTGCGCTATGAAGACGGTCGCTCCGTCACGGTCGCCGATATCGAAAAGGCGGCAAAATGGGTCGAAACCCAGAAGTCCGACCTGGAAATCGCCTATCGCCCTGCGCGCATCCTGCTGCAGGACTTCACCGGCGTTCCCGCTGTGGTTGATCTCGCCGCGATGCGCGATGCGATGGTCCAGCTCGGCGGTGACCCGCAGAAGATCAATCCGCTGAACACGGTCGATCTGGTGATCGACCATTCCGTGATGATCGATGAATCAGGCACGGCCAGCGCATTCGACAACAACGTTAAACTTGAATTTGAACGGAACAAGGAACGCTACGAATTCCTGAGCTGGGGATCGAAGGCGTTCAATAATTTCCGTGTTGTGCCGCCGGGCACCGGTATCTGCCACCAGGTAAACCTTGAATATCTGTCCCAGACCGTCTGGGTGACGGACGATGCCAGCGGCAAATCGGTGGCGTATCCAGATACCGTCGTCGGCACTGACAGCCATACCACCATGGTCAACGGCCTGGCCGTTCTGTCCTGGGGTGTCGGCGGGATCGAGGCTGAGGCCGCGATGCTCGGCCAGCCGATCTCGATGCTGCTGCCCGAAGTCGTCGGCATGAAGCTGACGGGCGAGATGAAAGAAGGCATGACCGCCACCGATCTGGTACTGACGGTCACGCAGATGTTGCGCGCCAAAGGCGTTGTCGGCAAGTTCGTCGAATTCTTCGGTCCGGGTGTCGGCGCGCTGTCGCTGCCCGACCGTGCGACCATCGGCAACATGGCGCCCGAATACGGCGCGACCTGCGGCTTCTTCCCGATCGACCGCGAAACCTGCGACTATCTTGCGTTCACCGGCCGCGACGCGGCACAGGTCGCCCTCGTCGAAGCCTATGCAAAGGCGCAGGGGATGTGGCGTGACGAAAACACGCCCGATCCGGTGTTCACGGCGACGATGGAAATTGATCTGTCGACTGTTGAGCCGTCACTCGCCGGGCCTAAGCGCCCGCAGGACCGGGTGGTCCTGTCCGACGTCAAGAAATCGGGCATGGACGCGATTGCCGATTACCGCGGTTCCGCCGCGGGGGAGAGCAACCAGCTCGCCCGCGCAACCGGCGACGATTACACGGTCGAAGACGGCGATGTCGTCATCGCGGCGATTACCAGCTGTACCAATACATCGAACCCGTCGGTGCTGATCGGTGCCGGGCTGCTTGCCCGCAACGCCATTGCCAAGGGCCTGAAAGCCAAGCCGTGGGTGAAGACATCGCTCGCGCCTGGCAGCCAGGTGGTGCGTGACTATCTGGCCAAGGCTGAATTGCAGGACGATCTCGATGCGCTCGGCTTTAACATCGTCGGCTTCGGCTGCACGACCTGTATCGGTAATTCCGGCCCGCTGATCGACAAGGTCGCGGACGCGGTGGATGCGGACGATCTCGTCGTCGGCGCCGTGCTATCCGGCAACCGTAACTTCGAAGGCCGCGTCCATCAGCAGGTCCGGGCGAACTATCTTGCTTCGCCGCCGCTGGTCGTTGCCTATGCGCTGGCCGGCTCGCTCAAGGTTAACCTGTCGACCGATCCGCTCGGCCAGGACACCGACGGCAATGACGTTTATCTGAAGGACATCTGGCCGACCAATCAGGAAATTCACGACACCATGCACGAATGCCTGACCGCCGAGATGTATCGCAGCCGCTACGAGAACGTGTTCGAAGGACCGGAAGAGTGGCAGAAGATCGAGAGCACGAAGTCGGAAACATATGGCTGGCAGGAATCCAGCACCTATGTGAAATATCCATCCTTCTTCGAAGGCATGGAGCGGGAGCCTGAGGCGATCACCGACATCACCGGCGCGCGTCCGTTGCTGATCCTCGCCGATTCCGTCACCACGGATCACATCTCGCCGGCGGGTAGCATTCAGCGGGAAAGCCCGGCGGGCGAATACCTGCTCGAACGCCAGATCCGTCCCGCGCAGTTCAACTCCTACGGTTCGCGCCGTGGCAACCACGAAGTGATGATGCGCGGCACGTTTGCCAATATCCGCATCCGCAATGAAATGGTGCCGGGTGTCGAAGGCGGTGTGACCACGCATCAGCCGTCGGGCGAACAGATGCCGGTCTACGACGCAGCGATGAAATACGCGGCGGACGGTGTGCCGCTGGTGATCGTCGGCGGCAAGGAATACGGCACCGGCTCGTCACGTGACTGGGCGGCAAAGGGTACCACGCTGCTCGGCGCTCGCGCCGTGATCGTTGAAAGCTTCGAGCGTATTCACCGGTCGAACCTGATCGGCATGGGCGTGCTGCCGTTGCAGTTCACGGATGGCGCGAATCGCCAGTCCCTGGGCCTCAACGGGACCGAGACGTTCGACATCAAGGGTGTGGCCGAAGGGCTGAGCCCGCGCAGCGATCTCGACTGCACGATCCACCGTGCCGATGGCTCCAGCGTCGATGTCAAACTGCTCTGCCGTATCGATACGCTCGACGAGCTCGACTACTACAAGAACGGTGGAATCCTGCAGTATGTGATCCGCAACATGCTCGACGCCGCGTAGATACCAGCTTCCTGGCCCGCGCTCCCTATGGGAGTGCGGTCCGTTTTTTTTCAAAACCTCACTCACAAATGAACGCGGTTGATTAGGCATTCTTAATCTCTGGCTTTCATATACGAGCCATGTTCAAACCTGTCCGGACCTTACTGGCAAGCGTAGTCGTTTTTACCCTCCTTGGCCCTACCGGCATTTGCCGGGGGTGCCAAAAAGGTTGTCGTCGAGCTGTTTACGTCGCAGGGCTGTTCGTCCTGCCCGCCGGCGGACGTGTACCTGGCGGAGCTTGCAAAACGCGATGACGTGATCGCGTTGTCATTCCATGTCGACTACTGGAATTATATCGGCTGGAACGATCCGTTCTCGTCGCCCGAGGCCACGGCCCGCCAGCGCGCCTATGGGCGCAGCATGAAAAAACGCTACGTCTATACGCCGCAGATCGTCGTCGACGGGCGCGCCGAAACCGTCGGCTCTAACCGGGCCATCGTGTCCAGCCTGATCACGATGGCGGCGGCGGCGCAGAAGATCGAAATCGATGTCACCCATAACAAGGATGGCTCGGCCGATATCCGCGTCCCCGATGCGCTGCCTGGTGGGGAACGCAGTGGCGAGTTGTGGATCGGGTTTCACGATACCGAGGTGAAGACCGAAATCCGTGCTGATGAAAACCGCGGCGAGACCATCACGAATGCCAATATCGTGCGGACCTATAAACGCATCGGC
>MEHZ011561726.1_pt1 | contig 14961 bp, 15 predicted proteins | sample 897221 | NCBI WGS metagenome assembly MEHZ01 (sample SAMN05514161, study PRJNA337945) | marine metagenome | isolation source: marine surface water | place: Arctic Ocean | collected 2007-12-13
AGGTAAACGTCTTGGAAATCGCGTCCCGTCCGTCGACCAGCGTCCAGCCATCAAGGGTTGCGAGGGCCGTATCGCGGGCGGCGGCATCAAGTTTTTCGGCCATTTGGCTCTCCCGGGGTTCGATTTGTGATCAACCTGATCGTGACCACGCTTGGCGTAGCGATCAAGCACCCCTATATGATGGCGCTATGGCCGCTACCGCAATGTACGAATCCGCACCGAACCTCGCCCACATCGAAGCAATCGCCGGCGAGGCCTTTGCAACGATCCCGCGCTCCTTGTCCGTTCATGTGGCCAATGTGGCGATACACGTGACCGATTTTCCTGATGACGAAACCATGGAAGCGATGGACCTCGAAAGTCCGTTCGACATCCTCGGGCTTTATGTCGGGATCAGTATCGACCAGAAATCCATCGGCGACACGCCGAGCGATGTCGACCGGATTTATCTCTACCGCCGGCCCCTGCTCGACTATTGGTGTGAGTCAAACGAGAGCCTTTATGGCCTGGTCCGCCATGTCCTGATCCACGAGATCGGACATCACTTTGGATTCTCCGACGATGACATGGACAGCATCGAAGCTAGCGCAGGTTAGCGGAGCGCCAACGCCACCTGTTTCGCCAGCATCGGCAACACATCTTCGGTAAACCAGGGATTTTTCCGTTCCCAGGCATTCGTGCGCCAGCTCGGATGAGGCAAGGGCAACGCATCCGGGGCATAGGTCCGCCAGTCTTCAACTGCCGCAGTCATCGTGCGATAGCCGGGCAGATAATGCCGGATTGCATAACTGCCGACATAGAGCGTGAGGCGTATCTCGGGCAACGAGGCCATGATCGGGTCGTGCCAGAGCGGGGCACATTCGGGGCGTGGCGGCGCGTCACCGCCCTTCGGTAAACGGCCCGGATAGCAGAACCCCATCGGCAGCAGAGCCAGCTTGTCCTCATCGTAGAACGTGTCCCGGTCAATCCCGAGCCAGCCGCGCAGGCGGTCGCCAGACGGATCATTGAAGGACAAATCGCTTTCATGGGCTTTCGTGCCCGGCGCCTGGCTGATGATCAGGATTCGTGCCCCCGCACCGGCCCGCATCAAGGGCAAGGGTCCGAGCGGCAGATCGGCCGCACAAAGCGTACACGCCCGGGCTTCGATCAGGATTTGCGCCAGCGCTGCTTCGGGACCGGAGGCGCTCACGACGTGGCGCGCGCCCGGAGCTCGTCCACGAACCCGGTCACGATCTCGGTTGCCGGGCCGTACCGGCCCTCATGGAACGCGCTGGCGCCGAGGGATTCCTCGAGATTGAGCTCCATGGTCAACGCGCCATTGGAACGTGCCTCCTGCACAAACCCGGCGGCCGGGTAGACATTCCCCGATGTCCCGATGGAAATAAACAGACCACACGCGCCGAGCGCAGACGTGATCCGATCCATCTCCAGTGGCATCTCACCGAACCAGACCACATGGGGTCGCAACGTCCCGGTTTCCGAACATTGCGGACAGGTCATATCGGTGCGCAGATCGTTGAGGCCTTCGATGATTTCACCGCAATCGTTGCACCGGGTCTTGGCGAGTTCCCCATGCATATGGATCAGGTTTCGGGAGCCGCCCCGGGCGTGCAAATCGTCAATATTCTGGGTCACCACCAGCACCCCGCCCGGCCAGAAACCTTCGAGATGGCCCAAGGCGCGGTGGGCGTCGTTCGGCACGACATCGGCATCCACCATCTGGGCCCGGCGCACATTGTAGAATTCGAGCACCACATCGGGGGTTCGGGCGAAGGCCTGGGGCGTCGCCACATCCTCGATCTGGTGTTTGGCCCAGATGCCATCGGGGTCCCGAAAGGTAGCCAGGCCGGATTCCTTCGATATTCCGGCACCGGTCAAAATCACGATCGGATCGGTCAGCGAAAGGGTCTCGAGAATTTTCATTTATCTGCTTTCACGGGGTGTATCTAAGGCGGCTATCAACCGGCGTCAGCCTCAGGAAACACCGTGAGCACGCCGGTATAGGAATAGAGGCGGTCATGGGAGATTTCGCCGTTGCCGAAAAAACCGATCACCGGAATATCCCCGAACGTCTCGGCAATCATCCCAAGCTCTTTTGCGCCATCGCCAAACTGGTTCGGGCCGCGCGCGACACAGCTGTGATAGACCGCGCCGCGAATGTTCGGGCCGGCACGACGTTTCAGATCATCAAGCATCCGCTGCATATCTTCGACTGCGCTGGCCGCATCCCGGCGCACAAAGATCAGGCGATCCCCGACTTCGAGGTCCTCGGCCACGGCCAGACTGCCGGATTCCACATCCAGACCGATCAGATTGCGCACCAGATAATCCGCCGTATCAGACCCCGACACCGGAATGGCCGCATGCACATATCCCGCCAGTTGGCGAAGATCACGGGCCAGGAGTTCGCCTACATCGGCTTTGAGAACCTCCAAAGCACTTTGCCCATCAAGTTCGAGAATAATTTGGTCTTCCATGGCAGTGATCGTATGGGCCGGGCCCACGGGGGAGCAGCCCTGGGTCAATCCTGTCGCAACCGGGACACGTTCCGCTAGCAATATACCCGCAAGCCCCGATGGCGCATCGGGTGCCCCAACCAGGGGTGCCGTTACATTGCCGCTCACCAGACCTCCCACCAGATAGGCGCCGGTCGATTGGGACAGTGCCGGCAGAGCGTCGAGTACGGCGCGCTGGCGCGGATCCCCATGGACGATGGCAAGATGGGCGCTGCTGGCAACCTGCAGATCGTCCCGCCCGGGCTCCCCGGGGAATACGGCCGCATCACCTTCGGGCAGGTCGAGCACCATCAGCGCCATGGCCGGCGTGCCAAAATACTCGACCTCTGTGCCACATATGGCCGGTGCGACAGCGCCACGCCAATTCTCGATCCCGGTCTTCTGTCGCATGAATTCAACTATCTCGGCGATGTCCTCGCCCAGCGGGTCAGTGACATAGATCAGGCCGGTTCCCTGCATCGGCTGATTGAGTTGCTCGAGACATTGTTCTGCAAGAGCACGCCAACCCGTCCAGGTTGGGGTGGCTTCCTCCGCGACAACTCCGGCCTGGGCAAATGGGAAAACAGTCATCGGGTTCTCAATTCGCGGTTACGGAGATTCCAGGGCAGCTGAATCACCCAGCGCCCGCAGGACATAGGGTGTGATGCGGTCGACGATTCGCGCGACCCCTTCCGCATTGGGGTGGAGCCCATCACGTTGGTTTAGACCGGTCTCGGAGGCCACACCATCGAGAAAAAACGGATAGAAAACCACCTGGTGTTTGGCGGCCAGCCGGGGAAATACGGCATTGAAAGCCACGCCATATTCCCGGCCCAGATTTGGCGGTGCCAGCATGCCTGTCAGCAGTACTTTTGTACCCCGTGCGGCCAGGGCCTGAAGCATCGCATCGAGATTGGCTTCGGTGGCAGTGGGATCAAGTCCGCGCAGTCCGTCATTGGCCCCCAATTCCAGGATCACAAGATCGGCATCGTCGGGCACCGACCAGGCCAGGCGTGCCCGCCCACCCGCCGTGGTATCCCCCGACACGCCGGCATTGATTACATTCGCGGTCACCCCCGTCGCAATCAGCGACCGGGCAAGCTGAACCGGGAAGGAATCAACGTTTTCCAAACCAAATCCTGCCGACAGACTGTCCCCGAAAGCGACGATCACCGGGGGATCGGCCGCTGGTGCCGGGCTCGCCAACAGCAGATAAAACGCCATCACAACCGCCCCGCGGGCCGCCACGGGCCAATTTGCACCATTGATGATCCGGCCAGGACGGTCATATGTAGAAGCGGTATGTGACTTTATCCGGCGAAGGCGAAGCATCATGAACAACCTGTCAGGCGCGGGAGCGAACGGGGCCCCGGACGATTCCACGCAACCACACCCCATGATTGCGCTCGTCGGGACCGAACTTCATTTGGAGAGTGCGGGGGGCGAGGTCAACATCCTTCGCGGAATTGATCTCACCGTCAAATCCGGTGAGACCCTCGGCGTGGTGGGCCCGTCGGGCTCGGGGAAGTCCACCATGATGATGGTGATCGCCGGACTGGAGCGCCCCACCGGCGGATCCGTGCATGTCGGGGGAGAGAATCTTTCCGATCTCGACGAGGACGCCCTGGCGCGTTTCCGGCGTCATAAAGTCGGTATCGTTTTTCAGGCCTTCCACCTGATTCCAACCATGAACGCGCTCGAAAACGTCGCCGTTCCGCTTGAGTTTGCCGGGGCCACCGATGCTTTCGACCGCGCCCGCCAAAGCCTCGAACGGGTCGGCCTTGGGCACCGGCTCGATCACTACCCCTCGCAACTCTCCGGCGGCGAACAACAGCGGGTCGCCCTGGCGCGGGCCTTTGCTCCGGGCCCCGACCTGCTGCTCGCCGACGAGCCAACAGGAAATTTGGATGGCGAAACCGGTGAATCAATCATCGAGATTCTTTTTGAATTGTCCGAGCACAGCGGGACGACACTGGTCCTGATTACCCATGATCCGATCATCGCGGGACGTTGCGACCGGGTCGTCCATTTGCGTGACGGTTGCATCGTCGATCCTGCCGTATGAACGATCCGGCGATTTCCTGGTCCCTGGCCACCCGACTGGCCCGACGTGAACTGCGCGGCAGCGCCCGCGGATTCCGTATATTCATCGCCTGTCTGGCACTGGGCGTCGCCGCGATCGCGGCGGTCGGATCAACCCGGGCCATGTTGGAAGAGAGCATCGGTGCAGACGCCCGCGAGATTCTCGGAGGCGATCTGCTGGTCGACATCGTCCATCGCCCGGCCAGTGCTGAGGAACGCAAAGCCCTGGATGCCGCGGGAATTGTCGCCGCGAGCGCAGAAATGCGCGCGATGGCACGAGCGGAAAACCCACAAGCAGCGCGCAGTCTGGTGGAACTCAAAACCGTGGAATCCACCTATCCACTCTATGGCGCCCTCGAGACTGCGCCGTCTCTCTCGCTCAACGAACTGCTGGAACAGCGCGACAACCTCTGGGGAGCGGCAGCCGCACCAGAACTGCTAACGAAGCTCGGGGTCGGTGTTGGTGACACGCTGCGCATCGGTGAAACACGGTTCGAAATACGCGCCGAAATCACCCATGAGCCGGACCGCATTGGCGGCTCAGGGCTGTTCTCTCTCGGCCCCCGGGTCATGATTTCCGCTGCAGCCCTGACCGACACCGAACTGGTCCAGCCGGGCAGCCTGATCCACTATAATTACCGCCTTCGGCTCCCGGAGAACGTCCTATCCGCGAGCACCATCGAGACCCTCAACACCCGGTTTCCCGAAGCCGGATGGCGCATTCGCACCCTCGATGAATCCTCACCCCAGCTGACCCGCCTGATCGGGCGGGTCACCCTGTTCCTCTCCTTCGTCGGACTGACCGCTCTGCTGGTGGGCGGGGTCGGAGTCGCTAACGCGGTGCGGGCCTGGCTCGACGGCAAGACCAGCACGATCGCCACCCTGAAATGCATCGGTGCCCCGCGGGCCCTGGTGTTCCGGGTGTATCTCCTCCAGGTGCTCGCTTTGGCCAGTCTCGGCATCGCGGCAGGATTGGTTTTGGGCGCCCTGCTCCCCCTGGCCGCCGCGGACCTGCTCGCGCAAGTCGTGCCGATCCGGATCGCAACCGGGGTCTTCACCACACCGCTGATCGTGGCGGCCGCCTTCGGGTTGCTGACGGCACTGACCTTCTCGATCTGGTCGATCGCCCGGGCTGGGGATATTCCCGCCGGACATCTGTTTCGAGCCCTGGTCGCACCTACTAGCGGGAGACCGCGGCCGCTTTATATTCTGGTGACGGTCATCCTTGCCGCCGCGTTGGCCGCGCTGGCTATTTCCACGGCCTCTGACGCCTGGTTCGCCACCTGGTTCGTCATCGGCTCGGCAGGCGCCATGCTCACATTTCGCCTCGCGGCGGCCGCCATCGCCAAGGGGGCCGCCCGTGTCAAAGGCGTTCGCCGACCAGCCCTCCGTCTGGCCCTGGCCGGACTGCACCGTCCCGGCGCACCGACGGCATCGGTTGTGTTGTCCCTGGGATTGGGCCTGTCGATGCTGGTCACCGTCGCAACGATCGAAGGCAATTTGTCCCGCCAGATCGCCGATGAATTACCCGCCGACGCGCCGGCCTTCTTTTTCGTCGACATCCAGCCCGACCAGATCGAACCCTTTGAGGACATCGTCGCGGCCGTCCCCGGGGTCGACCGCAGCGAAGCCGTGCCGATGCTCCGCGGCCGGATCACCGCCATCGACGGCACCCCCGCAGCCGAAGCCAGTATCCTGCCCGAGGCCCGCTGGGTTCTGCGCGGCGACCGGGGGATCACCTGGGCGGAGGCCGCACCGGCCCACAATCCGATTGTCACCGGGGCATGGTGGCCGACGGATTATCGCGGCGAAATGCTGGTCAGCATCGACCACCGGGTTGCGACCGGGCTCGGGGTCGGGGTTGGTGACACCATCACCGTGAACGTCCTGGGTCGTGACTTCACCGCCACCATCGCCAACACAAGACTGATCAACTGGCAGCGGCTGGCCATCAATTTCGTCATGATTTTCTCTCCCGGGGTTCTCGAATCTGCCCCCCGGATGCATATCGCCGTGGTTCATGCGGACGAAACAGCCGAAGACAATTTGGAGCGCCAGGTCACCGATCGCTTCGCCAATGTGACCTCCATCCGGGTCCGCGCAGCACTGGAAACCGTCGGGGATCTGGTCCGCAATGTGGGCACCGCAGTACGTCTTACCGCGCTGATTACCCTGGTGGCAGGTACGTTGGTGTTGGCTGGCGCCATTGCGGCCGGACACCGGCGGCGCATCTATGACAGCGTGGTCCTCAAGGTTCTCGGCGCCACCCGAGGTGATATCGTCACAGCCTATGTTCTGGAATATGGCCTGCTCGGCCTCGTGACAGCGGTTATCGCAGCCCTTGTGGGCAGCGTGACCGGATGGGCCGTGGTCACTTGGTTGTTGCGGATCAGCTGGAGTTTCGAGCCTATGGCGGTGGTGGTGACCACAGTGCTGGCCACCGCAATCACCATCGGTGCCGGTCTGATCGGCACCTGGCGTGCCCTGGGGCAGAAGGCCGCTCCGTGGCTGCGCAACGAATAGGAATTTGAGGAACAACATCCCGTGACAAGTGAAAAGAAAATAAGCGGCCCCACCGACGCCCCGCGTCCGACATTGCAGCCCCCCAAAGTGCACACGATGGGCATGGGTCATTTGCCGCTGACGGTTCTGGTCACCGGTGCCGTGTCGTTCATTTTTGCCCTGGCGTTCCGGCTCGGCATGGCACCGGCCATCGCGAGCCTGGTCATTCTTGTGTTGCTATACGGGCTCTCCGCACTGGTTCCCTCTCCCAAATCCATGAACGGGCAGACCGCGGACCCAGCCGCAAAAACGCTGACCACCGGCACCCGATTCACAATCCTGCGAATAACCATCACCTCCCTGCTGGGCGGGCTCGCCATCATACCCACCACCGGCCAGCCCGATCTCATGCTCTGGGCCATGGCCGCCCTCGGCCTGCTCGCCGCCTTGCTGGAAACAACCGACAACTGGCTGGCACGCCTGACCTCATCGGTAAGCCGCTTCAGCGAACGGCTGAGCACCATGACCAGCTCCATGTTCAGCCTGGCACTCGCGCTCTTGCCCTGGCAGCTCGGGCTGGTCGGCACATGGGTTCTCGCCGCCGGTATCCTGGGGTTTGCCGAATCAGCCATTTCCGCAAAAGGCACGCAGGGGGAAATCGCCCCCTGGCAGATGTGGAGCCGGCTTTCCATGCGGGTGTTGCTGCTGGCCGTTTTGGCCCCGATTGTGCCCGAAGCACTACGGCCCCTGTTCGCAGGTCTCGCCGTCGCGATCGCGCTGGCACATGTGGTGTACACGCTGTATCAGCGGTCCTCGGCCTCCAAATAGCAAAATTGGCGAATTTCAAGTGCTTGACCTGTTGCGATCACGGAAAATCCAACGCAATCGCGGTTGATTTGAGGCCCGTGCCATCCCATATTTACGGCAGAGACATGACGTTTTAGCAGGGGAGCCCGAAAGGGACGAAATACCATGGCGAACGAATTCAACCGCAGCTCTGTAATCCAGGGCCGCACCGTAGCCGACGCCGCGATCGATGAGGGCCTGCGGTCCTACATGCTGCGCGTCTATAATTACATGACCACCGGCCTCGCACTGACCGGCATCGTGGCCTATCTGGTCTCGAGCACGCCAGCCTTGCTGCAGCTCTTCTACGCCCAGAACAGTCTGGGTCAGGTCCAGCCGACCATACTGGCCTATGTCGCGATGTTTTCGCCGCTGGCCTTCGTGCTGGTGCTGAGCTTCGGCATTCAGCGCATGAGAGCTTCCACGGCCCAGCTGGTCTTCTGGCTGTTCGCCGGCGTGATGGGGCTTTCAATGAGCCACATCTTCCTGACTTTCACGGGCGCGAGCATCGCGCGGGTATTTTTCATCTCGGCAGCAACCTTCGCCGCGATGAGCCTTTACGGCTACACCACGAAGCGTGACCTGTCGGGCCTCGGATCATTCCTGATGATGGGCCTTGTCGGCGTTATTCTGGCCAGCATCGTGAATATGTTCATCGGCTCGACCGTGATGCAGTTCGCGATCTCGGTCATTGGTGTTTTGGTTTTCGTGGGCCTCACAGCTTACGACACCCAGAAGATCAAGGAGATGTACAACGAGCTCGACGGCTCCGAGGTTGCCGGCAAGAAAGCCATCATGGGCGCGCTGCGGCTGTATCTCGACTTCATCAATATGTTCATGCTGCTGCTGCATCTGTTCGGCAATCGCAACTAGAACGCGTCACATCGAGAATTCGAACGCCCGGGCCCCGCGCCCGGGCGTTTTCTTTTGCGCCCGGGCAGGTCACAATCGGGAAAACATAATGCGATGGAGGGGAACATGTCCGGCCTGAAAAACAAGATCGTGGTGCTGACAGGCGCCAGCCGTGGCATCGGAGCTGCGACCGCCCTGGAGATGGCCCCTGACGGCCCTCACCTTGTGCTCTGCGCCCGCAGTGCCGAGGCCTGCGCCGAAACCAAGGCCGCGGTCGAGGCGCTGGGTGCCACCGCCGAATGTCATGGGTTTGATGTCGCCGATACCGCAGCCACAAGCGCCTTCATCGACGGCATCGTCGCCGAACATGGTCGCATCGACGTGCTGATCAACAATGCCGGCCTGGGTTACATGGGGTCGGTTCAGGACATCCCGCCGGCTGACTATCTCGAAGTACTGCAGGTCAACGTGCTTGGCCCCTACAATCTGATATCGGCAGTGCTGCCCGCGATGACCGAGAAGAACTCCGGCACGATCATCAACCTGACCAGCGCACGTGCCTTCATTCCGGACCGGTTCTACGCGGCCTATTGCTCCTCGAAAGCCGCCCTGCTCTCCATGACCCAGTGCCTGCACTATGATCTGGAAGATTCCGACGTACAGATTTTTGCGGTGTCTCCGGGCTTCACCCAAACCGATATGGTTGAAGCGATCTACTCCAACAGCGAGTTCCGGGCTGCCGCGCTGACAATCGATCAGGGGCAACCGCCCGAACGCCCGGCCAAGGTGGTGGCGTGGTTTGCCCGCGAGGCGCCAACCGACCTCGCCGGCAAGCACAATCAGATTCAGTTCAACGACCTGTCTCTCCGCGCGGGCCTCGAAAGCGCCTAGGCCCCTCGCCCCGCAGCCTCATGACCAACCGGCACTCCTTTGTCGACCTGCTCGATTATCACCCGGGCCAGGATGCGGCTGCCCTCGCCGCCAAGGCCCTGCGGCAAGGCTGTGCGATCATCGGCGCGACGGCCGGTGTCTTGTATCTTCTGCAGCATGAAAAAAACGCACCCCGGCTCGTTGGTGCGGCCGCCCACCCGCCTCTCCCGACGCTGCCCGACCCGGTGGCGCTGAATCAGGATTCCCTTTCCGCGCGGGTGGCCCAATCCGGCGAAACCCAAATCTGTGCAGACGCCCCGGATGCAATCACCAAAGGCCTGGTCAATCCCGCGATAGACATTCTCCACCCGGTCGAGCCCGGCATGGTCGCTGCGGTCCCCCTGAAGAACCATGCCAACGGCGTTGTCGGTGTGATGACGCTTGTCAGTGACCCAGCCGCAGAACCCGGATTTACCCAGGATGGTCTGAACCTGCTGTTGCGGTTCAACCGACTTGCCGGCGCCGCCGTCGAACAGGCTGACTTGCTCGACCGCATCGAGCACAGCCGCGTCGATGATGAATCCCCGAATGAACCTCTGCTGCGCCAGGTCGAGGCGATGGCACAGTTCGATGACATCGACGGTGTGCGTGGCAATGACGCGTTTCGCCTCGCGATTTCGTTGCTTGCCCGGGCGGCAGAAATCTATGACGAAGGTACCGGCAACCATATCTACCGGGTGAACGAGTACAGCGGATTCCTCGGGCAAACGATGGGCCGGGACGAAAAATACTGCCATCAATTACGCTATTCCGCTCAACTCCACGACGTCGGCAAGATGGGCGTATCACCTTCCGTGCTGTGCAAAACCGGTGCGCTCAATCCTGATGAACGCCGCGAGATGGACAATCACACAATCTACGGTCACCGCATCCTGAGCCACTCGCCCCGGCTGGCCATGGCGGCCGAGATCGCTCTGAACCACCATGAAAAATGGGATGGCACAGGCTATCCAGCACGCAAACGCGGCGAGGAAATTCCACTCGCAGCCCGGATTGTCCAACTCGCTGATATCTATGATGCCCTGCGCGCCGCGCGCCCCTACAAGGCAGCTATCGACCACGAACGGGCCTGCGCCATCATTCTGCACGGCGACGAACGGATCGATTCAAAGGGCCATTTTGACCCGCAGGTGGTTGAAGCTTTTGGAGACTCTCACAACGCGCTCGACCAGATCTGGCAGTCGCTACAAGACAGCTAGACGCGACCGGAAGTTCCCATTGCGACATCCTCGCCCGGACTAATCCGTCGGCGACAAATTAGTCCCGACGCGCTTCTGCATATCGCGCGGCTTGCGATAGATCGCCGAAGACCGCAGCACCGGCTCACCATCCGCGTAGGACATCGCTTCAACGAAGTTCATCCGGTGGGTCGACTTCACCAGCTTAACGTCGCATTCCACCCACGCCCCGGGCAGGATCGGCGCCAGAAAATCAGCTTCCAGATGAATCGTCGGAGTTAGAGCCACCACGCCGAGTTCGTACAAGGCCGATTGCGCCATCGCCACGTCGACAAAGCTGGTCATCCAGCCCCCATGCACGACCTCACGCGGGTTGAGGTGACGCTCATCGGCGCGGAACCCGAAGGTCGCCTTGGTTTTCGTGGTTTTCACAAAAAGCGGTCCGTTGAGCAGCGTGAACGGACTCGAAAAGGAGAACGTCTCAAACCCCCGGGGCACTTTGGCCGCATGCTTCAGCCTGTATTCCACATGGTCGAGCCGGTCGGCTCCCCAGAATGTTTCGCCGTCCAGAACCATGAACGGCGCCCCGAACATGCCATCGGAAACTGCCCGGTCGAACGCCTTGTCGAGCGCCTTCTGGGCATTCTTGTCATTCGCCGCCGCCTGAATTTCCTTCATGGAAAGCATCACGCCACCTGCCTTGCAGGCCGCGTGCAACTGGCTCGCCGTGCGCACCTCTTTGCCGGTGCCGAAATAGCGGTAGTCCACCGCCCGGGCGAAGGCCTTGGCCAATTCGGGATCTTTGCGGTTCAGCCGCCAGAACACCAGCCGGTGCAAGCTCGCTCCATAGGGGGGGACCTCCGGCGGAAAGCTCACCGGCAGGCCGTTCATCTCACACAGCCGCGGAAAATCCTTCATGTTGTGGGCAAACTTCGCTGGCTGCTCACGCGGCGAGATCGATTTGTGGTGCTCCAGAATCTCGGGAAGAGACACACAGTTCCATTCGACCTCTCGCCCATAACGCTTGGCGATACGGTCAATATTGTTCATCGCCACATAGGAATAGGCAGATACAAAATCGAAATAGAAAACGATGGGCGAAGCCATGGGAATTCCTCTTGGATAAGCGGCGACCAACAGAGCCGGCCTAAATGGTGTGGATTATTGGCGTGGACTAGTTATCCCGGTATTCCCGGATTAGCGGCTCGCGCCGGGTCAGCCACCAGCCATACTGGTCGGGCCAGTCGGCAAAATCAGGATCGGCACCCAGCGCGTGGGCCGCGTGGCGCGGCCAGTAGGGATTGAACAAGGCTTCACGGCCGATCGCGACCAGATCAGCCAGCCCGTCACCGATAATCTTCTCGGCCTGTTCGGCGTGCAGCACCAAGCCAACAACCATGGTGTTGATATCGGCTTCGGCTCCAATCCTCGATGAATAGGCGGTCCGGAAGCCGAGCGGCAGCTTGCCCTGCGCCGCCGTGGCCGTGCCCGAAATCCCGCTCGACGAGCAGTCGATCACATCAACGCCGCGCGCTTTCAGCTCACCGGCCAACGCCACGGAATCTTCCAGCTGCCAGCCCTCGGTCACCCCATCTGTGTCGACCGAAGAAATTCGGACAAATAGCGGTTTGTGGTCGGGCCAGACCGCGCGGACCTTTTCTGCGGTTTCCAGCGAGAACCGCATACGCCCGGCGCGATCCCCGCCATAGCTATCATTGCGGTGGTTCGACGTGGGCGACAGAAACGAATGGGCCAAATAGCCATGAGCGGAATGAATTTCGAGCACTTCGAAACCCGCATCATGGGCGTGACCGGCCGCCGCAGCATAGTGATCCTGAATCGCGTTAATATCCTCAACCCCGAGCTCCTCGGGCATGATCCAGCCGTCGCGGACGGGTTCCGGGCTGGGCGCAACAATGTCCCAGGGCATCTCGCCACGGGCCGCGTCGCTTGCATCCATGGCGCCGTTGCCGTGCCAGGGGCGCTGCATGCTGGCCTTGCGTCCTGCATGGGCGATCTGGATAGCCGGCAACGCCCCGTGTCGAGCAATGAAAGTGGTGACCGGCTTCAGGGCCTTCGCGTGGTCAGCCGACCAGATGCCGAGGTCCCCATGGGTAATCTTGCCCCGGGGTTCGACCGCAGCGGCCTCGGTGAAGACAGCGGCAGCGCCGCCAAGCGCATATTGTCCGAGATGGGCCAGATGCCAATCGCTGGCCAAGCCCTCCTCGGCCGAGTAGGTGCACATCGGCGAAATTACGATGCGGTTTTTGAATACAGTGCCGCTAATTTTCAGCGGCGAGAACAATGCACTTGTCTGACGGTCGGCTTCGGCCACGGCTTATTCTCCCATAAAGATGATGGAAGTTTAGCCCACAGCACGCCGACGGGCCTAGTCGCCCCGGGGCTCTATTTGTCAGACTCGCGAAGCACCTTGAGGAGTTTGAGTAACGTCGCGTCCCGCTCTTCGGTCAGCTGGCCGATCGAACGCCCGCGCGCTTCAGCATCGATCCCATCGATGATCTTCTGCTTCACCGCATCGGTCAGCTCCGGTTTCCCCAGTGCTTCCCAGCGACGTTCCTGGCTCGGTCCGAGGATGTCGAGATAACGGGCAATCCCGCCGTCGCCCCCGCCCAGATGATAGGTCATATGCGGGCCCATGAAGGCCCATCGCAAGCCCGGTCCACCGGTAATGGCCTTGTCGATATCCTCAACTGTGGCGTAGCCCTCGGCAACCAGATGGACGGCTTCCTGGTATAAGGCAGCCTGCAGTCGGTTCACCAGATGGCCTGGTATTTCGGCCTTCAATCGGATCGGTGTCTTGCCGACCGCCGCGTAGAATTCCATCGCCTGATCCACAGCCCAGGTCTCGGTCTGCTTGCCGCCGCCCACTTCGACCACCGGCATCAGATGGGGCGGGTTGAAAGGATGTCCCAGCACAATGCGCCCGGGATGGGCGGCCTTATGCTGATATTCCGACACCGGCAGGGCGGTCGAACTGGAAGAGATCACCACATCGGGGGCGGTGTCGCGGTCGATTTCGGCCATCAGATTGGCCTTGATGTCGGCGTTCTCCGGCCCGCTTTCCTGCACAAACTGAACACCCTCAAGCGCGTCAGCGATCCGGTCGTGGCAGCTCAGATTATCGAGCGCGGCCCCTTCGACCAGCCCGAGTTCCGTCATCAGCGGCCAGGCCCGTGCCACGAACGCGGTGACATTTTCGGCATAACCGTCTATGGGATCCCAGCACCGGACCTTGAGACCCTGGGCCAGAAAATGGGCCGCCCAGGAAGACCCGATCGTACCGGAGCCGATGATTGCAACGGATGAAACCGAGCTCATTATCTATTCTCCTGATGACGATGCGACAGCATCAACCGCCGATCGGCGTTCCTGCAATCCCGTGACGCATATCCTTGGCCGTGAAGAAATGACAATCGGCTTCCGGCGAGATGGTGACGTGGTGCACGATGTTGGCGGGGATAAAGATCAACTGGCCAGGCCCGACGTCGGATTCCTGTCCATCCACGCTGGCGTGCAGATTGCCCGAAAGAATATAGATCCACTGCTCATTCGGGTGCGTGTGCGGGGCTGAAGACTGGCCAGCGGGCAGGGTCATAATGCCCACCTGGGTGAGCTCTCCCTCGACGACCGGACCGAAAGTCTCGGCATAACCGGGTCCTGCCATCAGGCCCTGAAGCGCTTCGACATCAAAAACGTAATTGCCGTTGCCAGCCTTGTAGGCACCCTCGGTTTTGGTTTCCGTATTCGACATGATTGGCCTTCCTTCCTGACGTGCTTTGACGACCGTCCCTTGGACGACCTGAGATTTCCTGCCTTCGATATAGCAAGTTAAGCGCCGTCTGGAAATACAAACAAAATATCACGAATATGAAGGTGTATTATTGGAACTGTGCAATTAGAATCTATTCAAATATGGAAGCAATATTTATTGAAAAGATATTTTTTTTAACTAATAGCGTTCGCTTTGTGAGGTCTTCGGAAATAGCCTTCGGCGAAAGAATTCAACGGTGCTGAATACACCACTAGCCGGAGACCAACATGAAGGTACTCGCACT
>MEHZ011524157.1_pt1 | contig 14937 bp, 10 predicted proteins | sample 897221 | NCBI WGS metagenome assembly MEHZ01 (sample SAMN05514161, study PRJNA337945) | marine metagenome | isolation source: marine surface water | place: Arctic Ocean | collected 2007-12-13
CTTAGCACCAATTTCAGCAATTTGTTTATAGGCAGGGTTTAACCTACCTTGTTCTAAATTAACATTGGGGTCTCCTGAACCATCAACAAGTTGGTATAGATTTCCAAAATCTAATGCTCCTCCTATTCCATGGGGGGAACTTCCTGGTTTAGCTACTGTTCTTCCTCCAGAAATTCCATTCTGATGTCTACTACTACGGTATGCACTGCTAACCCTATAGGCAATGCCAGTGGCTCTCATTTCATCTCTCCATTTAAACCAAGCTTGTGCTGCCTCGGGAGCAAGCATATACTCAGGGATTCCGGTAGCTGGGTTAGTATATTCCTTGTCAGCGTTTATTGTTTCACCTATATATACAAGTTCGGAAGGATCTAATATGTCTAAGTTACCATTAGTAATGTACTTACCCACACGACCAGCCGCATATCCAGGTCTTCCAATAGAATTAATTACTTTATTCCGTAAAGGAGAGTTCTTATAGCCCGTTGCTCCTACTTTACTAGGGTTTATAACAGGAGCAGGGTCGTTCAGCATTTGTTCTGCTGTTGCAGGTATGCCGTTTGCTAATCTTTCTCTTTGTTGCTCTGTTATTGTTGTTCTACTTTGGGCTGATTTTTTAGGTATAACTTGTTTAGGGCCTCTATCCGGGTAGAATTGGGTCTTAATAGAGGTTATCCATTGATTGTTGGCAATTTTATTTTCTATACCGGTTATTATATAAGCAAAATTATCATACCTAGGAGGTAGAAATCCTTTATTTACTTTAAATGTTGTACCGATAACAAATCCATACATACCTAATATATCAAAAGACAATTCTACAGGGACTACTCCGGTTGGTGGTTTAGGTTTTGTTTGGTTGAGTCTGTGTATAGATAAAAGTTGAGAGTTTCTAACATGAGCTTCTCTTTTAATACTACTTACTAAATCTAAGTTATATATGTGATCTCTCCATAACCCTCGATTTTGAAACTGAGAGTATAGTTTATATAGGTTTTTTATAAATTTTTTATTTTTTTCATCTTGCTCTTCATCGGTTTTAGCAAGACTATAAAGCTTGACAGGTTTGTGGCGGTCTACAGCTCCTCGATTCCATTCCATCATAACTGCTAAACTATCTTTAGAGTTTCCTGTATTACTTTGTGCGGCAATAGAGATCTGAGTTGCTATATTGCTAGAAATAGTACTGCTTACACTGATATTTTTTGCAGTAGTAGATAGCCCTGTAAGGCTTATATAAGGCAGACTATCAGGTACCCTGTTCTTTCTGTCTATTACTTGATATTTTTCTAAATCGTAGTTGTAAAATAGATCTAATTCAACTATGTCTCCTAAAGCATCCGAAACCTTACTTAAGAGGTTAGTTATTATGTCAAACATACTTATACCCTCATTATTACCTTCTATAAGTGAATCTATTTCTTTGATAATACTATAAAATGAAATTGGGATACTTAATACATCGTCTGGAGTTCCGTATTTTTCTGGGAATTTTTTAACATTATTTGACCACATTTCATGTATGTCTATATCACCATAAAATGCTGCACAGTCTTTTAACACGTCATTTTCCTTTAAAGCGCCTGCTCTCCAAGCAAAAGCGACGGTTTCATCAGATCCATTCTTACCTTGTGGTTTAAGAGTAGGGTAGGCAACTATAGGGTCACATGAGAAGTGGTCAGGATGAGTAGTGTACTTATTTCCTGGTGAGACATCAAATATGTACTCCTTTGCTCTATCTTTATTGGTTTTGCGTGGATCATTTAGGGTATTAATGCTATTTAAAATTCGCAAAAAGTCTCCAAGGTGTATAAAATGTAAATTAAAATTTTTATCAAAAAGATTACCTACGTCCATCTCCATCTCCATAGAATATACAGGGATATCGTTAATAGGTTCATATATACCCTCTGGGTTTTCTTCAGAAAAGATAAAATGACCAGAATGTTTTATTTGGTTACTTAGTATTGAGGTTTTTTTAGGGTTACGTTTTAAATGTTCTTCTAATAATAGTTCACCGGTTTTTGATCCTTCTTCAATAAATTTATGTAGAAAGTGGTAACTACTTTTTTCATGATCTTCTTTATCCTCTTTATCCTCCTCGGAGTCATTGTTGAAGTCTGAAGTTTTTGATGGTTGAAGTCCTTCTAGTATAACACCTTTGGAGAGAAGTTTTATCGTACAGTCATAAGATCCGTCTGATAGGTAAGTGAAAGAGAAATTAGTAATATATGCATACATTGCATCATAATTACCATCTGTTAATTCTCTTTTTTTATTTATACTATCGTTAATATCTTTTTCGTCTGATTTAGTAAACCATTCTGTATCTGTAAGTCCAGTGGTGGAGTTTTGTATAAGATTACCGTCATTATCTAAGTATACTGAATGTCCCCATTCCAGCAGTGCAGTGTAACCTGGTCTAAAGTATAGTAGCTCTATAGCTTCTAAGTCTTCAACAGAGTGTACTTTTATGCTAACTTCAGCTTGCATGGTGACTCCATACGTACCTTTAGATTTAATACTTAAACCTGTAATACCGGGCATAGGTCTAAATCCTAAACTATTTATCCCACTAAAATTTTGGTATGCTGCGTTAGAATCTATTGCATTTCCATCTCGGGATATTCCTGCACTTTCTCTACCGTATGGTGAGTTTTTTGAGGTGCTTCGGAGACCGGCCATCAGTACGTTAGTTTCCGCAATCGCTGGGTCGTGTTTAAGTTGATAACTAACATCTTTACTTCCAATAGCCTCGTCAAGATTTTTCATCTCTTCATCGGTAACTACATTAACTGAAGATCTGAGTTTAACCCAAGCGGTATTGCTATTAATGTAAAGCTGTTGGTCTCTAGATTTATTACTACTTTTAAAAGCAGCTTGTCTAGTTTCCAACTGTTTAATTAAGTTGGGTTGAACTTTACTACCTGTCTGGCCTCGTGTTGCCATTACCTTTCTTTATTAACTCTATCAAATTCTTCTAAAACTTGATTTATTCTATATGGGATTCTTAACTGTACACCTGTTTCAACGATAAGTCCGTCATTTTTAGAAATATTAGCTGAGCATATAACCCACCATAGTGAACTGTCTCCGTAAAACTGTTGTGCTAATACATCATATCTATCCCCTCCTGTAGTGATAACATATGTATCATCAGGGTCTGTAGGAATAGGAGGATATATTGCATTTTTAATATAACGCCTTCCAGTCGGATCTACAAGCTTTTCTATGTTTTTATATCGTTTTATCATACTCTGGGGTTACTAAGATTATTTCCCATATAAATTTCTTCTCCGTTGAAAAGATTAGGATTAGATACTGGATTAAATTTATGTATCGGTGTAAAGTTAACACTGACATCTAATACTGTTGGTACTTTTGGTAATTTATCTTTTAATGTCTTACCTTCATATTCTAAATCTAGTTCCCATTGGTATGTTGTATTCCAAGATAACCCTACTTTAGAAATAAACCCTTCTTGTCTGTATAGATAATCGCCAAGAGTAATTTCAGACAAAGTACCTCTCATAAATGATCCTTCAGCATTATAAGTCGGAGCTGTTGTTGCTGCTAAATAATTTAACTTTCTGTATAAAGGTATAAGTTCACCTTTGGAAAAAGCTGCTATCTTAAAGCTAAAAGATATATCTCTTTTAAACCCTTGGTAAGTATAAAATTCTTCTGCTCTTCCAATATATTTATTTCCACTCCATTCACCGGAGTAGTTATCGCTAAAGTCATCTAAAAATGCTCTAAAATATAGAAAAGTTTGATTGTTTGGAGTAATAGAAACTATTTCAAATGGTATAATATCTTTGGCAAGGTAGTCTTCACTATCTCCAGGTCTATTAGTAGTGCTGTTTACGATTGTTTTTCCTGGGGTAATACCTAATGAATTTATATAATCACTTTGTTTAGTTCCTATAAAGCTCTTTCCATTTTTAGGGCTTTCGCCATTTGCTAATCCTAATCTTACTTCAATATTACTTTTAGTGTAGTCAGTTATGTATTCTTTTTCAGGAGTCTGAGCTTCTGTTTCAGCTTCTTTTGTTGCTTTAGATTGAATGAAATCGTTATCAAATGATGGATCGCCAGGAAAGTTGAATCTCGGGGTAGTGAGAGGATTATCTCTAATAATCTTAGCATTTCCTATACGTGTTCCTTTTACGATAGCTCTACCGTCTATATTACCTCCAGTTGTTTGTTCATCTATTACTCCAGAACCAAACGCCGATGCGGCGTCTTCTTGATCAGTTTTTACTAAGTTAGTATTAGATGATTTGTAGTAGCTGTTTACTATTGAATTGTCATTTAAATCTGATCTGGCTTCTTCTTCTCGAAGTAATCTTTCTTTAGAATCATATTCAGCATATTGATCAGAATTAAAAGCTTCTTGTCCTCTATTTGTTGCTACTACTCTCCTACCGCTTTCTAGCCCTCCTTTTTTGAGATATGAATCATTTTCTACATTAATATCAGGTTTAAGAGGTTTTTCTTGACCTTCTATGTTTATATTCTGAGTAGATTCTTTTTTTTCTAAAAATGAAAGTGCATTAGGGGTGAATCCTCTACCACCATCGTTATCTGAAATAATTTTAGCATTCTCACCTTCAGGTGTTCCTTTAATAAGGGGTCTACCTTCAACATCTTCTAAACCTGATTGAACAAATTTATCAGGATTTTCTGGACCTTTTAAATTAGACTTTATGGATTCGTAATCAAAAGTATCTTCTTCCTTCTCAGTTCTAAATCCTTCTTGACCTAAGTTATCAGGATTTGCTTTAAAAATGTTTGCAAGATCAGGGTTTTTACCTGCCTGTTTATCTTTTTGATTTTTAGAAAATAAACCTTTTACTGTATTAGCAACACTCTTTCCAAGTGCTACTATATCCGATCTCAAATATTGATTAAGTAGAGGAGAGATAAAATCATCCTGGTCAGAACCAGGAGTAAGATCAAACTTGCTATTCCTTCCTTCTAGCTTACTTGGGCTTTGGGACCTATAGTTTTTTTGCCCTTCGTTATCTGTGATAATCTGCTTACCTTGTAATGCTCTTCCGGCACCATTTAGATTATTTATACCTAAATTAGAAGCTAAAAATCTACCCAATGCTGTTCCTTGACCAGCGTCCTTTTGAAGGTAGGTATCAACTACAAAGCCATTTATAAAGTGTGTGCCGGTACCGTTAACAGGAACTTGAGCTAATATAGAAGCAGCAGTTTTAGCTATTTGTAAAGGATTCTGTCCTAATAAAGCTTGATTGATTGCAAACTTTTGGCCGGGTTTATCTAGAGCTAATTTTCTAAATCTAGTAAGATCGTCTATCCTTGATTGAATTATACCGTCTGCTGCTGGTGGATCCGGGTCTACTATTAGTGTGGATGTAGTTCCAGAAATATCAGTTATAGTTCTAACTCTGTGGTTGGGTATTGACTTAGGTACATACGGGTCCCTTCCTAAAGTTTTTCCTGTAGTATCGGATACTAAGGTAGACTTTAAAGACTTAAAGTTCGTTGTAAGCTTAATTAAAGGCTTACCTAATTTACTATCCTTGCCGTTAGCCATTTACTAATGTAAGTCCGATTCTCCTGGTTTAATTTTGTCAGAATACTTAGGTTGTGTTAGTCCATCAAGGTCGAATTCAGAGTGACCGGCTGATGATTTAAAACTTAAGTTTGAAGCATCTTTTTGAGCAAAAGTAGTAGGGTTAGGGTCTTCTGTGTTTACACCTTGTGAATGAAGTTGAGAAGTAGGTGAAGAACCAGGATAAGCTGCAGGTTTTAAACCTCCTAGGCCCTGTATGCCTCCTCCTTGCTTACCATCGGTTAATGCTTTGTATAATCCGTCGTGTGCCATAATATATTAATTTAGTTTTATTATAAATAGATTTTATTTACCCTTTGTCATAGATAACATTTGTTGTTTAGAAATAGTTTCAGAATCTAATTTAAGTTCTACTACTTTACCTGATCCTACTAAATCTATTAGTTCCTGTATTTTTGCTACCACTGGGTCGTCTGATCCTCCTCCGGTTCCTGCTATACCTTGAATAAGAGATGTTATAGCTCCGGTTGCTGCAATTGCTGGTGCTGCTAATGCTGTAGATGAAATTAAATCTTTCACTTCTTCTAGTTTAGAAGTTTCTAATGACTGTAGTGCTTCAGATAGTTTAGCTACTCCTTCGGCCATTGCTTTAATTCCAGATCCGGCGTTCATTAATCCTGTACCCATTGTTGCTATAGTTCCAAGTATTGCAATTGCCGGTAAGGAAGTAAATATTGATGTTGATAGTACAGCAAGACCTTTTGCTAGAGAAATAAAAGATGACCCTAGTTGCCCTATACCTTCATAATTTACATCGTTAAATAGTTGCATAGCTTTACCCAAAACATATAATGCTCCAGCCATAACAAACATTGCTGCTGCTCCTGCTAAAATAGCTACTGCTCCAACTCCAGACATCATTATTGCACCTATTGCGGCAACCGCAAGTACCAATGCAGATAATCCTACAATGGCTTTACCTACAGCAGACCAGCTAACTTCCATAAATTCTTGAGTAGCTTTAGCAAATATAAATACTGCTCCTGCAACGATTACCATCGCGGCGGCTCCGGCTAATACTTTTTTAATGTCTATTTTAGAAATGGTGTCAGTTAGTCCACCTATACCTTTACCTGCATCATCAGGTACTGAGTCTTTTACTGAGTCTTTTACCTTGTCGGTTACGCTTTTTGTTATGTCGTCTTTTATGCCTCCTTTTCCTTTAGCACCTTTAACTGCGCTAAAAGCCTCCATAAAAGTGTTTTTGTATCCTTTTATGCTTTCTGTAGCTTTGGTTACACCTCCTTTTTTGAAGAATCCCATTATGGCTTTTCCGGCATCTTTGGCTCCTTGGGTAATCTCCCCCAATTTTGTACCCATATCCGAAAGATTATTAATAACAGCTTTAGCTGCGAATGCTGCCATTAAACCGACAACTACAGGTTTAAGGATATATAAAGTTTTCAATAATCCTAAAATCTTTCCAATTAATCCTCCTACAATACTAATAACCGGAGCTAGAGCATCAACTATATCCACTACAACATCTAATATAGGGGCAAATGCCTGTTGGAGTTTTTCAATAGCTTTTGCGATTTTGGCTTGAATATCCATCTGCTTCATACTTTCAGCAGTTACTCCGGCAGCTTTAGCTGCTGCTTCATCGGTCAACCCGTTTTCTAATGCTTTCATGTACGCTACTCTGGCTAACTGATCTCTCGTCATACCAAGAGCTTTAGCTTGAGCTTCTTGCTGTATACGGTTCATCTTACCAAATTCAGCGATATCTGAAGAGTTTTTGAATAATTCGTCTCCTAATTTTCCTAGTTCATTATTTAGAGCAAGTTCCCTTGCCTTAGCCATATTAATATCTTTACCTGTAAGTAATTGTGCTTCTAATTCTGCTTCAATAGATGATTCGAAATTTAGCATAGAACCCGCAATAGAGTCTATGTCGCTTAAAGACATACCTAATCTTCGGGCTGCTGATGCAGCTTTGGCTAGACCCCCAGGGAAAGAACTGACTGATGCTCTAATTGAATCTGAAGCAGTAGCAACATCTTCTATGATTATCCTATGGTTAACCGCACTACGGTTTGCTCTGTTAAAAGAATTAACCTGTTCAACGGTTGAATCTACTACACCGTCCATTGATTGACCTGTAGTTTTTGCCTGTAGTGCTAATCCAGCAGCTTCTTTACCGGCAAGCCCCATTGTATTTTTTAATTCTGCAGCATTAGCAAGCATTTTCCCGCTAAAAACGAGATTGGCACTCATTCCAAGCTCTTTTGTAAGCTCTACTGTGGCTTCTAATACATCCTTAGTAGAAGCTAAAGTACTAAAACCACCTTGTAGTGAAGAGTTATATTCTCCAGAATACCTTTGTGCTTCAGTTGCTGCTTTATTTACATCCAGGAAGCCTTTACCTATTGCAGCTACTACTAGGGCAGGATCCCCCAAAGCTGCTCCAAAACCTTTAGCTAATTTAGCTGCTCCATCTACAGCAATATTTAGTTTGTCGTTGAAGGTAACAGAAGTTTTTAATTCTTTATTTTGATCTTTTAACCTTTTTAATAGTTTTGCCTCCCCTTTATTAAGATCTTCACCCTTTTCAAGTTTTTTCTCTAAAAACTCAATTTGTTTGTTGTTTTCTTCAACTAATTCTACGTTAAAATCTACTTGCTCGTTTAGAAGTTTACCTTGAGCTCTCATAGTTTTAGCTGATGCTTCCATTGCATCATGGAAAATACCTGATCTCATACCAAGTCTTTCCATAAACGCTCCAGTTCCTTCAACAAGTGCTCCTGTTACACCAACTGTTTTTGAGATTTTACCTTCTAAAGTTGATCTTTTTTCTAAATTTCCAATTACTCCTTGAATTTCTACAGATTCTTTTGCGTTGAAATCAGCTATAGTTTCAAGTTCAGCTTGAGTTTGGTATAATCTTTTTAGTTTTTTATTATCAGGTTCTGCTTTTTTACTTTCTGCCCTTATTTCTGCTTTTATATCTTTTATCTTCTGTGCAGCAAGCTTAGATTGAAAAGCAAATTCTGCTTCCATTGTTTCAAGCTTCTGCAATCTATTTGCAAGATCTCTTTTGTTAAGATCTAATGCTCCAACGGCATCTAATGCAATATCTCTATTAACAGATGCAATAGAGTTGTACATAGATTTCTGTCTACCTAATATGTTTGATGCTGTAGAAAGATCAGAGATTTGTTCGGCAAGCATTGATGCAAGGTCTCTTGCAGAAGTACCGGCAGAATCGAAACGAGTTTTGAGTACCAAGACTCTATCTCCCATACTTTGGAGTACTTGGTCAACTTTTTCACTATCAGTTCCTGCTTGTCTTAGTTGTTCTGTGAATATCTTGAGTTGCTGTGTAGGTATACCTAACTGCTGTAGGGTCTTTGAAAGTTCTTTAAACTGATCGTTACTTAGATTATCTGCCACTTGGGTATATTTTTATATAAATAGGAAAGACTCCTATTATTTAGGAGCCTTTGATGTATAAGATGGTTGCTGTATAGCCGGTCCTCTAGGTGTATCTGACCCGCCTTGACCTTTGTTCGCCTTTTTCATCTCTTCTGCTTCATTTTCATAAAACTCATTCAATTTTTTGAATGTATAGTTTCGAAGCCAGATAGGCATGAAATATACGGTATCAAAGTCATATCCACCTTTACCGTGAAATACTATTTCGTGTATTTGATTAAAGAAACTTGCCCTATAAGTTTGAGTCAGGCCAAAGAAAGGTTACACCAATCGGTATATCGACGCCCTCCTCAACGCCGGCTGGGTAGAATTTAAGATCTACGTCAGGTTGGATTTCTGAAATGTGTTTTCTAAAAGCTCTTGAATCTCTGGCTAGGAATTGATTATCTACAAAAGATCTTACAGCCTTGTCGTCACCATTCACTGAGGTAATCATGAACTTGAGCCGGGTAGACAGTTCGGCAGAAGATTCTTTGTTAATTTTCTTTAAACCTTCAATCTCTTTTTGTACGTTTAGTTCGTCACCATGTGTCAAAAGCTTAAAAGTAAACGTGTCTTCTGTAGTAGGGGTTTTAAAGGTAAATTCATTATTAGTAGCCTTTTCAACGTCAGGATGAAGTTCTTTGTTAGAGATTTGAGACAAATCTACGGTTTCTGATGCTCCTAGGTAATTAAACTCATAGTCTTTACCGTAACCTAGAATACGTGCAGCTACTAAGATAGCATTTTTATCTCCTACAAGAAGTTGATTGTAGCTGATTTTTTTATTAACAATGAGGGCTTGTAATAGTTTATCAATAACTACACCCTTTTGAATATAGTTTTGATTAGTAAGAATATCCTCTTCCTTAGCAGTCATATATTTCATCTCTATTGTTCCAGTTCTTAGAGGTGAATCTTCTGGGTAAAGTAAGCCTTTTGAGGGTAGATCTACAACTTCCGTTGGAAATTTCTTTTCTTGTTCCATAAATTTTATTAGTTATAACTAGTTTTACATATAAATATACGAAAAATCTTTTTTTAAACCAACAAAAAACCCACCAAATAGGTGGGCCTTAAGTACTCGTCGGGTAATTTCTTAGTAATTAAGTACGCAATAGTCCATTGATACTGTCATGGCTAGTTCTGCTACTTCAGAAGAAGACCAATCGAATGAACCTTGTGCCATACTTGTAATAAATGCACCTTTAATGATCCATTCAGAAACTATATCTCCTACTGGGCCTAGTACATTAAGGGTAAGGTCTTTTTTATAGAAATCAGAGTATCCAGCTCTACCGGTTACTGATTCGTATGATAGACGAGCCCAGTCCATTACGTGCTGTGCTCCAGAAGGTGTTATTGGATCATATAATGTCATATCCATTGTACCCCATTCTCTTTTTCCACGAATCTTTCTATATGTGTTAATATGATCAAGTTTTACTTCTTCATCTGTAAAGTTAGGAGCTGTTACGTTTTTAACCATAAAGGATGGAATAGCGTCACTATATAATACGAATCTATTCTGTACTTTAGGCTCAAAGGCTCTAAACATTATTTCATTTGGGTCTAATACTGCCATGTCTTTATTTTATTATAAATATATACCTTGTTAAAATTTATCCTCCAAATGTTGCTCCAGTAGGTTCGATTGTGAAATCTAATACTACAAATTCGACTGTTTTGGCAGGTTGTATAAAGATCTGACCAATCAATTGATTTCTGTCGATAACATCTGGTGTATTATTATTGTCGTCCATTACTACTCTGTAAGCATAAAGACCTTGTCTCTGTACCACTGATTCTAAGTAAGGATTAACCTGTGCTAGGAAAGCGTTTCTAGTACTAGTAGTATTTTGTTCGAATACTAGTGTTCTAGAAGCATCTCCTACAAACTTTTTAAGCTCTATTAATAATCTTCTAACATTCACTCTATCAAGAGCAGATTTTTTCTTTTGCAATGTTTTTTGACCAAATACGTTAATACCCTGACCTGGGAATGTAGCAATTGGGTTAACATTAGAAGAGTATAGTGTATCTCTTTGAGATCTAGTTAATTTTTTCTCGGCTTGGATAACATTACCTATTCCTCCTCTAGTTAAACCAGCAGGTGCAAACCATGGTGCGGCTGCTCCATCTGTAAATGCATATACTCCTGGTATAACAACTGATGCTGGGATCCATTCTGTTTTACCGGTAGCTGATTGAGTCTGTAACCAAGGCCAGTAAGCTGCAGCATATGAAGTATTAACTGTAGCAGCTGTTCCTGTAGTATTTGCTACTGTAGCACCGTAATTCTGTAGGTCTACTACTGCAATACAGTCTCCTCTAGTTTCAGCTAGAGATATAACAGAATCTAATTGTGTTTTTTGAAGACCAAATTCATATATAAGACCTGGTGTGGAAATAATGTTAAATACGTATTCATCTTGATTTCCTAAAATAGCAATTGCATCGGTATATTCACCGCCTTGTAGTCCTTGTGATCTTGTTCCGTCTATATCGTCGAAATAGTTATTTGCTAATCCGGCAACAAAAACTTCTCCTGTACCGCCGTGGAAAGAGCCTGATTGTGCTGTTGGTAAAAGTGTAGCATTACCAATTCCTGCTGAACTAGAATTAATAGTTATTCCGTCAGTGCTGAGGTAGTTTAATGTTTGGTTGTTTACTGAAGCTATTCTTATATATTTTGATCTATTAACATATTCACCAGAAGTGGCAATGTATGTAGTAGAACCGTCAGTAGATTTTACTTTAGTTTGATTACCGACTACTGCTTCAATATACCCTTCGGAGTTTGGATCCAAAGATAAATCGTTAAATGTTTCTAAAATTACTTTATTTTTAGCACTATCATCTCCTCTTCTCACCATAAGTGAAAAAGTACCGGTAGAAGAATTAATATTAGAAATTTCGTATCTAAGGTTATCAGCAGAACCTGATTTTAATGATCCGTCAGAATTTTCCATTACTGATCCGTCATAAGTAGAGCTAGTAATGTTATTGTATATAGTTCCTTTACCTATCGTTTGGATAGTAAATGGATCTGTTATACTCCCTGTTCCTGATGCAATAGTTGTGTTACTAGCTGCTGCGAAGGAGCCTGTTACAACTCTTGTTACTAATACGGACGGCCCTCCTTGGTTGAAGTATGATTTGACTGCAATTGAAGTTAAAAATTCTTCTTTAGAAGAACCTGATTCAAAAGTAGTACCAAATGTTCTTTGATATTGACCATAAGAAGTAACCAGTGTTGGCTCTTCTACCGGCCCTTTCACGGTTGGGCCTATAATAGCTGCGCCGGCTTCAAGTGGTGCAGGAGCAATAAAAGAGATGTCGTTTTCTCTTGCTAATACGCCGGGGGAGATTAATGTTTCTGCCATGTTATATGTTTTTTAATAATGCTTCTATAATAAATATCGATTTAATATCTAAAACCTTTATTTAATAACTACTATTCGATATATAAATAAATATACCCAAAAAATGGGAAATGACTCAAGTTATAACACCTGTAGAAATGTCGATATTACCCGACCCATATTTATCTACTAGCTCCTTAGAAAGTTTAGATTCTGAGATTTTTAGTTCGTCTAGGTAAGATTCAGCTTGTTTTTTTCTTAAGTCTAAGCTTATTTGCTGTAATTGTATACTTCCGAACTCTTCTGTAACTATGGAGTAATGCTTCTTTATGTTTTTTAAACTTAAAAGTTCATCTTCTGTTAGTTTTTTAATTTCTTTATCTGTCATTTGAATATTATTTATACCTTAATATAGGATTTAAGAATTAACTTTTCAACTTTTTATTATTAAGTTAATAACCTCTTGATACATAGAATCATTTACTTTGAAAATTTGTTGCATTTGTAATTTATTTTTAACCAACCTAGGATAAAGCTGTTTGTACATTTCAACTAGATTAGTATTTGAATATTTTTTTAGATTATTAATCACCCATTCAATCCTATTTTCTACTATAGGGTCTTCATAACCTGTTCCGAATATATCGTCAAAAGTATCAATCCCATACTCTTTAAGATAGTTATAAATTTTATTATCACCAACTATCATGAAGGGTCTTAAGCCTATTATTGGTTTCCATGTCTTTTCGCTAATAAATGTTTCAGTATGAGTTGTAGTTTCTGTAACTATATTGATAAGGGATTTATTCCAGTTATTCAAATTTCCAATAGTACTTATGTCGTTAGGTATATCCCCAGTTTTAAATTTACTAGTATTGGTCCAATATGGTTCTATAACATCTACATTTAAATTTAATTGAGGTATATTTTCTTCTGGATCGCCGCCTAGGGATACTATTCCATATTTAAGTATACCCTCTTCTTTTAACCTCTCTACTAATTTAACTCTGTGTGAGTGTCTTTTTCTATTAAGACACATGTAAAGATATTCAGGGTTTTTTAATTCAATCTGCCCAATGGGGTAGTATGGGAAATATTTTTTTATAAAAAACAGCCAGTAGCTAAAATAACCTATACCCTCGCTATTGCCTATGTAAACTACATTTTCAATATTTTTATTTAAATAATGATGAAATTCTCTCCTACATTTGGTATTTTCCCAATCCATACCACTATACACGATAGCCCGAGTTGGTTTCTGATTAATCAGTTCTATTAAAGTGTTGTCTACTTCACCCCATGTTGAATTGATAAATAAATCTGTAGGAAAGCAAGTATTTGAGAGTTCTTTAAGATATTCTAATTCAAGATTTTTTATTATATTATCTTGCTCTAAGTATCTTCTGTAAATTGAGCTGTTGTAAATTAAATTAGTCATTTCTTGTATTTCCGTAATGAATAACTTTAACCTTGTCAGAATTGTATGATCTCCACGGGTCTACTACTACTGAACCTTCCGGGAATCCATAATCGTGGTGTTTACCCATATGTCCTAATAGGTATACTGCCTTAATAGGTACAACCGGATCATATGTAACTTTTTTTGTGGAACCATCTGCTTCACAATAATGACCGACTAAAATTGATGATGAGCCATCTTTATAATGTACATTAGGTTTATATGCTTCACCAAGAATTACAATAGGTAAATTTGACTTATCTGATTCGATAACAAGTCTGGTAGCTAAGTTCTTTGCTTGTTTTTCCCTTGCATCCATTATGGCATCGAATAAATCATACCCTAAGTTTAACTCTTCAGCCATGTAACGTAAAGCAATATTATCTCTTGGGTGACAGCCTCCACCATCTCCCATACCTGCTTTCATATATGCCTTGCCTAGGATACGGTAAGTAGATCTTTCTAAAGCTCCAGTTACAACATCAACATTCATATTACCCCCTTTTTCTGCAACGTCTTGAATCATATTTACTAAAGCTACTTTTGTAGATATAAAAGTATTGTAAAATATTTTTATTGCTTCTGCTTCATCCCAAGTACCTACTTCGTATCTAGTCCCTTCTGTAATAAACGTTCTATAAAAATCTAATAACATCTTAGCATCCCCAGTCATTGAACCGTCTTTAGTACCGATGATTACCATTTCAGGATTAACCATATCCCATTTTACTGTACCCATTGCTATTAGATAAGGATTATAAATAAATCTACCGTTTGGTATTCTACCTATAAACTCTCTTCTGATAGTTCCAGGTAGAACTGTAGATATAAGGACTATTAGCTGATCTTTAGTTACATGTTTATTTACTTCTTCAAGTACTTTATTAACTATACTGTAATCAAAATCTTTATTAGGTAAATGGGAGGTGGGGTACCTACCGTCATAGTCCGGGTCGTGGGGTGTTGGTACAGCAACAAATAAAAGTTCTCGATCTTGACATACGTCTTTAATTGTAGGTACCATTTTAAAATTTTCAGGAAATACATCTGTGATGTCGTATCCTATAACTTCATGTTTTTCTGCCATCACT
>MEHZ011543104.1_pt1 | contig 14928 bp, 16 predicted proteins | sample 897221 | NCBI WGS metagenome assembly MEHZ01 (sample SAMN05514161, study PRJNA337945) | marine metagenome | isolation source: marine surface water | place: Arctic Ocean | collected 2007-12-13
CTTAGGTTGCTTTGAAGTTCAATCAGTTCGACTTCTTTACAATCCATCGCCAAAACCATCGCAGTAGGTTTATTAATAGCTACATCATGAGCGTGACTAGGACCGGTTAAGTATCCTGAACCAATCTCGTCGCCTAGTTCTTCTTGAATGACTTCATGCGCAAATAAATTGCTTTGGGGCTCCAATCCCTTACAAAGGGCAATGCCTCCCTTTAATTGCCAAGAATCGTCTTTATGTAATCTGACCTGCTTACAACTTTCTCGAAGTGCATGTGACGGACAAGCAAAAAAAAGGTACTCACACTCCATAAGCACCGGGCGCAGGGAACAGCCAATTTGCAAGTCTTGATCAAAATTAACTCCAGGTAAATAATCCTTATTTTCTCGATCTGAAGAAAGTGTCAACGCATGTTCGACGCGCCGAGGGATTAATGATACTGAGTGTCCACACTTGGATAGGTAAACCGCCATTGCAGTACCCCAAGCACCGGCACCAAGCACGCAAAAATTCATTTCTTCGCTATTGGATTACTCCTCGTTTTTTGCACATAATTGGTGAGTGCGTTTAATCCATCTAGTCCTAAGGTTGCACAGGGCTTGACAAAAGACGGAAGTGGGCTCGGAGTAAGCCCCAGTAAATCATGAGTGACAAGTATTTGACCATCACATTTATCACCACTTCCGATACCAATTAATGGGGGCAGAATCTGAGTCGATAACTGAGCAGCAATACGCTCGTCCATCATCTCTGCAATAACTGCAAAACATCCAGCTTCCTCTAAGCTTATCGCGTCGGTGTATAAACTATCTGCCTCCTCTCGGCTAGCACCGAACTTACGATAACCACCGATCGCCTTGACGGTTTGCGGTAAAAGTCCAATATGCCCCATCACTGGTATTCCCGTGGCAACTAGTTTTTCGATATCGTCTGCTACATCTTTTCCTCCCTCAATTTTAACTGCATCTGCTCCGTTCTGCATAAGTCGACGGGAAGAATCAAGTAATCGATCGAAAGAAAGACTAGCTTCACCAAAAGGTAAATCGGCAACAACTAGACACCCTGGTAACCCACGTCGAACTGCCGCAGTATGGTGTACCATATCATCAATTGTAACCGGAATTGTTGTATCATATCCCAACAGAGTCGTTCCCACAGAATCACCAACCAAAATAAAATCGACTCCTGCTTTCGAAATCAACTTAGCCATAATCGCATCATAAGCAGTTAGACCGACGATAGACCGTTTCCCCTTGAGCCCTGTAATATGTTTGATACTAGGCTTAATCTCAGATAAATCGATACGGAACCTCCGTGGTGCTTGCTCCCTTATTGGCGGTGGGCGATTAGAAACAGGTGGAACAGTATGATTTACAGTCTTTTCAACTGGTTTCCCCTCAAGCAATTCCGCTTTAACAATTGGTTCAGGCTCGGCAATCACCTTGGTTTCAATTTTTTTACTGACGACTTTCTTATCTTTTACCTTAGAGTCAGTAACCGGCTTTTTTTTTCGTCGGACTGGTTTCTTAACTTCCGAAGAAGTTTCTTCTTTCTGTCTTTCTGTTACGGGCACTTCCGCAGGTTTTACTTTTTTATCATCTGGCATGATCAAGGCTATTTTCAAATTTTATAATATATTTCATAATTAAGTTTTTATCAGCTTGAGAAAGAGATTTCCCGGATGCTTGGACAGTCTCAAGAATCTGCCCCTTCTTCCTCGCTCCCACAATAGCAGAGGTGACCTCTTGGCGATTTAAAGCCCAACATACTGCGAGTTGCCCAACAGTCATGCCTCTTTCTTGTGCAGTTAATCTTAACTCTTCTTGCAGAATAAGAAAGGATTGTAAACCATCTTTACTATGTAGCGGGCTGACCACAGGGTGATCCGATTTATGCTTTCTCCAATCATTTTGAGGTAGATTGTCCAACCATTGATGGGAAATTTTCCCAGTCAGAACTCCTGAGTGCATTGGACTGTAGACCAAAACACCAGATTTATTCTTTTGGCACCAATGCAAAACCTCTTCTTCAATTTTACGTTCAAGCATACTGTACATAGGCTGATTAGACGATACTGGAGCAACTCTTTGCAACGCTTCGAGTTCAGGTTGCCAACAATTACACACCCCTGCATATCGAATTTTACCTTGCTTTTTTAAATCTTGTAATGTCTCCCAAGCTTCAATCAAATTCTCGGAGGGTGTTGGCCAATGAATTTGATATAGATCAATCCAGTCACGGCCCAATCTTTGTAAGGAGCCATCCACTTCTTCTAAAATTGTTTCTCTGGAAATAAATCGTTTGGGTTTATTATTCTCTTCGGGTAATACGCCACATTTAGTAGCTACTATGATATTATCATCATTATATTCCTTCAAAGCTTTACCTACGGCAACCTCAGCAACTCCAAATCCATAGGCATGTGCGGTATCAATCCAATTAATCCCTTGATCCAAACCCTCTAATATACAGCTAATTGAATCTTTCTCATCTTGGGCACCCCACCCCATCCCCCAATCTCCTCCTCCAATTGCCCATGTACCAAGACCAATTTCTGAGAGCGTAAGACTGGTTGTTCCTAATTGATTTCTTTTCATCGTAAAATTTCTTAATCACTATTATATAAGATATTATTAAAGTCTACCCTTACACCTCCCCTTGATCTAGAATAATTTTAAATCAATTTTAAAAGAAATGAAAAGAATTTTTATAACTGGAGCGAATCGTGGGATTGGTCTTGAATTAACCAAGCAAAACCTAATCGAGGGGCATTTTATTTATGCATCTTGCAGAAATCCGATTGCGGCGAACGAATTAAAATCATTACAGAATCAATTCAAAGACAAAATTGAGATATTAAAACTGGATGTCGAAGATGAAATCTCCGTAAAAACTTGTTTTAGTGATCTTGAAAAAAACAATCAATCAATTGACCTACTTTTCAATAACGCTGGAATTATTGACTGGAGTAACTTTGAAGATATATCGAGTTCTTCTCTTGAACAGGTTTACAAAGTTAATTTATTGGGTACCCTTTTAGTAATAAGGAATGCGATTACCTGCCTCCAAAGATCAACTTCGCCGTGTATTGTAAATTTATCTTCTCGATTAGGTTCCATTGAATTAAGAGGCGGAACTCAATTGGGCGGAGCCATTGCGTATCAATGTTCAAAAGCTGCTTTAAACATGCTGACCAAGCAAATGGCCATTGACCTCGAACCATTGAAGATAAGAGTCATTTCGCAAAGTCCCGGTTGGGTAAAAACTGAGATGGGAGGACCAGAGGCAAAGTATGAGGTACAAAGCGCAGTATCTATGATGCTAAATGCCTTAGAAAATCTCCCTAAAGATAAAACTGGAATTTTTGTTGGTGAGGACGGAGTGCAAATTCCTTGGTAATTTAAAAAGAATTCTTGTTTTCAATCAATTTAAGGAACAACATAGAACTATGAAAATTTACATTTTAACATTATTCACCCTCTTCTTTCTTTCATATTCTTTACGAGCTTTAGAAATTAACGACCGAGTGCCCAATTTTGAGGCTATTGATTCAACAGGAAAAACTTGGAATTTACAAAAATTCAGGGAGCGGAAACATATACTCTTATATTTTTATCCTGCGGCAATGACTGGGGGATGCACCAAGCAAGCATGTGCCTATAGGGATGACTATGAAAAATGGAAGAAGCTTGGAGTCGAAGTTGTGGGTATAAGTGGGGACAAATCAAGCAATCTTTCCTTATTTAAAAAAGCGGAAAAACTTCCATTTACCCTACTTTCCGACCCGCAAGGAAAAGTGGCCAGGTTATTTAATGTTCCAATTGGAAAAGGTGGGAGAATTGAACGCTTTTTTCAAGGCGACAAATTTACTTTGGAGAGAGGTGTTACCACAAAGCGTTGGACTTTTCTAATTTCTAAAGAAGGTAAACTCATTTATAAGAATGACCAGGTTTCTGCCTCACAAGATAGCGAAAATGTAATGAAATTCCTCAACAATAAAAATTAATGACCGAACAAAATGTTAAAAGTGGTAGTGAACGCAGACTACTAAAATCATCTGCGAAAATCAGAAATGTGGATGTTAAAATAGGTAAAAATGGATTAACTAATAATGTTATTCAAGAAATCCAGTTCATTTTAAACCGAGATAAAATGGTCAAAGTATCCTTTCGAGAAGAGCGGGAAAAAAGAATCAAACAGGTTGAGTCCATACAAGAAACTATTGATTCTACCCTAATTGAGTTGGTAGGAAAAACCGCTACCTTCGCATTATAAAATCAATGCGAAAGATTTCACCTCTCCAAGAAAACGATAACGTTCCAAAATCCTCGACCACCGATTCAGAAGGGAATTCTATTTCAAACAAAGTTCTTCTTGGACAGAAATACTTAGTTTATCTTTATCCCCGAGATAATACACCATGCTGTACAGTACAGGCATGTGGCTTTAGAGATCATTTTTCTTTTTTCACAAACAAGAATAGCAAAATCATTGGAGTTTCGGGAGATAGTGGTTTAATCACATGAAAAATTCAGTACTAAATTTCTGTTCCCCTTCCCTCTGCTCCTAGACGAAAAGCATGAAATTACGAAAGCTTTTGGAATGTGGGGAGAGAAAGAATTCATGGGTCGAGTCTTTGAAGGAATTCATCGAACTTTTTTCTTTATTAATGAATATGCAAAAATAGTTAAAGCCTACTATCAAGTTAAAGCAAAAAACCACCCTAAAGAACTCGTCCTGGAATGGTAGATTGGTAAAACTCCTCAAATTAAATGAGGAGAGACAAACTAAGCAGCTTGTGCTGCTTGAATAATTCCCACAAAAGCTCGGGCAGTTAAAGATGCTCCTCCAATCAAACCACCATCAACATCTTCTTGAGCAAGTAACCCCGCCGCATTTTCCGCTTTCATCGAGCCACCATAGAGAATACGAATAGTATCCGCAGCGGAATCCCCAAACATTTCTGAAAGGACCTTTCGAATATCAGCATGAACCTCTTGGGCCATCGCATCCGTCGCAGTCTTTCCGGTCCCAATAGCCCAAATAGGTTCGTAGGCTAAAACTAAATTCTCGATTGAATGGGAAGGGAAATTTTCTAATCCCTCTCTGACTTGGGTTCGTACGACATCTAAAGTCTTTCCAGATTCTCTCTCTTCTAAAGTCTCACCAATACAATAAATTGGTTTTAAATTATTCTCAATCGCAGCATGTATTTTCTTGTTTATGATCTGGTTGGTCTCACCAAATAATTGCCTTCTTTCACTATGCCCAAGTATTACAAAAGTAACATAGAGATCGCGAAGCATTTCAGCTGAAATTTCTCCCGTGTAGGCTCCTGATTGTGCCGCATTCATATCTTGTGCACCAAGTAAAACTTCTGATTGTTCCACAGATTCCGATGCTTTTGAAAGAGCAGTAAATGGGGGACAAAGACAAACTTGGACAGAAGTTTGCCCGGCGATTGAAGATTTGATTTCATCAATCAAATCAACCGCCTCCGACGCGGTTTTATTCATTTTCCAATTACCTGCAATAAGAAATTTACGAGCCATTTTGATAATATTATTCTATAGTTTAAAAATTATTCGCGGTCCAATACTGAGACTCCAGGAAGGGATTTACCTTCCAAAAACTCTAAAGATGCTCCTCCCCCTGTACTCATAAAAGTAACTTTATCTGAATATCCGCTTTGATTAATTGCGGTAACGGAATCACCTCCACCAATGATTGAAACTCCATCACTTTCAGCCACTGCTTTTGCAATTGCAAATGTACCTTTACTAGAATTTTGAATTTCGAAAACGCCCATAGGACCGTTCCACAAAACAGTCTTGGCGGCTGCGACTTCACGAGCATAGATCTCAGTTGTTTTGGGACCAATATCAACCCCTTCCCAACCATCGTCAATGTCTCCTTCAAAAATCTTTATTTCACCCAAGGTTTTAGAAGCGAAATCTAACGCATTCGTTCCAAGTGTATCTACAGGTAAAAGAAAACGAACTCCTTTTTCTTTTGCTTTTTCGAGGGCGGACCTAGCTAAAACAACTTTGTCTGGTTCACTAAGGCTTTCTCCTATTTTTTTTCCATTTGCTAATGCAAAAGTGTAAGCCATTGCCCCTCCAATGATAATGACATCTGCTTTATCGATGAGCGAATCGATAACCATGATTTTGTCGCTCACTTTGGCACCTCCCAAAATAACGGCAAAAGGTCGATCGGGTGTCGTCGTTTTTTGACCAAGAAATTCAAGTTCTTTCGCAATAAGATATCCAGAAACCTTAATGGGTAAAAGTTCAGCAACACCATAAGTAGAGGCATGTGCTCGGTGTGCAGTACCAAAAGCATCATTGACGTAAGCATCCGCATGGGAGGCCAGGCCTTGAGCGAAAATCGGATCATTTTCTGTTTCACCTTTATGAAACCTAAGGTTTTCTAAAAGTGCAATTTGACCATCCTGTAAATCCTTGAGAGCATCATCAACTTCACTTCCAATACAATCGTTTAAAAACAAAACCGGGAGAGAAAGTTTGTCTGAAAGTAAAGGTGCAATCGGAGCAAGGCTCATCGTCTCAACTCGCTTTCCCTTTGGTCTTCCCAAGTGACTCGCTAATATAACTTTTGCACCCTGTTCTTGAAGTTTCTTAATCGTAGGCAAAGCAGCGTTGATTCTAGTGTCATCGGTAATTTTTCCGTTCGCATCCATAGGAACATTAAAATCAACCCGGACAAATACTCGCTTACCTTGAAGATTTACATCATCAATGTTTTTAACTCTAGTCATGATAAAATTAAACTAAACTGGAATACAACAGCTTTGAAACCCAACAGAAAAAGAAAGAGAGCAATGCTGGATGGCTAAACAAAATTGGCTACTTTTTTGAGTAAATCGACACAACGGTTGCTGTAACCCCACTCATTATCATACCAAGAAACAAGTTTGAAAAATGTATCACTTAAACCCATTCCAGAACCCGCATCAAAAATTGACGATGCAGGGCAGTGAATAAAGTCAGATGACACCACTTCATCTCCAGTGTAATCCAATATTCCAGCTAACGAACCTTCGGAGGCTTCTTTCATTTTTTGACAAATCTCTTCATAGGAAGTTGATTTCTCTGTCTTAACTGTTAAATCAACGGCAGAAACTGTTGGTGTAGGCACACGAAACGCCATACCGCTGAGCTTCCCTTGAACCTCGGGAAGAACAAGTCCAACTGCTTTCGCAGCACCGGTTGTTGAAGGTATAATATTAATTGCAGCACCTCGACCACCCTTCCAGTCCTTCATTGATGGACCATCTACTGGTTTCTGAGTTGCCGTGTAACTATGTACCGTGGTCATCAAACCTTCCACTATACCAAAATTCTCGAGGATTACCTTTACCATAGGAGCCAAGCAATTGGTGGTGCAGGAAGCGTTAGATACAATATGATCATCGGCTTTAAGTTCATCGTCATTCACGCCAAGAACAATTGTTCTAACATCACCCTTTGCTGGTGCAGTTATGATAACTTTTTTCGCCCCTGCTGTTAAATGACCTTCTGCGGCTTCTTTACTAACAAAAAGACCAGTCGATTCGATTACGATATCAACTCCAAGATCGCCCCACGGCAAAGCAGCCGGTCCCTCACGGACAGCAAGGCATTTTATGGTATGACCGTTTACAACAAGAGAGTCATCGGTAGGTGCTTCAACGGTTCCGTTAAAACGACCTTGTGTTGAATCATATTTTAATAAGTAGGCAAGATTGTCAGACGGAACCAAGTCATTGATTGCCACCACATCAAATTTGCTCCCAAGCAAACCTTGATCGACAAGAGCGCGAAAAACTAAACGGCCGATTCGACCGAAACCATTAATTCCAATTTTAATAGACATTGACTGATGTTATTTGTGTTTAAGGTAAATTCCTTGAAAAATAATAAAGATAACTACGAATGAGAATTAATAACAAAAATGGCAAGTGTATACGAAAAAAACTATCCGAAGGCACGTTCGATTAAATTCAAAAAATTTCGAAATTCTTTAAAGTTCTCTCGTGTTTCTTGCTTGAAATAATCTAGTTGGTCATCATCGAGCGATAATCTTTCCATTATCTCAGAAGATATTTCCCCGTGAGATCGATGACCGCTAAAACCTAAATGTAAAGAGTGAGAAAGCCAATTCCCGACAGAAACAACATCAATTAAATTATTAAGTTCGTCCTCCCCAACCGTTCCCCTTTCAATAATATTAGGTTCATGATGCCAGCGAATGACCGACTCTACATCTCTGTTTAGCCCCCATTCTTTACACACAATTTGACCTACTCGATCATGAGTCGGGGAATTCTTCTTTTTTTCTACTTCAATGAAAGGAATTTCCTCATAGAGAGCATCACCCACATCCTCACAGAATGATTGAGGGTGCAGTTGTAGACGAGCGACCTTTCCGATGTCGTGTACCAATCCGCAGCTATATGCCCTCTGTCTTTGGCAATAACTTGTTAATTCGGCAATAGTTGAGGATGCAACCGCAACGCCTAAACTATGTTTCCATAATTCGACAGGGTCATAATTGAGATCTTTGGCGTTCTTGAAAGAGAAAGCTTTAAAGACTGATGCGGTTAGAATAACCATATGAATCTTGTCGAAACCAAGTGTACTAATCGCCTCTCCAACATCGGTGACTCTTTCTCTTTCACCACGATAATGTACGCTGTTAGCCACACGTAAAACTTTCATGGTCAAAGTTTGATCCGACTTCATAATGTCGCGGATAGAGTGAGTTGGAGAATTTGGATCTTTAAGCATATCCGAAAGAGATTCGAACACAGAGGGAAGTGTTGGCAAGTTATCTTTTAACTCTTCGCCAATAGAATTGTAATCTATAAATCCACCAATAATTTCTGTACCCACACAACCTACTTAATTAATTCAATAATCGGAATCAACCTAAATTGAAAATTTTTATTTAAACGCCACCCTCATCAAGTAGGTTGCAGAAATCTTCTGTCATTTTTAATTCGTTTTCAATATGCGAATATAATTGATCAATTTGAGTTGAATGTAAATTAAGGCGAGTGAGTAAAGCATCAGTTGGTTTATCAGGGGTTTCATGTCCGCTAAAACCAAACTTTTGTTCATTCACAGCCCAATTTGCCAATATAACTAAATCGATCAGATCGTGTGCCTCTGTCGATGTCACTTTTTGCCGCCGTTCCGGGATAGGCTCATGGTGCCATCTGACAACTCCTTCTACAAAACCAGACAAGCCCCAATTTTTACAAATCAAGTAACCGAGATAATCGTGACGCGGAGATTGGTTGATTAATTCTGATTTATAAAAATTAATCTTTTTATCAAGAGAAGTCTGAGAATCCTTTAAAAAATCTTGCGCAGCTTCACCTTCATCAAGTTTAAATCGAGCGACTTTCCCAATATCGTGAACTAACCCGCAGGTGTAAGCTCTTTCATGCCATGACTTACCAAGAAAATTAGCGATACAACGTGATGCTGAAGCTACCCCAAGGCAATGCTTCCAAAGTCCCTCGAGCGAAAACTTCTGCTCAGCCGATGGCCCTGAAAACATTTTGAACACCGATGCGGTCAAGACCACATTTCTTATTTTCTCAAAGCCAAGTGTTCCAATCGCTTCATTTGCATCAGTTACTCGTTCTCGACTACCACGATAAAAGGAGGTATTCGCTACCCGCAAAATTTTCATCGTCATCGATTGGTCTGACATCATAACATCCTCTACAGCAAATGTAGAAGCATCTGGATTCTGTAACACATTCGTTAACTCATTCACAATGGTTGGCAGAGTAGGTAAATTTCGTTGAATTTGACCGACTAGATATTCGTAATTTATTGTACTAGATTCCATTTGCAATTTATTATTAGATTACAACACCAATAACATTATTAAAATGGACAAGAAGAAAATTTCTTCAAACTAAATAATCATTGTTTTGGTTTTTTCTAAAAAGAAGCATACACAATAAAAATGTGATGATTAGACAAAAATAGGCAAACCAATCTCCATAACGAACATAAAACGAAATCTTTTGAGGGTAAATTGAAAGATTTAGCACAGTCGCACCTTCGAAATAAATACTACCTGCCCCATCTCTTAATACCTCTCGCTGATATCCATTCGGATCAATCCACCCCGACCAACCAGCGTTACCGCAACGAAGAAAGGGGGTTTGCGTTTCGATTGCACGAAGGACTGAATGTGCCGCGTGCTGTTCTGCACAACCCTCCTCTCCAAACCAAGCATCATTCGTGGTAACAAAAAAAAGATCTACCCCAGAAAGAGCAGTTTCTCTACACAATCGAGGGAATATATCTTCATAGCAAATAAGGGGGCCAATTTTTAATGGAGTGGATTCATTCCTTTTTGAATTAACTGTAAAGGTTTTGACTTCATTCCCTTTCTTAAAACTGCCAACTGGTCCAACTAATTTTCGTAATCCAGGAATCCATTTAAACGGAAAAGGTACATACTCACCAAATGGAACAAGAACCCTCTTCGCATACCAATTATCTTTAAATCCAGTTTCAGGAAGAATTTCTGCGATTGTGTTATAGATTGAGTCATAACCTTTCAATACCGCACCAATAAGCAAAGGAGTTTGGGTCTGCCTTGAAAGTTCTTCGACCCAGGCGGAATCTTTGTTCAAGGCATAGGGGGTAGAAGCCTCAGGCCAAACAATTAGATCAGGATTCATCAATCCAAGAAATTGAGTCTGCCTTTTTAATGTATCCTTATGAATCTCCGCATTTCCTCCCTTCCATTTCTCCCTCAAGTAAGGCTGACAAATACCCACTTGAATCTTTTGACTTTCAGACGGAGGTTTATTTTTAAAAAGAAAGAATGGACTCACCATGAAAACAAAAACGATCATGGCTAAATAAAAATCTGGACAGATATTTCCAAAGACTCCTCCTTTCGATTCCCGCCTCCTAACTAATAAATGATGTAGGTAAGAAGAAAGACACAAATTAAAAAGTACGAGAAAAAAGGATACGCCCCAAGATCCTAACCACTGGGATGTCTGCAATAAAATTGGCCGTTCCCATTGAGTTACTGGCAAGGGACACCAAGGAAAACCAAGGGTAAACTGACACCTTATCCATTCCATTGATACCCACGCAGAGGGAAGAATGAGAAGAACCAAAAACCTGTACTTAAATGAACTCGTTGCCGCACGAGGGACTAAAATCCGTGCCAATAAAAACCAAGGTAAATGATAAAGAGATAGAAGAATACATGCCGACAACAATCCTCCAAAAGAAATATGCCGCATCCAACCGACCAACGAAAGATGGTACAATATGCCAGCTAAGAAAAATGTAAATGCGACCGTCTTTAATTTAGGTTTAAAACAAAACCAGCTAATCGCGGGTAGTAAGAAAAAATAAGCACACTCCGGAGAATCTCTTGGGGGTTGAGCAAGAAGAAGAAAGAGATAAGTTCCTAGTGAAGCACTCAATGGAATCCAAATTTTTTTCCATAGATCAGTTAAAGAAAATTTGTTCTTTATCATTTTACCCAAGTTGGCATGTTGAATAAGAAGTTTCTGAACTCGGCCTCGCTACTAAACCTTCAAATGGTTCAAGATTGTAAAGTTGTTCAGCTCGCCCCTCTTTAATTAAAAAAGTGGAACAAACATCAAACAGTTCTTTTTTCGTCTGTACTCGTCGCATTCCATGTAGAAATTGCCCATCTGGGTCTACAGATAACCCAACAAAGTTAAGGAATTTCTTCATTCGACCAACATTTTTCGTCTCTACAACTCCGGGTTTTTCTATCGATGCATAAAGCTCCATGATATAATCATTAACATCGGACATTGTAGGGCGAAAAACTGGTAAGCCAGCCTGATCTTCACGAATTTGTCTAAATATCCAAGGATTTCGAATCGCAGACCTTCCGATCATTACCCCATGTGAACCAGTCAGTTGCTTCAAATTATTCGCGCTTTTGTAAGATGTCACATTTCCGTTTAATAAAACCGGACAAACGACATTTCCTACTGCTTTTTTGACATGTTCATAACTGGGTGCTGATCGATATCCACCTAAAACTGTCCTAGCATGCAGGCTTAACAAATCAACCTTGGTTTGATTCATTACCTGTAATAATTCATCGAAAAAACGATCATCTTCAAAACCAATTCTCATCTTAACCGTGAGCAAAGAATTTACTTCACTTCGAAGCATTTCCAAAATTCTAAGAATTTGTTCAGGGGATCTTAGTAAACCTCCCCCCACATTTTTTTTAAAGACTCGTGGGGCTGGACATCCTAAATTTAAATCGATACCTGCAATTGGATAGGATTCAAAATCTTGTACTGTTCGTCTCAAATCCTCAATATTTTCTCCAATAAGTTGTGCAAAAACAGGCTGTTGGGTTGGATTTTGAGTAATTGAGGAAAGAATTTCGTTATCAATTCTCGAATTAGCATGCACTCGAAAGAATTCTGTAAAGAAAAAGTCCGGCGATCCCCTCTTGGCCACAACTTTCATAAAGGGTAAATTTGTCACATCCTGCATCGGTGCAAGAGCAGTCGGCCACTGGCCTTCGATTAACGACTCAGGCAAAGTAGTAATCTGATCAACACGAGATGATTCCAAGGTTGAAATCACTTCACCAATCGTTCCACTAAATCCTAATCTTGCTTACGAAGAATGCGCTCGAGAATTTCGGACATGTCCTCCACATTCTCTAACACTTTCGTAGAAACATGAATCGGTTGTTTCATCTGTAAAGCAAGCACAATGGAATCACTAGGGCGGGCATCTAATTCAATAATCTTTTTCCCCAATTCATTCTCCATTTGTAAAATAATGCGGGCGAAAAAAGTTCCTTCATCCACATCATTGATAAGGACACGCTCAATTTGAGTCTCTAAACCTCTTAAAATTAATCCGATAAGATCGTGGGTCAGAGGCCTTTCCTTCTTCACCTGATTAATCGTCATGTTGATTGCATTACCGATTGCAGGATCAACATAAATTACAAATGTCTTTTCGTCGTTACCCAAAAAGATTGCACATCCGTTGGATGTTGGCATTACTCCTTTTACTGTGACTTCCACTGAGTCATTATTCATTATTATATTATTTCTTTATTTTCTCTGATTCGCAAGCACTTATCAATTTCTTATCTTCTCTAGATAATGAATCCAAAGGAAAAAACTAGTTCTCTACCAAACCTATACCTAATCGGTTTTATGGGAACAGGTAAAAGCTCTGCAGGTTTATTAACCGCTCAAAAATTAAAGCTTCAATTTATTGATTCCGACGAACAAATTGAGAACCTAATCGGATCTTCAATTAGTAATATTTTTAAAATTCAGGGTGAAAAAAAATTCAGGGAACTTGAAAAAAAATTTATTCAATCAGGTCACCCCCAATCGGGTTGCGTAGTTTCCTGCGGGGGTGGACTTCCTATTCCTGAAGGGATGGTCGAAATTTTAAAATCCAAAGGTAAAGTCTTTTCCCTTCATGCATCTGTTAAAACAATTTTGGAAAGAACATCGAAAAACAATTCACGCCCTCTTCTCCAAAGTGAAAATCCAATGAATGAAATCAAATCCCTTCTTCGAAAAAGAGAACCAAAATATCTCCTCGCAGATCAGGTTATTTCAACCGATCAACGAAGGACCGAGCAGGTCGCGGATGAAATCGTTCGCCATTACCTCAATTCGATCAGTTAAACTAATTCCCAAACTTCTTTTTAGCTAAATCAATGAATTTCTGAGGGGGACGAATGACCTTACCTTCTCCAGATACGAACGCATGTTTTGTGGCACCCGTGGCGATCAAATCAGTGTTCCTGCGAACTTCATAACAAGCTTTGATTCGCACCAATGGCATTTCCTCTATCTTGACTTCAACGTCCAGGCGGTCATCAAAAAAAGCAGGTAAATGGAAGGTGGCATTACACGATAGAACGGGTAACAAGAAATCTTCTTTTTCAAGTTCTACATACGGGCACCCTAAGTGATCCAATAATTCGATTCGGGCAATCTCAAACCAAGTAAAATAGTTGGCATGATAAACCAAACCCATTTGATCGGTTTCTTTATACCTTACACGAATTCTTGCGGTATGTATTAACACCGAATTATACATTCCACAACTGCATCGAATGTTCAATTAATTATTTTGATTTCGATATATGGGAACGAACATATAATCAGATGAACGAAAAACTATTTGATCGTAAAATATTAATTTTACCAATTTCTCAAATGTCAACGCTTGCCGAAAGTAAAAAGATTCATTACAGCAGAAACTCTCAATTATAAAACGAACGAATTTTTAATGTCTATTTCTAAAAAAGAAAGATCACTCTCAATTTGGATCGGTATTGCCATCGGGATTGCCTTGTCTTCAATGCTCGTACGCTATGCTTTAGAAAAAAAAGCGACGAAAACTAGAGAACGCCTAGGAAATTATAAATCTTTAAAATGTGCATCTGATGGGAGTCCATTTATCTCAATCCCCAGACAAATTAAAGAAAAAATCCCGCATGGCATCGTAGTCTATTTTGAAAACAATCAGACCATAACGAATCAGGAAAACACTATTTACCAACGCTCATGGATTATTGAATCATCTGGTTCATTTCGGTCAGAAAGGCTCTTTGTTCTTGCCCAAGAAAAATCAATCAGTCCGAAATTCGTTGATGAAAATAAATATTTTTTCTACCGGGCATCGGAAGTTTACCTTCTCCCCAATAATGGGGTACAAAAAAAAGATATCGAAGATAAATTAGATTCCGAACAATACAAAATTATAGGTCAACATTCACAAACTGGTGAATGGATTCTTCAAATAAAAGACTTTTCACCGAGCGGAATGAGTGATTCCTTAGACAAAATTTCTGATTTGGCAGATCTTATTTCAAATGTTCAACTGATCCCGTGGTCTCCAA
>MEHZ011499315.1_pt1 | contig 14915 bp, 6 predicted proteins | sample 897221 | NCBI WGS metagenome assembly MEHZ01 (sample SAMN05514161, study PRJNA337945) | marine metagenome | isolation source: marine surface water | place: Arctic Ocean | collected 2007-12-13
ACGAGTACCGATGCTGATTGTGAATGATGATGTTGTCTCTCTGATCTGCTGGACGACGGACTATTGGGGACTGGCTGAGCAGGGTAGAAGCTCAGCACGTGTGAGTGCTGTACGACCTTTATCGTAGCGCCTTTCAATGCAGTCACGGCCAGGGGTGAATGCAAAAAAGAGTTTCACTCAGCAGCCACCGGCACGAATTAGTTACCGTTACGTCTCTTGATCGCTGCCACTAATTCGCTATACACTATTTTGCTAAATATAATTTTGGAACGTCGTGGCGGTCTCAGACGGACGGCGACCCCACGGTCGCGAGAAACAAAAATTACAGTTAAGATTTTTTATCGGGTTCCCTCTCTGAATTGGTCTTGTGCCAGCAACGGTGCCGTCGCAAAAATAACAGTAGAAATAAGGTTTGTATAAAAGAATGAAGATTTTCACTGCCAGAAATTGGCGTATTTTCGTTTTAATGCTATTGCCAATCGTTCAAAGCTGCTCGTATATCGGCCCAAATAGCGTCGAGAACGATCGCAGAAATTACAACGACGTTTTACAAGAGACCAATAACGAAGAAATTCTTCTAAATTTGGTTCGCATGAAATATGTTGACACTCCATCTTTCATAAACGTCAATAGTATTACCTCACAACTGTCATTTAGCGCGTCCACATCACTATCAGTCACCAAGACGGTTAATAGTATCGGTGATGGTCTCAATTCATTAGCGAAAACTATTACGCCCTCATTCTCTGTAAGCGACTCTCCGGTCATCAGTTATTCCCCATTACAGGGAGATCAGTATGTCCGTGAACTTCTCACACCCGTCTCATCGGCTACAATTACTCTATTGGTCTCTTCGGGTTCACCATTAGATGTTGTACTCAAGATGTCCCTGACGCGAATGAACGACGTTTGGAATGCCCCCGACGCCTCACGCCCATTCCCAAAAATGGCGCCGCAATTCGAACAATTTAATGAGTTAATTGTTAATCTAAACTTACTGAATAAAAAGGTCCGCTTAGGCTATTCTGTTGTAGATAATAAATCTCTTCCAACCCTCCGTTTTGAACCAGGTGCCCTCGCAACCTCCCCTGGGAAAAACATTGTACGCATTCTTAACTTAGCTCCGGATATAGATGAGTTCGTGTTCAATACTGGTGATTGGGTGAAGAAAAAAAATGTCATCAACGTTCAGACGCGATCGGTAATGGGTATGTTTTACCTGCTTTCCCATAGCGTTAGTGTTCCAGCTGAACACGAAAAACTTGGATGGGTGGGAAAAACTCTTAACGCGGACGGAAGTCCGTTCGATTGGGCCCGGATAACTAAAGATCTCTTCGTAATAAACGTGTCTTCAGAAAAGCCCTCGGATGCTGATATTATGGTAGAGTACCGAGGTAAATGGTTCTCAGTGGCCCGTAACGATCTATCTACAAAGAAGACTTTTAACATTATATCCCAGCTCTTGGCTCTAGAGTCTGGGACTGATGGTGCGAAGCCTCCGGCGCTGACAATACCCCTTAATTGATGCCGAGTTAGACGTTCCTACTGGTTGAAAAACTATCCATCGAAATATTAACAATTATTGCATATGTCTGATATTTCATCTCGAACAAGCGGCGGATTCGCCGAAAATCGAAACTGCGAATTCTTGGGCCATAAAAAATGAGCAGTTAAATTTGTCGATAAAAACTAGGCCCAATTTGGCGTGGAAAATTTTCTGATGAATCTACCTAGATTGGAGGCGAGCAATCAAACACTCAGCATTTCTGAATTATTAATCAATATTTTTGAATCAAGACCCTGTTTTCAAGTTCTTAGAACGAAAAAAGCACTGCACTTTCATAGCCAATATTCAATAATTTCCAAACCAAAAAAACATCAGACATATAGTCTGTTAACCGCTCAACCCCTCGGGCTGCTGCGTGAACGATGGCCTGATGCCGGCCCCCATCCGTTTTCAGCCTTATTTCCCTGGAGGCACTCATAAGTTCCTATCCAGTCGTCCTAAAGAAAAGCGCAAATCAGCAGGCGCAGAACTCAGGCCCCAATAAATCCATCACTGCTCTCTGTCATTAACGTCAGGGAATACAACTAGTTTATTTGTTGGTCGGTTGTTTTTTAGGTCGCTGGATAACCACTTACCCGTTGCTCTCTGATAGTCGATCTTGCCTTGGGCGTCAGTTTTGGCTTTTCACTGGTTTTTTTTGTTTATTTTTGACAAATTGCCGCTTGGTAGGACTTGGTCTGGGGCCTCTTCCCTCATTTCGGAGCCTGCTTTAGAATCTCCCAACGACTGATCAGGAGAAGACGACGGCGGGGATTGTGCGTCCACGCTCCTAGTATCCAGGATCAAAGGTAATCCCGTTGCGCTGTTACCGATCACAACTACCTTGCTATTTCCGGATTCAGAAAGTTTTAGAGTGGCCTCAATACCCCGCCAGCGCAGGTAACTCTCTGTAATGGCAGGAGCCACAGTTTTCTGAAAGTCGCGAATGCCCTCCGCTTCGATGAGCTTGCGCTGGCTTTCCAACCGTTCGCGCTTTAGCCGGTACACAAATTCCGCCGCCACTTGGGCTTGTGTCAACTTATTTTCAATTGCCTGTTTTATTTTCTCGGGTAATTCGATGTTCTCAATAAGGATGTCCGTCAAGGCCACTACATCTTCATGTTCTTTAGTCACATGATCAAATTGTGAAACGATACCATTTCTAATAGAATCAGAAGTCGTGGTTTCATAAATCTGCTTCTGAACAGTTGCCCGCGCACTGGTATACAAATCCTCTGCACTAAAATGAGCCACAACTTCTCGTGTTGTTGAACCTATCTCTGGTACAAGAAGTTTTTCAAGGTAATCTGACCCCAGGGTTTGGTTCAAGTCGACAATATTTTCTCGTATAGCTCTCCAACGAAAACTCAGCGTTAAATCGAAATGCAATCCATCTTTTGACACAACTTGATAAGTTTTCTTCTTGGTCTGCAAGCGGAGATCGTATGTATAAAGTTCATCCCAAGGCATAATAATTTTTACACCTTCAGACAACGGACCTTCCGAGGTCCTCGTATACGCCCATGCTATCCGATGCCACTCAACGCCGGTATGTCCAACCGGGATCGTGTGAACCATTTGGTGGTACAAGAGAACAAACAGGAAGCAGAGGATGAGCGCTACGAAGCTTAATCCAAGTGAGACACGTTGTAGGATTTGAATGAGTTTCTGTTTCAACAACCCATCTCCTCACTTAGTCTGCCGTCAACGATGTGCAAACGCCTGTCACAGCAATGGAAATAACGCTCGTCATGAGTGATGGCCAAAATGGTCATACCCTCTTTTTTTAACGCTGGAATTATTTCTTCATAGAAAATTTCCCGGGTCTTGGGATCCTGGTCAGCCGCCCATTCGTCCAAAATCAAAACAGGCCGCCTCTCGGCAAGCGCCAGCGCTAGCGCAACCCGCTTACGTTGGCCAGTAGATAGGTCAGCGTTTCCGAGATCTTCAATGTCGCCTGTGAATTGGTCCCGCACTTTTAACCGGATCAACCATTCTTCAAATACTTTCATCCCCTGCTGATCAAGGCCGTATGGCCGATCGAACAAATAGAAATCTGTAAATACGCTTGCGAATAACTCCCTGTATTGTTGCGGCACCGCAATAGGCAATTCCTGTGCATTTACGGAAATGTTGCCCGAGGCTCTAGGGTAGAGCCCGGTCAAAACTCTGATAAGAGTGGTCTTACCCGAGCCGTTTCCTCCGGTTAAGAAAACGATTTCTCCTTTTTCGATTCTTAGATCAATATCCTGGATCGAGAACCCACCGCTGCCCCGATGGGTATAACCCACTGATTTTAGGCTAATGCTTTGAAAGGGTTTAAACGCAGAATCGACAAAAGTTGACTCTTTTTCTGTCGTACGTCCCGCGTGGCGTTCGGTAATTTCCGCTTCAAATGCATCAATAGAGTCTAGTGAAAATTGCGCCAAGGTTACTTGCTGAATAGTTTGCAGCACAGCTCCGATGGGGCCAAGTAAAAATATAATTGCGATCACAACCCTGGACATATCCATATCTGTTCGCGCCGAGACAACCAAAGGCATGATGAAAACCACGGCACCAGCCATGAGATAAGACACAGTTGTTCCAGTAGCAATCATTTCTGAAAAATGCGCATGAGATTGAGTGCGGCCCTGAGCAACAGCCGTTGAGACTGACCTCATAAGATCTTTCAACGCCGTTCTACGGTCCGAACTTAGTCGTAATTCCTTTGCTCCGCCAACGACGGCATCCGTCAATCGACGATATTGCGCGTCTTCCTTTTCAGATGTTTTAAGCTCGGAGGCCATCTGTTTTTGGCGGTTTAAATAGCCGACCAACATCAACGCGACAACCAACGTGGCTATTCCGGCGGCGAACGGAGACAGATAAAGGGTGTATCCAAAAAGGCAGATCAGAAGTATGAGCGATTCAAAACCCGCTATCACAGGTACGATGGCCTGTGACAACGACATATAGTGACCCGCCATGCCATCACGAATGCTATTGCTGCCGACCTCTTCAATATCCCGCAAGGATAGATCAAAAGTTTTATCGACCACGCGCTGCCTTTGACGATCAAGCGCCTCTTCAACTTCGCGGGAAACGAATTTGATCAGGTAGTTTTGCGATACGCGGTACAACACGAGCATCATTAAAAACAGCACGCCCATCAGCGCATTGTTTTTATGAGTGTCAACGGCCTTTGCTTCTGCGTTTAGAATAAACAATACGGCAGTACCGCATAACGCCGCTAATATAGCTATAAGTAACAATCGCGAAAGCGAATTAACGAGTGTCAACGCTAACAAATAGCTCGCCACGGAACCTCGTGGTCGATTGCCCGATGGTTCAGACTTTCTCGGTTTTGGAATTAGCTCCAGTAACCTTTCTCCAATTCGAGAAGAACTTCTGGGCATTTCAAACTTACTTTCACACACCAACTGTGGGTTAACTTAAATGGCCTTATGACCAGCGCTTAGCTACAACCGGCCTGCCCCATCTTCCCTAACCGCCGAATCTTTTGGCGAAGTTACCAGCAGGACTATACCTATCAGTATTGGGGTAAGCAGGAGCGAAAGCACGAAGAAACCAACAAAGCCAATAGACCGTTTACGGCCGATGCCCCCGACAATAACCGAGAACACGAGATATATTAAAGCTGCACTAGTAAGCACCATAACGGTTGAGATACTACTTTGGAGTGGACTGGTTTTTCTTTAATCCTGCACTCTCGCTCGCACCAGCGAATTCTTCTTTTAACTCGTCCTCGATACTTTCGGCGCTGAAGTTTTTGAGCGTTCCGCCGTTTTCAAAATGACGCACAAAAACTTTACCTATAGCATAGGTTGCCGCCGCACTAAACGCCGAGACGCTTGCGGAGCCTAAGAGGGTACCGTACCCAGGAATAAGTTTTAAGCTGGAGCCGACCAAACTTGTACTAACGACTGTCGGCGCAAGACTACCGAGTACCGTAGCAACTAGCGATCTTACCACCTTCTCGTCTGATTTTATGCTGTATAACGAAGCCAAGTCCCGGACCATTTTGAACTGAATAGCGCTCAAAGCGACCAAATCAACGCATGGGACAGGGATTAATCCAGCTGCAGCAGACCATTTAACCGCACTTGAAATTATAACACTAGAATCTGCAGAAACATCAGCACGCTCCACAGTATCTTCGCTTATCGTAGCCGCATCCATTAGAACAATCTCCCGCTATCGTGAGTTCAAATAATAGAAAAGACAAATAAATTTTTTATTTATTTAATCTTCGAACATTAGAAAAACTTGTACACTTTCCCTGAGGGGATTGTCAATGTAATTTGTGTGTTTTGCTCCGAGGTTTTGTGCCATTTTTCATCAGAGTTTCGGGAGCAGGCGAAGCCGCGCACTCAGAGCCTTGTCTTGACGGATGTGATTGTAATGTCTCAGCTTCTGATTGATGACAATCTGAGCCCGCGTTATCGTCGCGAACCGTTCGGAATTGCCCACTTGGTTCAGTTGAAGCGCCCGTTCCATCCATTCTCGCAGGGTGGTCGAGGATAGATCCGGGTGGGTTTATGCCGACCGTTGCCAGCCAGTCCTGCATCGCTTTCTCGATTAACTCGGGGTCATTGTCGGAACGGATGTATCCCAGGACAGCGTGGCGCAGGATTAACAGGTAAAGCGTCCTGAATATATTCTTCGGCACCCATCCTTGGGCGAACGGCCACATCGAAGGGTTGGCGGGTGCACTCGTCGAGAATACTCAGCATCTTATAGATCCGACCGCAGCAGAGCCTGTCGTAAACAAAGTCGATGCTACAGACGCGGCCGCGATAGGGAGGCTGCAGCCGGATGTTTGAGCTGTCTTTATTATAGACAGCAACGGCACTTTTTGTGCCGTTGCAACATTTGCAACCCTTCTTCAAGCCAGATTCGCTCAGCCATCGTGCTCTGCTGCAGTTTACGCGCAGGCTTCAAAATTCAAAATGCCGCTAATGGATGAACCCTCACCCGAAATTGATATGCCGCGGCACCAGTCCAGCCCGATAGCACCTAAACGGACGCTCGACTATTTTTAAGCCCATCACGAAAGAACCTTGCCTCGTTAGCGCCCTGGAGGTGCCCCCTCCGGAGCAGGTGGGAGCCCCGCAGAAGGTGGGAGCCCCGCAGAAGGTGGGAGCCGCGAAGAAGGCTGGCTCTCAACTATTTTGGTGATGATTTGATCCCCAATGGTAATTTTTGTGTTCTCACTCTCTTTTGTCCATCCCTGACTCACTACATTGAGAACTGAATTGAAGACTTTAAGAGCTTCCTCTCGGCCGAGCTTCGCATTGTTGGTTAACTCGCAAGCTCGATAGAATAATTCTCTTGCCATTAGTATTGCAGGAGTTCGACCCATCATCTCCTCTTCTCCTGCGTTATCAGTTTCTTTTGCCTCTTCCCCCCCGCCGGAATTCCCTACGTTTATTAAAGAGAGTTTGAAATCGCCGCTTTCAGAGGTCTCGAAGACTGCGTCCGCGCCTCTTCCCATACAAATTATTCTGTGGTTCTTCGGGTCTTGGACCATCGTGTTGTCGACGCTTGGGCTAGAATATAAAAGGCCTTCCTTAGGAAACGCTTCTATGTCTGTCTTTGGCAGAAAACCAGCCGTTGGCAAGCAGCCGACAACAAGTAGCGCAGATAGGAAACAAAAACTCGTCTTTAAAGCCATTACCAAATTTTGTTCTGATTTTTTGGTTGCCATTTAAGTATTCTTACAGTGATTTAGGATGCCGTTTTCAGACTTCTTTATATCGTAGAGACCTTGTGATCGGCAACAGCGCATCGGGTTTACCATTAATATTTTACACTAGGAGCACCGACACCCCGCCCGTATAGCCGTCATCTCCTACCTCGCCAGTCGACGCTTCCGCAACCAGTTCGGAACGAAAGGCATCCGATTAGAGCCAAATATTTCCCAGTTACAATGCCCGGGCACACAATAAATACGGTCTCCAGCCCTCCATAACCCGAACGAAGTAGATTTCGAGTTTTAAAACCGATACAACCCCTTTTGAAATCGATAGAGCCATCGGATCATTTGGTTTATTCCCTCTATGAGAGCTTTTTTATTTTTTATAACGAAGCTAGAAAATTTAATAGAGTAGCACGCAATTTGGCTCTCCACGGATTTGAATTTCCATCATCGATCATCAGGTTAGATGAAGTAATACGATGGCGTTCCGCTACCCATCCAACCCGTACTGCCTTCACCTTCTTGGCGGACGGTGAGCGGCCAACGGATATCTTGACCTACGCTAGATTGGACCAGAGAGCGCGTGCAATCGCCGGTTTTATGGGCCCCAGGACGATCGGAATGCCTGTGCTCCTGTGCTACCCATCCGGCATAGAGTTTGTAACTGCCTTCATTGCCTGCCTCTACGCGGGCGCCATTCCGGTACCTGCTTATGCGCCGGGAAACCCGAGGCATGCCTTTCGTATAAGGGCTATCCTGGAAGACAGCGGTGCAGCGCTCGTGTTGGCAGCCGGTTCTCCAGTCGAGCAGATCCGTGTATGGCTGCAGGGCGACGGTGGCGCCGCAGACGTTGAGGTCATCGACACCGCCCTTGTCTGTGACGACGCTGCAGCCGAATGGCGTCCGGTTGCGGTCCAGCCAGGCGCCCCAGCATTCTTGCAGTACACATCAGGATCCACCTCCACGCCAAAGGGTGTGATGGTCAGCCACAGTAACCTCTTGCGAAACGGAGATGCAATTCGCGAGAGTATCGCGCTGCATCCGGACAGCTTGACGGTATCATGGCTTCCCATGTTCCATGACATGGGGCTGGTACTGACGCTGGTGGCGCCCCTACTGACCGGAACACCGCTTATCATGATGTCTCCGGCAGCATTCGTGCAACGCCCGATTCGATGGCTAAACGCGGTGTCCAGCTATCGCGCGACCCATTCTGCTGGCCCCAATTTTGCTCTTGAACTGGTGGTCGACCGCACGACACCGGCCCAACGCAAGCTTCTGGATTTATCTGGCTGGGAGACCTGCGTCAACGGATCGGAGCCGTTGCGCAAGTCCACTCTGGAGCGTTTCAATGATGCCTTCGCGGCAAGCGGATTCTCCCCGGAGGCCCATGTACCCGCATATGGCTTGGCCGAAGCGACCCTGTTCGTCACCTGCAAGCGGTTAGGCGAACCAGTTGCAACTCGCTTAATTCGCGGGGCCGCCCTGCAGAAAAACCATGCAACAGAGGCTGAACCGGAGGAGACCGGGGCTATTGATGTGGTCTGCAGCGGCGGTCAGGTGCTCGACACGGTCGTGGAGATCGTTGACCCGGAAACACGCCTGCGCGTCTCATGCGCTCAAATCGGAGAGATCTGGGTTCGCGGGCCCGGGATAGCAACGGGTTACTGGCAGCGACCAGAAGCGTCCGAACAGACCTTCAAAGCACGCCTTGCAGACAGTGGCGAAGGTCCATTTCTTCGCACCGGTGATCTTGGATTTCTGCACGAAGGTGGCCTTCACGTCACCGGACGCATTAAAGATATGGTCATCTTGCGTGGGCAGAATCACTATCCCAATGACATCGAATTGACGGTAGAGAACTCTCACCCTGCCCTGAAGCGCGGCAATGGCGCGGCCTTCGGAGTGATTGTCGACGGCGAAGAAAAGCTAGTCGTCGTCCAGGAGGTGGATCGGACTTCATTGCGTGGCCTGGATGTGCCCGCAACGCTCGCGACAATCCGTGCATCTGTAGTCGCCGCACACGAGGTCGATGTTCATGATGTAGTTCTGATTGCGCCGCTGGAGGCACCAAAAACCTCAAGTGGAAAGATCCAGCGATCAAGGGCACGGGAACGCTACCTGACCGACGAATTTAAGATGGTCGGCAGCCTGCGCACCAGCTTACCGACGCCCAGACATCCCGAATTTGGTTCAGTCCCTCCAGAGCTGCCGGTCTACAACAAACCTCAAGACGCCATAAAACAATGGCTCGTCGCCCGTATCGCTCGGCTCCTAGGAGTTGCTACAACAGAAATCGACATCAACCGGGCATTCGAGTTTTTTGGCATTGACTCCATCGTCGTAGTACAACTGGCAGATGAATTAACGCAATGGTTGGGGCGACCACTGCCGCCCACTTTGTTGTACAACTTCCCCGACATTGCAAGCTTATCAAGACACCTTGCCGGCGCCAGCCTCGAAAATCAGCAGCCCACATCTACCGCTGGTGCCCACGAAGCCATTGCCATCGTTGGTGTAGGGCTTAGGTTCCCAGGCGCTGATACCCCACAGGAATACTGGGAACAACTGCTTCGCGGCGCAGACTTGGTCGAGGAAGTACCGACCACCCGGTGGGCCGATGAATCGGTCTCGATTGGCGACAAGGGAAGTCCTGGACAACTCGCCAGTGCCTCCGCTGGCTTCATTCGGGGTGTTGATGAGTTCGATGCGGAATTTTTTGGCATCTCGCCGCGGGAAGCCGTGGATCTCGATCCCCAACAGCGGGTCCTGCTGGAAGTCGCCTGGACCGCCCTCGAGGATGCAGGCATTGCGCCAAGCAGCCTGGCCGGCACTGATGCCGGCGTATTCCTTGGCATCAGTACGCGCGACTATGCAGAGATCATCTCGGGCGCTGGACCTGGCAGCCTTGGTCCATATTTTGGAACTGGCACCGCCGCAAGCGCAGCGGCGGGGCGCGTCTCTTATTTTCTTGGGCTACAAGGCCCGAGCTTGGTCGTCGACACGGCCTGTTCATCGTCTCTTGTCGCCATTCATCTCGCGTCGCAAAGCTTGCGCAACGGAGAGTGTGAGGTCGCGCTTGCGGGCGGCGTCAATCTATTGCTTTCATCGGCCTTCAGCATCGCACTGTCACAGGCCCGCATGCTGTCACCGGCTGGGCGTTGCAAAACGTTCGACGAATCTGCCGACGGGTACGTGCGTGGTGAAGGCTGCGGCGTGATCGTGCTGAAACGTCTCGGCGACGCTATAGATCAAGGGGATCACATCCATGCTATTCTGCGCGGTACAGCGATTAATCACGACGGACGAAGCAACGGACTAACAGCCCCGAGCGCTTCGGCCCAGGAACGGGTCATACGCTCCGCGTGGCAGGCCGCGTCGGTGTCTCCCCGGGAAGTGGGATACGTCGAGGCGCACGGCACCGGTACGCCGCTCGGAGATCCAATCGAAGTAGAGGCGCTGGCTGCCGTTTTTGGTCCGCACCAAGCGGATCGCGAGCGCGCCGTTCTGGGGTCCGTCAAGACCAATATTGGGCATCTCGAAGCCGCGGCCGGTATCGCAGGTCTGATAAAAGTTGTCCTGGCCCTGAAAAATGGTCAGATCCCAGCGCACCTCCACCTCAACCAGCCCAATCCCGCCATCGACTGGGAGACCATCCCCTTCGTGGTACCCGACACGGCGACCCGCTGGCCTGCCGATCGTGCCCGCCGGTTGGCGGGTGTCAGTTCGTTCGGTTTTGTTGGCACGAACGCGCATGTCGTACTCGAAGCTCCGCCGGACGCACCTGGTGCCACCTCCGACGGGGCTCACCACGGAGGCTCCCACTTGTTGTGCCTTTCGGCACGCACCGAGGAGGGGTTGACCGCCCTGACCGCTAGCTACGCCTCGATGCTGGCAGACCCAACGGCGCCCAACCTCGGTCAGGTGTGTACCACCGCCGCCGCGGGCCGATCGCACTTCCGCCACAGGGTCGCCCTGATCACGGAATCGGCCGCCGACATGCAGGCAGGGTTGTCATCGACTATCAGCGGCAACGTCAAGTCGCCTCCTGGCTGTTGGATAGGGCGCGGCGAACAGACCGCAGGCCCTTCGACGCGCGTGGGGTTCTTATTCACGGGTCAAGGGTCTCAATACCCGGGAATGGCAAGCGGACTCTACGAGAGCGAACCCACATTCAGGCAGGCCCTTGATCAATGTGCGCAAGTCATGGAACCGCACCTGCCGATATCGCTCTTGTCCGTCCTTCATCCCTCGGATGCGAATGATATGCGCATCCATCAAACGGAATTCAGCCAGCCGGCGCTGTTTGCTGTTGAGTGGGCACTGGCGCAGATGTGGATTGCCTGGGGCTTAACCCCTTCAGCACTCATTGGCCACAGTATTGGTGAATATGTTGCGGCCTGCCTGGCCGAGGTATTTACCCTTGAGGAAGCTGCTACCTTGGTGGTCGCGCGCGGACGTGCCATGCAAAGCCTACCGACGGGTGGCGCCATGGTGGCCGTCGCGGCAACGGAGCCCTTCATATTGGAAGCCATTAGCCGTGGCCACGAGACGGTGGCCATTGCGGCGGTAAATGCTCCATCTCAGTGCGTCATCTCCGGCGAGGCCACTGCCGTCCGGAGCCTGATGGCAGTGCTTGAGGAAAGCGATATCGCTTGCGAGCCATTGACTGTCTCACATGCGTTTCATTCACCGCTAATGAAGCCGGCGCTCGATGAGATTGATCGGGCCTTAGCGAGCGTCAATTTTCAAACGCCGCGTATACCGATTTTTTCGAACCTATTTGGCCGAGAGGCAGCGGCGGGAGAGATCGACAACGCCGTTTACTGGCGGCGGCAGGTGACAGGCACCGTGCGTTTCGCGGATTGCGTAGCGGCGGCTGGCGAGGGTGGCATCAATACCTTTGTCGAAGTGGGCCCGCAACCGATACTGACGTCTCTGGCACGCCGGACGCTGGAAGCACGTACTGGCATTTGGGCCTCATCTCTGCGGCAGCGATCCGATGATCAGCGCCAGGTTACGGAAGCCCTCGCGACGCTCTACACCGCAGGAGTGGACATCAACTGGAGGGATGTATGCAAACATCGAGAATATGCTCGCGTAGCGTTGCCGGGTTATCCCTTTCAACGCCAGCGATTCTGGAACGAAACGCACACCGCACCCATTCGCTCCGTTCGAGCGGCGCAAGCGCAACAGCTATTCTCTGATGCCGATCACCCGCTGCTGGGCCAGCGGGTGCCGCTAGGCGATGTAAAGCAACACACCTGGACTAAGCGCGTCGATATCGAAACGGTTGACTGGCTCATTGACCACCAGATTGATGGCACGGTTGTTTTTCCGGGCATGGGCTTCATCGAGAACGGTCTCGCCGCCGCCCGCGAGGCGCTGGACGAGAAGAACCTGCAACTCTTCGACATCACCTTCGATCGCCCACTCGTGTTGCACGCTCACGAACACTGGGACCTTCAGGCCCAAGTGACCCGTGAGGGTCGGGGCGCGCGGGTGCATCTTTACAGTCGGGAAGCAGGATCCGTGGGCGAATGGGCGCACCACTGTTCTATGAACGCCCGCCCCCCTGACACCATAGACCCTGTAATCACCAGCGGGGAGCGCGCGAAGGTCATGGCGCGCTGCAGCACAGCGGTATCCGCCGCGAACTTTTATGAACTGTGGGATAGACGCGGCAATCACTGGGGCCCTGGATTTCAGGGCATCGTGGAACTCCGCACGGCGGCGGGTGAGGCTATCGCCCAAGTGCAAGCGCCAACAAATATCGCAGCGCAATGCGCTCTTCATCCCGCTCATCCGGCCATACTCGACGCCTGTGTTCAAACGCTGGCGGCCACCGTGGGCGAAAGCCGAGCCGGCGCCTTCGTCGGCAAGTCAATCGGAAGCATGCGAGTACACTCGCAGCTCGGAGAAAGCCCCCTGTGGAGTCACGCGGTGCTATCCAGCGCGCTGACCTCCGGGACCCGCAACATTTCCGGAGACGTATTCGTTACGGACCGGGATGAACAAATAGTTATCGAGATGCGCGACGTCCGGTTCGAATTCTTAGACGTCACGAGCCCGGCTGCGCGCATACCAGAACTCTGGACGCATGATACCGAATGGACCAGCGTCGCTGCAGGATCCGACATGGCATTGCCCAGCAGTTGGCTCATAGCTCATTGCGACGAAGACCAGAAAGACGCGGAGCTCGTGCGAGCGGCCCTCGAAACCACCGACAACAGGGCCCGTCTCGTGTCACTAGGCCCAGTCGAGGAAAGCATGCACGGCATCTCCGACCGCCTTCATGCTCTGATTCTGGCCGCAAGCAACGTTGTGGAGCGTTCCGCGGATTCACCCGAAAATCTCATGATGCTGACCCGCGGCGCCTGGCATCTGCCCGGTGACGCGCTAACGGCATCGCCCTTCGGAGCAGCTGTCTGGGGGCTGGGACGTACACTTGCGGCAGAACATCCCGAACTCGCCTTGACCCTGGTGGATCTTGATCCGGCGCACCGCGAGGCCAATTTCGTCCAACTGGCCGCACATCTTGCAGGCACTGCGGCCGAGAATCAGCTGGCAATACGTGATCAGGACTTACTCGTACCGCGGCTCTCGCGAAAATCTGTTGCCCATGACGACCCGTTTCAGATACGTGCCGATTCAACCTATCTAATAACGGGCGGGTTCGGTGCGCTGGGTTTGCGCGTCGCACGTTGGCTGGTCGGGCACGGTTGTCGCCACGTGGCACTGCTGGGTCGAACCGCGCTGCCAGCCCGCAGCGGCTGGCACGAATGGGATCCCGCCTCCGACATGGGTCGGTGTATCGCTGACATTCTCGCCATGGAAGCGCTCGGGGCGCGAGTGCACCTAGTGACACTTGACCTCACTGATACCTTGTCACTGGAATCATGGCTGGCCCAGCACCGCCGAGAGATGCATCCACCCATTCGAGGGGTCATTCACGCGGCTGGACACATAGAGCAATCGCCATCACTCGAGCTGGACCGAGCAACACTGAGGGAACACCTAGCGGCCAAGCTCGGCGGCGCACACACGCTCGACAAACTGTTCGCGGACGATGAGCTTGAGGCTTTTGTGCTCTTTTCTTCTGCCTCGGTCGTGCTTGGATCACCGGGACTTGCTGCATACGCCGCCGCGAACAGCGGGCTCGATGCGCTGGCGAGTCTGCGCCGCGCACGAGGCGGGGCTGCCCTCAGCGTTCAGTGGGGTGCGTGGTCAGGTGGTGGCATGGCCGACGCTGCCATCGTGGCGGCCGGAAGTGCCCGCGCGGTCGACACAATCGAACCTGACGAGGCCTTGCGTTTGCTCGACGCACTCTGGCAAAGCCCGAGCGCGGTAATGGCCGTCCTTCCTATGGACTGGCAATCATGGGAGTCGCGCTACCCATCACTCGCGAAGACCCCGTATCTGTCGCGGCTAATACGACAGGTCGAGACAAAGACGGACGATGCTTCTATCCGCCGTGAACTTGCCGCCAGTCCACCTCAAGACCGCCTTAAGGTGGTCACGCGTTGGCTTGTCAGTCAGGTAGCTCAGGTCCTGCGAGCCGACGAGTCAACCATAGATGCTAGTCAGCCCCTGACCGGCCTAGGGCTGGATTCGCTGATGGCACTTGAGATACGGAGCCGCATCCAGGAAGGACTGAGCGTCTCTGTT
>MEHZ011550508.1_pt1 | contig 14910 bp, 14 predicted proteins | sample 897221 | NCBI WGS metagenome assembly MEHZ01 (sample SAMN05514161, study PRJNA337945) | marine metagenome | isolation source: marine surface water | place: Arctic Ocean | collected 2007-12-13
TTCTCGGCCGCTAGCGTGCGCCCGCGTTCCCCCTTTGCCCAAACGTTGGCGCACCGCGCGCCATGTCTAGCCACGCCGATCCCCTCGACGTTTTCACCGTCAATAAACGAGCTAAATTCACCAAGTTGAAAGAACTTCCCAGGAAGAACTCTCAGCTCTGAGGTTCTTCAGTGGAAGTTCACAAACATGTGGGCGAAAACCTCCACGCAACCGATGTTCTTCTAAACCGGGGATTTCTTCCGGTATTCCATACACAGCTCACAAAAGGGAAAGGGCGGGTGTTCAGGTAAGCAAAATCCTACGCGTACTCACCCTCTATCCTGTGCTGTGCGACGAGCGCGCTCACCATCTCGAGTAGCTGCGCCGCCCAGCCGTCGAGAAGACCCGGTTGGCAAAAGTGAGTGCAATCGCCGTGGTCCGTATGCGCGTACCAAGCCTTCGCGCTCGCCATCCATGTGCGCAACACCGGCACGCCCGCCGCCCTGACCAGGGGCTCGGCAGCTGGGTTCCAGTGCGCGTGACGGATCATCTCTGCCAGCGGGTGGTGGGCGCAACGCTGGTCAAGCTGCTCGATGTTGGTGCGCAGCATGAAACCATGCAGCCAGTGTCCGCCCAGGGCCGGAAAGTGTTGCGCCGTCGCCTCGCGCCAAATGAGGCGCTGGTTTGGCACGAGGTCGAGGACACGGCGCGCATCTTTGCGAGCCTCGATTGCAGCGACGGTTGCGTTCATCACGCGCCGAACAAACATGCCCCTCGCACCGTGCGCTGCGCCATGCAGAGCGTCGAGACCAGTGGCGACCACGTCGGTTGCCGGGTCGAAATTAAGCTTGCGCAAGCATTCGACGCGGCTATCCTGGCAGAGATGCATCGTCCGAAACGGGACACGCGCCTGGTTGGCGCTGTGCACGCGTAGCGTGGCGCTCGTGTAGTGACACCGGTTGAGCGAATCACACCGCTTCTTGAGCGCCGCGATGCCGTTCTCCCACGTGGCCTCGAACTCGAGTTGCAAATCCGGCCCACGGTGTGCGTACAGGTTGCAAGCCACGGCAGCAAAGAGCTGCGCATCGAGCGAGTCGCCCAGGATCAGCAGCCGCCCGACGCGCGGGCCCCGGCGAGGAAGTGGAGCGGCAGGAGAGAGCGGAACGCTCCAGTGGCAGCGCGACTCCCAGGCACGATAGTAGGGACACGCATGCTGCTCGGTCCCATGCACGCCAAATATACGAGCAGTCCCCTCCGGCAAGCCCAGGGGAGCTCTGTTAGATTGGGTCGTGGTTCGATTCGAAACAGGGCGGCGCGGACGCTGGTGCTCGCCAAGGCCTTCGGCATCCGAAGGTGTGCGGGTGCGCAAGCGCCGCTTCTGCGGGGCGAATGGTCCATCACTCCTCTGCGATGGATCAGTATAATTGTCTGCTTCCATCATTCTCATCGCCGCTGCAACGGCAGCAGTAGCTGTTGTAATCGCGACTCTCGTCGCTGTTGTAGTCGCGACTCTCGTCACGTTTATAGTCGTCGCTATTGAGGCTGTTGAAGTCTTTGCTTTGCCTCTTTGGAGGCGCGCCCTCCCACGGCGCTGCGTCTCGAGGATAGTAGAGTTAGCCCCCTCGGCCGCTAGCGTGCGCCCGCGTTCCCCCTTTGCCCAAACGTTGGCGCACCGCGCGCCATGTCCAGCCACGCCGAGCCCCGGAGCGTGTGGTGGCGTGGGGGGGGCATGAACGCAGCTGTCTGCATGACCGGGTATCTAAGAACGTTCTGGGTCCCGAGCGTGTACCAGAGCATCGAGGCGGTCCGTAAAAGTCTTAACGCGCCACTCTTCGCCGTGGTCAGTAATGACGACGGCGACACGTTCAGGGGTCAGGTTGACGCCTTAGACGACGTCGCACTTGCTCCCGCACGTGCCCACGTCAACATCCTCGACTGGCGCATCGTCCCGCGTGCCGACCAGTATGTGAAGCTCGCCTACTGCGCGGCAATGCTAAACGCGCACGAGCGCCGCATAAGAAAGCGCGCTCTGTGGGTTGTGAGGGTGCGTCCCGACGGACTCTACTTTCCTTTCCCCAAGCACTGGCTGAGCACCCTCAACAAAACGACCGTCTACCAATCTAGCAACTCGGGCGACGTCATGTGGGTCATCCCCCGCGGCGCGCTCACAACCATGGCGGCCATAGGGGGGACGCCGCTGTCCACGTCTCCCGGTGGCGACATTTGCTGCGCCGACCTTCCCCATCGTTACTTTGAGTGTGGATGCGAGATTGTCAGGACGACCACGGCGTCGGCGACGATTGCAAAGGTGGGGCTCTTCCCGACTAGGGATCTGGGCAACAGGCTCGACAACCCTGCCAAGCAAAAATGGGCGATGTCGCTCCCAACAACCCGCTTGGCGCATTGGCCTGGGACCGCGCACGGGGTGACTATCAAGAGTCTGCACCGTCGGCCGAACGCCAGCGCCTCGCGCGCGTACATGCTGTTGGACCGCAAGCCTTGGGCCGCTGGCTAACAATTGCAAAAGGGACAATTACAAAACCCAAGCACTTTCTAGTTTTGTCCAAATCCTTCTACTTTTGCTTCTAGAAGTGAGCCAACTCTTCTGCTTCTGCCAGCCGCACAAAAGGAGAGCACTTCGTTCTAGAATTTATTCTTCTAAAAACGAGGGGATGTTAGAAGCCGGGACACAGAACTAGAAAGTACTCGCTTTTCTAACTCTTCGTCCCGGCTTCTAACATCCCCTGATTTTGCTTCTAGAAGTGAGCCAACTCTTCTGCTTCTGCCAGCCGCACAAAAGGAGAGCACTTCGTTCTAGAATATTTTCTTCTAAAAACGAGGGGATGTTAGAAGCCGGGACACACTTCTAGAAATGCGAGTACCAACTGGTACTGGTGGACAATTGGTGGTCAATGTGTGCGACGTAAAACCCAAGCACTTTCTAGTTCTGTCCAAATCCTTCTACTTTTGCTTCTAGAAGTGGGCCAACTCTTCTGCTTCTGCCAGCCGCACAAAAGGAGAGCACTTCGAGTTAGAATATTTCTTTCTAAAAACGGGGGGATGTTAGAAGCCGGGACACAGAACTAGAAATGCGAGCACTTGTGGGGAAGAAGGAATCTTGCGGAATGTACCCCCTTGGCACACATGTGACCATGGCCGCCAAGCAGTTGGTGCGCACCTACTACACGGACCACTTCCCCGTGAATGCCATCGCCTGGCTGACCACGCGTCTGGGCGACGAGCTCGTACTGCGCGAGTGGGCCATCGATGGCGGCGAATACTACAAGCGCTACGTCACTGCCAAGGACGCCGAGGACTTTCGCGTTCGACTCAAGTCCCACTCCGGACTCGTGGCGCTGCACGCAGGGCCCGTTTGGTTTAAAAGGGTTGAAAAGCCCGCAGATAGCAAGGGGCTCCAGCTCGAGGCGCCGCATCCGCACCGTCGCGAGCTCACATTCGATATTGACCTAAACGACTACGACTTCATGGACCTCTACGAGGGTCTTCCCAACCCAAATGGGCAGACGAGACCACTGAGCCTCGAAAAGTGCGACGCCGCGTGGCCCGTTGCAGGCATTGCCATCAAGATTCTCACGCGTATTCTCCGTGACCAATTCGGCTTTGGTGATTATTTCTGCTGTTATAGTGGGCGTCGCGGCGTGCACCTGTGGGTGCTCGACGAGCGCGCAATGGCGCTCGACAACGAAGGCCGTAGCGCCATTGCCAGCTTTGTCAACCTGCAGCTGAGCAAGTGCGAGCAGCGTGCCTCGATGGGACAACTTACGTTTGCCAAGGCCTACCACCTAATGGAGACGGTGCACGAGCTCTTTGAAAACGAGCTCGTGGTCAAAATGGGCGTGCTCGACATGCTCAGTGCACGTGAAGAGTTTCTCACCCGCCTGGGGCTCGGCACGCACGACTCCATGCACAACCTGTCCGAAGAAGTTTCGCGCAAAAACAGTGGCATGGCGGCGTGGGCGTACATCAAGACCAAGGTGTACGGACATGCCAAAAAGCACTCCAAGGCCTGCGGTTGGTTTGCCGAGCGTCTGGATGAGACGGTGCTCGCCTACGTGTGGCCGCGCATCGACCTCAACGTGACCAAGGGCACCAACCATCTGATCAAGTCGCCATTCGTGGCCCACCCCAAGACGATGCGGATTGCGGTGCCGCTACGCTTCGACGAGCTGATGACCTTTGAACCGGCCACGGCGCCCACGCTCGGCAAGAAAGGGTGGCGCGAGGCGCTGCTGGCGCGCGGCGGTCAATTGGACGGCACGGGCCTGGCCGACTGGGTGTGGCACTTGCGCCCCGTGGTCGCACCACCGGTGGTGGTCACCTCACCAGACCCCATGGACGTGGACATGGAAGATTTGGTGCCAAATGGGCACAACCCAAGCGCAAGGCTGGTGCAACGGTGCGATGTCTACGGTACGCCGATTCGTTGAGTAAACGGTGTAACGGTGTGTGTCGCGTGTATGTGCGCGTGTGTGCGCGTGTGTGCGCGTGTCATGCTCCTAAGAACGGTGATGCATTCTTGCGGAAGGTGCACACCCTTCTTGTAACAAAAAAGAGCACCGTGGGGCCTCTGCAGCGTCCGTCACGTGCACAACTACATGGCGACTTCCAATTTTCCATCGCTGATCTTGCATCCAGTGACTCACGAAGTCTACCGCATCCCCGCGTCTGCCATTGAGCACGACTCCAACCATCCCGTTTGCATGGAATTTGACGCGTTCCAGGACATGGCCAATTTGGGCTGCATCTCGGCAGAGAGGTTTTTAAGTGCCGCGTCAAAGTCCATGCAAAACGTAAGTGGCTTCAATGTGACACAAGTGCTTGCCGTCCGCCTCAAGAATCGCGAAGTAAACGGGAGTCCAATGTATGCGTGGGCGTCGCGCATGTCCACGACGTCGCCCATGCAATGCATCGAGCGCACATCGGAATGCGATATGGGCAAAGAGTTTGTGTGGATTTGGCCTCCTGGCAAGGCCTGGAATGCTTGGATCACGCGCAAGGACCAACGTCGCATCAATGGCGAGGATGGATCGTTTGGCATTGACGCGTGCGAGCCGTCTGTTCGGTACGTGACCAAGCAGCCGGGCCTGATGCTCGGTCCCGATGACATCGAGGGCTGCACACTCGTCCCGCCAGAGGAGCTCACGGTAATGCAGCGTCTCTTTGTGGCCTGTATCAAGCCGCAGCAGACGCTCTTTGCGCGCCGCACAACGACGCAAGATTGGACGTCGCGCATCGAGCGCGTCAACGATGAAAACCAGCAGAGCTTCTGTGACACAAGCGAAAAGACGATTTCAACGCGCCGCTTGCTCGTCGAAAGCAAGTATCGCTCTCAAATTGAAGAGCGCTTGGGGATTGGAAACACAAAACGTCCCACTGAAGACACATTCGTCACAATGCCCCTTGCCAAGAAGCAACCGCGTTGGGTGAATGCGCACGACCCGGAACCCTTCAAGTCGAGTCTAATGTTCCAGCCAAACACGCACAAAAAAACCAAGAGCGACGTGAAGCTGTGGAACGAAATTCGCACTTGGGCGGATTGCGCGATCGCGATGCAAAACCAGTGGCAGAGCCACTTTTCCAATCTCCGCTGGGCGTCGCTTCCAGACGACATTTTGGTCAACATACTCTGTGCACGTCTGGCCAAGGATCTAAGTGAGACAGCCGCACAAGCTGCCAAGTCGATTTGCACGATGCGTCTGGTTTCAAAGGGCGCGCGCGAGATGACCGACCGCTTCCTTGGCGGGCACCTCGCAAAGATTGAAACAGCGTTTCACAATTGCATCGTGACTCCCTCAAAGCAATCTAAAAACCAAGGACAAATATCGAGCATCGGCGCTCTGAGCGCACAGATGCGTCGTATTGGACTCGGTGTCAACGACATCCTCCGGCTCACGAATACGAAGCGTGTGATCATGCCAATAATGCCAGCAACGGCAATCGCGTCGTCGTCGATGCCGGCATGCCCAAACCAAGTCCCCGACTGGAAAGTCTATCTCAAGATGAGACAGGCGCGCGAAGTACTCCTTGGCGGATGCCCAAAGGCACGCGCGCCGCGCATGGCGCCGAGCGTCGAGTTTGCGCGCGTTTACCACTCGCTAAGAGAAGGCGATCCTGGCGTTAATGGCACGAATTATCCAGCTGCCGCTTCGGGCCGGGCCAATCTCCCAAATCCAGAATTTGACGCGATGCTCTGTGCGGAGCACGAGGATTTGGAGGCGTTTGCGGGATTGTAGGGTGTTTGTGTGTGTGCATGAGATTTTTACGACGTTTAACATGACGATTTAAACGCGCGCTAACCTCTTGCGGCACGTGTAATTGCGGAAAAAATGACCCTCCACTCCCCGTCTGGTCTGGCGCATGGGCATTCTAGCCCAGCCTTCTCATCTTGCCGTGCGGGTGTGGGAGGGCGGTCGCAACGCGTTTCATGTTCCCCCGCCTGCCCTCTTCACGACCGCGCCGAGCCTGGACCCCGCCACGCTTGTCACTCCACAGGATTTTTGTCGTTCTTGGAGCAGATTGTGCCAGCATGGCGCCAGTGCAATCCGATGCGTCCACGGCATTGAGCGCTGCGGGAAACATGAGCATTGGCATCGCAACAAGTGTCCAGCTCTTGTTGTTTGCAGTCGCTGGCTCTCGAGACATCGAAACGCGAACGTCAATCCCACCGAAATCCATCGCTGCACAGAAGATCGTAGCGATGAGCGTTCAACGAACAGCACTTGGCACAGCTCATTGTGAGCTCACAGCCATCCAAGGGTGCTCCTACATCACCCAACCCAGTGGTCAGGCTCTGACGCGTCCTTACGCCCATTGTGGCCACAGCGTTAGTATGACCGGTGGATTCTGCAGTCTGAATGCGATGAACGGCATGATCAATCCTCTTATGGCTACACGACTCGTCGAAGTGTTCGCCGGTGATTCTGTTGTTGATCTGGGTGCTGGCCAAGGCCAGTACAGTATACTTGCTGACGTTGTTCGGCCGCAGGGAGGTTCGCAATGGTATTCGGTGGACAGCACAGAAAACATCCATGCTTTGACGGAAGGTTCTGTTCATTTTGCTGATTTGACGGCCCCTGCAGACATTCAAGGTATTGTGCCGGCAGATTGGGTTTTGTGTATTGAAGCGGCCGAACATGTTCCAAGAAGCGCACAGGCGTCCTTAATTGCAAATATACACTTCCTCAACCGAAAAGGAGTGGTGCTATCTTGGGCACTGCCCAATCAACCTGGTAGCCACCACGTCAATGGCCGGACCAACGATTATGTTGAGCAGCTGTTCTCTTTGCTCGGCTACACACGCGACCGAGAACGGGAGTCGTATCTTCGTGATGCTATTGCCGTCACAATGGATCGCCCTGCGCTCGAGGCCTCCCACTCCGGCAAGACTCCCCCCTTCGCATTTTGGGGGATCCATAATACCATTGCACTTCAATCCGAAGTGGCCAAAGTCAAAAAGAACATCCCGAGGCACAAAACACGCTTAGTTACATTATCACCGACCCCGTGGTTGTATGACAGCTTGATGGTGTTCCGCCGCCGACAACTTGTGCAGCCCACTCCGCGACCTGCATTGAATCGTGTGCACCTTCAAAAGGTGTTGGAGGTTGAGCAAATTCGCCTTGAAGAACAGGCTGCGAGAGTATCAGGGCTCCGTGACAGGCTGGTTGGCTCTCCTGGGTCTATTGGGCGTCACGCTCCCGAGGAAGTGCCTGCTATCACGAAACACGTCAGGCAAGCAGCCGCAAGGGTAGCAATCCCACAAACCAGAGGAGTTGATTGATGTTCGTGCTGCATATCAAAGGGCAGGGAATATGGATGTTGCCTTGATGTGCGACGTTTAACATGACGATTTAAACGCGCGCTAACCTCTTGCGGCACGTGTAATTGCGAAAAAATGAGCAGTAACCAAAGTCGGTTTGCGCCAATGGAATTTAAGCTGTGGTCCTTGATCCTCCTCATTGCGGACCGGGGTGGTCTACGAACTCCCACTCCCGGAACTCTGGGATGCGTCCTGGATGCCGGCGCCAACGACGGCACCAGCGCCGAGATTATAGCCAACGCGTTCAGGCGACTCAACCTGCATGTGCTCGCAATCGAGCCCCTTGCGAGCAACGTGGAAGTCGCGCGTCGGCGTGCGCGAGGAGTGCGAAACTTGGAGGTGCTCCACGCCGGACTGGGTGCCATCAACAACAGCATTGGAAACTACCCAAAGGCACTCGACCGGCGCCATGGCAGCATTGGGTTGCAGATAGCATCCTTCCGACCAGCGGACAACGTGGGAGAAGCCTCCTATCAAATTTTAACCATCGACGCACTCTTTGCCGAGGGGTCGGGTCGCTCACTCGCACTGGCACACCTCGACCTCGAAGGAAGCGAGCCCGACGCGCTGCACGGTGCCAACCTCACGCTCCGGCGGGACCGACCAGTGATCACAGTGGAAACCTACCCCGTCTTCATCCCCGGCCAGCATCGTGCTGTGATGGCACACTTGGAGGATTTGCAGTACGACGTGTACACGGTGAAGGAAACGGTCGGTGGCATTCCCGACGGGCGCAACCGAGTGGCAATCCCGCGTGAGAATCGTCATTTGCATTGGATTGTAAACCACTGGTTTGAACTGACATGAATACTCTGATGGAAACGGTCCATTGCTGGATTCTTTAGTGTGTGTGTGTGTATTTTAAAAAAAATGTGAAACGATCCTAACCGCGACTACCATCCTCATTCCCATGGGCCACACTTCCTCGCCTATTGACTTGCGACCACCGAAGGAGCGCTCGTGCTAAATTCTTTTGCATCAACCGTTCGGCTGTGGGGTCGTTGTCAACCGCAGCGTCCACCACCTTTGACGTCAACAAGTCGACTCCACACTTGCACTCGTCGTGACTGAGCGCCACGACACTGTCGTCGCTTCCCCGCAGTAGCGTGTCGGCGCTCTGTGCCGCTTGCTCCAACTCAACGGTGGCCTTTTTAGTCTCAGCCTCTGCCAAATACTGCTTGTACGAAGTCATCCGCGACTCGCGCGATAGCTCCAAATACAAGGTGCTCGGCCCGTACCAACCGCTCGGTTGCGACAACCCAATCTCGGGAATCGCGCGGCGTAGGCAGCGCGCCGTGAGCGAGGCGCAGTGTGCCGGAGAACCCACACGATCGTCGAGCATCCACGCGAAGCTTCTGCCCGGCGGCATAGAGAATGGGTAGTTCCAGAGTCGGTGCATAGGCCCATACGAGGTACCAGTGTGCTTGGCGCACTCGGCACGCAACCGGTGCACGGCGTCCTGCCCGACAATCGGCACGGCACGCCAGCTCTTGGCATTGCCTTTAGGGTCCAAGTAGAATTTTTTGCCGCCACCAAACGCGCTTCCCCAATGCGCTTGCTTTCCCAGATAAACGGCGAAATGCATGTCTTCGTCGTCCGTCTCGGGCGGTAGCAAAATCTCCGTGTGTGTCATCGCGGGCGCGGGCTGCGCGCTCTGCACGAGTGTGTCGAGCGTTGACTCCCAAAACGTCCAATCGGACCGTGGTTTGTCTCCCTCGAGCGAAAGCAAATAGGCCACCTGCTGCACCGACCTTCGTTCTGGAAGCGCGTGTGCAACGCTCTGCCCTGTAGAAGTGCGCACGGTACTCATCTGATCATTGTCGGCCAGGATGCGTGCCCACTGCGCCTCGTTCAGTCGCAGTTTCTGCATTGCAATAACATCGGACGCGTGCGTATCGTCTGTGTCTTCGTCCACAAGGGGGTCGTTCATCACACGCGCCCTTTCCTCCACTGTCATTAGAATTGCTAAATGACGACGTGGTTAAATCACACACACACGCACACACACATGGATGCGAAACTCGCAACGACGTTTGCTGATTCCAAAACCTCACACGCGCGCCGACTTGCGCGCCTTTGACACCTTGACTCCCTCTGCGGACACAACCTCACCCTCCTTCTTGTCCTTGGCCTTTTTGCGCGCCGCCTTCTTGTCCGTTGCCTTCTTGGTCTCCTGTTTGTCGTAGTCGATTTGCTTCGGGAGAGTGGCGCTCTCGGCCTTCATCTGCAGCTCGTCATTGCCGAGGGCGCCGAGTGCGGGGCCCTTCTTGTCCTCGGAGCCGATGATGGTGGTCTGGGCATGACGGATGAGACCCATCGGTGCCATGTATGAGAAATCGAGCGCGGGTGCAACGGGACGCAGTACGGAAGCCATGATGGTTGCCGAGACGCGCGTCTTGCCCGCGTCGAATGCGCGCTGCACCGCCTCGTTCATGGCGCGACGCGCAAAGACCTCGATGGAGGCCCTTGCCACCGCTGCCGGCTTGGGAGGCAATGATTCCGTCGAGAGCTTCATGCGGGCCTTGTATTCGGTCATGTTGCCGCCATAGGTGACCGCATTGGGCATGCGCGGCTTCCAGCGACACATCCGAACCGTCTCGGGCAGCGAGACCAGGTTGGACGTCACGTCGCGCGCGGCATTGGCGCTGGGGACTTGGGCCGAGTAACCTGCGCGGTGGGCAAGGTGACGGTATCCCTTGCGCCGCGCCACGGCGCGACGGCGCTTCCTGCGGTCCTCCTCCTTGTCGCCGTCTTCCTCGTCGTCGCCCGCCTCGACAACTTCGGGCTCGGCCTCCTCGCCCTCCTCTTCGGCCTCTTCCTCCACTTCCACCTCCTCCTCTGGCTTCTTGCGCTTGGGCATGGTGCGCGTGTGTGTGTGTGTGTGTGTGGGAACAGAGCGTGCGCGCCGCGCTCACGACCTTAGCGGCACGCTCAAGGAGCAGTGCGCGTACGCGGCCGAACTGGGAGTACGTGTTTGCGGATGCGTTCGGATGCGCGCGCTTGCGCGTGTGCGAGCCCGATAAGTCGCCAAGGCTTCTGTAAAGGGAGGCACAAACCATGCAGGACGCGGGCTCCAAGACGCGGCGACCCCCGTGCGACGTCCGGCTCCTCAACCAAAAGCGCTGGGAGAGCCACGTGGCCGCGCAGCAAGAAGCCGATGTGGCGGCGGCGCCCGTTTCCCCATGGGGTTTGAAGATGATAAACGGGGCTGGCGCGGTACCGGCGGTTCCCACGGCGGGTGCGCTCTTCAACCGGCCCAATCCCATTGCGCACGACGACGAAAACAATGGGCGCGAGTACGTCACGCACCCCTACAATCGCACAATTGACAAGTTTTTGAAGCGTCGCGGCGAGAAGCGTGCCATTGGTCCCGATGGGAACTACTACGACTACGACGAGCGCGACCAGGCGCAGCGCGCGCAAATGGACGAAAAAAAGTGGAACCGCGAAGCCTACGTGGCCGACCGCAACGGGAATACAGTCAAGCTCATGCCCGTCTACGGCTCGGATGCCTTTGCAACCAACGAGGCGTCGGTGCACAAGCGGCGCATCCCCAATACGAGCGTTGTCAACAAGATTGGCGACCTGCGCGTTCCCTTTTGCTGTTGGGGCATTCGGTTGACGGCGGCCCAATGGATTTGGTGGACAAACCTGGTCTGCTTCCTCGCACACTCGTTCATGGCCGGCTTGACGCTGCACATGGGCTACGGTCGATGGGGTCTCAACCCCTTTTCCGACGAGGGCGAGCACGTCAAGGTGCGCATCTTTCGCATCTCGCAGGTGCCCACCGTGACCATGTACATGAATAATTTGTCGCGTTGGTCACCCGGGTACAATGGCTCGCTCAGCTCCGAGGGGCGCGATATTGGCGGCAACGAGCACTGGCTGCACGACAACTCCTTGCCGGTGGACTTTTGCTGGCTCACGGCCAGCTTCTTTCTCATCTCTGCCATCTTCCACCTGTGGGCGCTCTTTGTGGGCATCTTTGAGCGCACGTGGTTTCTGTACTGGCGCCAGCTCGACGATTGCTTTGCCTACTGGCGGTGGATGGAGGTGTGGTGCACTCCAACCATTGTCAAATCGAACACATGCTCACGTGCGATCACGTCCTGCCCAGTACTCGATTTCTGCCAGCGTCATGGCGATGGCCATTGCCATCTCCATTGGCCTGCGCGAACAGTCGATTTTGGCGTCAATTTTCATGTATTTGACCACCACTTTCAACCTCCCGCTTGACCATTGCTCACATTGTGTGTGTGTGTGCAGGCTCCATTGGGCCACCATGGCAACGCAACGCGCTTCGAATTCGGTTCCCAGACACACTACGCACACTACGCACACACACACATTCCTCGCCACCTTCCATACCACACCGCAGGGTTTCGGCTTCTTGGTCGAGTACATTGCCACGCCCAAGGCGCTCGTGGACACCACGCCACACTACAGGCCCGTGGGTGCCTACGAGTTTGCCCTCTGGCGCAAGGGCCTGCCGCTGCCCACTCCGATTGAGCGGTACCGCAACGACCCCGGTGCACTCAAGCTCATCTCTCAAGACCAGTGGACCTTAGACCGACCGCTCTACGACATCAAGGCGACCAATACAATCGTAGGGGCCGAGTCGGACTACTTTGTGCAGGCACAGCGCAGGCAAAACTTCTTCAGGCGCATGGTTCCGCACATCTTTGGCTGGTTTACCATGTCGGCCGCCTGGATCATAATCATAGTGCGCCCATGCACTTCTCAAACATACTCCCACACAAACCCACACACTCCGCAAGAATCAAAAGACGTTCGTCACGCACACAGGTCCACCTCGAGTGGGCGCGGCACGACCTCGCCAAGCTGTCCGACGTGAGCATCCCCTCGTGGGTGGACGGCATCATCTACGGCACTGTGCTCATTGTAAGCAAAAAAACGCCACGAATCCAACCAAATCACACACACACACACGCGCGCGCGCAACCACCACGTTTACGCTCTTCGACTGCACTGTACGCAGTTCTGGAGCTTTACGTTTCCACAAATTATCTTCCAATTCTTGCCTCCTGGGTTTTATTGGGGCACCGAGCTCATCTACTGTGTGCTGAGCCTGACCGCCAAGCTCTACCTCGGCACCTTTTTGCTCATCAATGTGCGCTCACCCTCAATCCCCAACCCCACAATCCCCAAATACCAACACCAACCCCAAACCAGGTGATCATGGTCGATGGTGGCGTGGAGCAGGCGCTCTCGAATGGAGGCGTACCAGACGCCATTGCACGCTAATAGCGTGCCTCTCCGCGCGCGCGCGCTAACGTAAACCCAGAGACACGTGTGTCGTCTTTTTAAAAAACAACGAATAGTGGGAGACATGAATACCACCAACACATCCCTTGCCAGCCCACTGGTTGGTCTCCACGCCGCGAGCTTCAGCATGACCGAAGGCACCGCGATTGCACTGCTCGCGTCCTCGGCCATTGTGTCCCTTTTGGGACTCGCTACGGTCACCATTGTGCTCGTGGCCGTGACCAAGCAACTGCGCCGGATTGTCAATGTGATGCGTGGCGAAGACGCTGGCGTGCACACGTCGCTGCTCGCGACAGCCAACACGCCTCCCGATGCCTTTGTCGTGGCGAATCGGCCCATGGGCGTGAGCGACTGTGGTGGTGGTGGCGGAGGCAGCCACCCCACGAGTAGCAGCAACAGCAGCAGCGCAAGCAGCAGCGACGGGCCTACCCGAGGCATTCTCAAAAAAACCAACGTGCGCATGCCCAACCTGACCAGACACGAAAAGTCAAGCACAAGGACAGACGAGCACAACACATCGTGCGCAATTGCCGAGGTTGACGAGGAGGATGACCATACGCTCTAGATCACAAGGAGCGTGGCGAGGACCGCCACGGGCATGCGCTTGGTGGTGGCCGCAGCACAGTCGTCGTTTAGTACCCATGATGTGTGCACCAGTGCGTAGAGTTTGAGGAGGCCAATGTAAACCCGTGCCAATCCCGGTGACACCGGCGCCAGCGCGCGTCGCGCCGTGACGGCCAGCAGCAGCACCATCCCCAACACCTCGACCTCGGCCATGCACATCCACAGCACGCACATGATGATGCCGTTTACGACGCGCGCCCGAAGCCACGTCTCGTAGGTGTCTACAACGACGTTGAGCATTGGCACGAGGATGCGGTCCAAGAAGCGCGTCGTCAGGATGACGCCGAGCGCGAGCGAGGCTGTGAGCAGGCACGTGCGCCGGTGCAGCGGCTGCTCTGCACAAGCGTCGTCCGTGCCGCAATAGGACCACAGCGCAACGTGGAGCACCACGGCGAGCATCGAGTTTAGACCCACGTAGGTTGACAACAGTAGTCGGCGCAGGCGTGGGTGCAGCTGCTTTCCGATGACGCGATTCACCGCAAACACGGCGTCGGCCAGGTTGACGTAGACGAGCGTGGCAAAGGCCATTGGAGGAAAGGCCGCATTGTAGAGAAAGAGCACGCGCGCAACGCCCTCGGCGTTGTCCTCGGGCATGTCCTATTGTAAAGTGGCAGTGTGTGTGTGTCTCAGATAAAACACACGCATGTGGCGCGCTAGCGCGGCGATATGTAAAGCCGCGCGTGCCTCCCGGTAGGGGAGGAAGACGCCCGCGTCGTGATGTCGGCGAGTACGAACACGTCGCCGTACTTTTACACGACAAGTGTTACGAGTAGCTCCACTTCTTGTAGTCAGCTCAATGCCGGTGATACGCACGGTGGTGAGGGCGTGCTCGAGTCGATTCGAGATCGGGGAACCTGCCTCGACGCCTTTCGGGCGTCCACTGCAGTATCCTCGAGTTGGATAGCATCGGCAGAATTGGCAGTGCTCTCTGACAGTCCCGCCGGCGCATGCTCCGGTTGCTTCTTCAACGACGACAGGCTCTACTTTTGCGACTACAATGCACTTTTAAACGATGGGGCCACGTTTGAACCCCCAATAAAATTTGGTTTCTTGTGCATACTCTCCACCTCGCCCTCGCCGCCACCGCCCTCGCCGCCGCCACCCTCGCCGCCGCCGCCGCCCACGAGCCCCTTGCCCACGCCGCCGCCGCCCTCGCCACCGCCTCCCTCGCCGCCGCCCTC
>MEHZ011455004.1_pt1 | contig 14902 bp, 12 predicted proteins | sample 897221 | NCBI WGS metagenome assembly MEHZ01 (sample SAMN05514161, study PRJNA337945) | marine metagenome | isolation source: marine surface water | place: Arctic Ocean | collected 2007-12-13
TTCACGCACGACGCTTTTCATCGCGCGTTCGACCATTGACTGATAATCCATCAAATCTTTGGACATAGCGGAGACTCTTATGACATGCGGGCCGGAACCGCAAGCTCAACCGTACCAACTGCATAACGTTCTACGCCCGGGTCACTGAGGGAGTTTATTGCCGTGAATTTAGTGGAGGGGCTTCTGTTGCCCGGCGCCCCCCCGAACCGCGCTTGCTTAATTAAGCAGCGAGGGCCAAGTCGTTATCATTGGCACTTGTAAAAACGGCCCGCTAACGGCGGTACCATACCGGGCAAAAGACAAGTCTTTACACGTGTGTCGATCCTGTTTCGCCCCCAATACCGTGTGCGGACCCCCTACCGGGAGCCGGCCAAGCCGGAAAACTGGTGGAGGCGCCGGGTACTGCCCCCGGGTCCACTCCGTTTATTACACAAACCGTTTATCACCATAGCTGGCAAGCCAGCACTTCTAATATAGGATGATTCGGACTTAAATCAAAGTGAAGCTCGATAAGTTTATCAGCGCGCCGGTTTTAGACCAAAAAGAGAACCATGCAGCAATATCTCGATCTTATGCGGTACGTCCGCGAAAACGGCGTCTGGAAGGACGACCGCACCGGCACCGGAACCTATAGCGTGTTCGGCCATCAGATGCGGTTTGACCTGGCGGACGGGTTCCCGCTTGTCACGACCAAGAAGCTCCATACCAAATCCATCATCCATGAGCTTTTGTGGTTTCTGCAGGGCGATACCAATATTGGCTATCTCAACGACAATGGCGTGTCGATCTGGAACGACTGGGCGGATGAGAACGGCAATCTCGGGCCGGTCTACGGGGCACAGTGGCGCTCATGGGACAGAGGCGACGGCACGACAGTCGATCAGATCGCACATGTCACTGACCAGATCAAAACCAATCCCGATTCGCGCCGCCTGATTGTCAGTGCCTGGAACGTACCGCAGATCGCGACGATGGCGCTGCCGCCCTGTCACTGCCTGTTCCAGTTCTACGTGGCGGACGGAAAGCTCTCCTGCCAGCTGTATCAGCGCAGCGCCGATATTTTCCTCGGCGTGCCGTTCAACATTGCATCCTACGCCCTCTTGACCCTTATGATGGCGCAGGCGACAGGGCTACGGCCAGGCGAGTTTGTCCATACGCTGGGTGATGCGCATCTCTATTCGAATCATATCGAGCAGGCCGATGCCCAGCTCGAGCGGGTTGCCTATCCGCTGCCGATAATGACGCTAAACCTCGAAGTTACCGATGTCTTCGGTTTCACATATGACGACTTCACGCTCGACGGGTATCGGTTCCATCCGCATATTCCGGCGGCGGTCGCTGTCTGAGGTCGTGCCTGATGCTGTGTCTGAGGCGATGACGCTCGCCCTGATCGTCGCGGTGGCCGAGAACGGTGTCATCGGGCGGGAAGGCGGATTGCCATGGCGGCTATCCGGCGATCTTCGCTATTTCAAATCGGTCACGATGGGCAAGCCCATCATCATGGGGCGCAAAACGTTCGAGTCCATCGGCCGGCCTTTACCCGGGCGGTCCAATCTTGTGGTCAGCCGCACCCGGGGTTTCGCGCCCGAAGGGGTGGACGTTTATGGCGGGCTGAATGCTGCAGTCGCCCATGCTAAAATGCTGGCGGTTAACGAGGTAATGGTGATTGGCGGGGCGGGGCTTTATGACGCGGCGCTGGTCATCGCCGATCGAATTTATCTTACCGAAGTACATGCCGCTGTGGCCGGCGATGTAACCTTTCCGGCGTTCGACCGCGCAAAATGGCTGGAGATATCGCGTGAAAGACAGCCCGCGGGTGAAAAGGACGATTTTGATCATTCGTTTGTCGTGCTCGACCGGGTCACGACTGCGTGACGACGCGCCACTTTATTATGCGTCGTTTGCAATGTCTTAACCTTTTGGTCTAAATCTGTTTTTCAACGTTCAACCCATGGAAACGGGGCTGGTAGTGCGAACGCTGATTGCGCTTATTTTTACGATGATGGTCTCGTTGGGCGGACAGGCAATTGCTGCGCCGAACGATGTTGCATCATGGACGCCGTTAAAGGCCGATCGCCTAGTCGTGCTCAAGGGTGAGCGCCGGCTCGTGCTAATGCGCGGCGACCGGGTCATGAAGGTTTTCCGTGTTGCGCTGGGGCGCTATCCGAAAGGTGCCAAGGTCCGGGAGGGCGATGCTCGGACGCCGGAAGGCACCTACACGGTCGACTATCGCCTCGATACCAACAAATCGAAATTCTACCGGGCACTCCATATTTCCTATCCCAACAGGCAGGACCGCGCGCAGGCGCGCAAGCTGGGCGTCAGTCCCGGCGGGCAGATCATGATCCACGGGCTTCCGACAAAATGGAGTGCGAAGGACGTTGGGCATCCGAGGCTTGATTGGACCCAGGGCTGCATTGCGCTGACCAATCGCGAAATGGATCAGGTCTGGAAGATGGTAGACGACGGTACCACCATCGAAATCCACCCATAGACTGATCGCTGTCCGGGGCGGCTAGTTCCGGCTGGCCGGCGCGAAGACCGAATCGATTTTCACTGGCCCATCGCAGTCTGCGCGGTCCGTTTCTACCATGTGTTCCATGTGCGCCAGTACCGAGCGAGATGCCGGCCCGAACATTTTTTCTGGCAGGTGGGTGTACATGTGGCGCACCATTGCGGCGATGGTCGTCGTGCCGCTTTCAAGGCACCGGGCGATCTCGCCTTCGCGCATCATGCGGTGGTTCAGATAGGCGCGTACGAACGGCGCCGGCTTTTTGATCTCGGGCCCGTGACCCGGCAGGTACATGACCTCGTCGCGGGCGATGCAGACGCGCAGGCTGTCGAGATATTCGCGCATGTTGCCGTCGGGTGGCGACACGATGGTGGTGTTCCAGCCCATCACGTGATCGCCCGAAAACAGGATATTGCCCTCGCGCAGCCGGAAGCAGTGATGGTTTGACATGTGACCCGGCGTAAACACCGCATCCAGCGTCCAGCCGGGTCCGCTGATTTCAGAGCCGTCGGAAATCTCGATATCCGGCGCGAAGTTCTCCTGTGACGCTTCAACCGCTTTGCCGTCGCCCTGGGGGCGTGGCAGCGCGCCGACGATGGGCGCGCCGGTCAGTTCCTTGAGCCAGTCGGAGGCCGGTGAGTGGTCCATGTGGGTGTGTGTCACCACGATTTGGGTCACGGTTTCACCTTCGAGCGCGGCTTTGATGTTCTCTACATGCTCTTCGATCATCGGGCCGGGGTCGATCACGGCTACCTCACCCTTGCCGACAACATAGGTGTTGGTGCCGACATGGGTGAAGCAGCTCGGGTTCTCTGCGATGATGCGTCGAACCCCGGGTGCGACTTCCGCGGCGACGCCGTATTCGAACGGCATCTCTTTGCGGAACGGTATCTCGGCTAAACTCATCTCAAAATTGCTTTCTTCATTCTGCGCCGGTCACACCCGATGACGGGTTGGGGCGGGATCGCTACCGGGTCCGGTTACTCAATCGATATATTAGGCGCATCGGGCTGCGACGCACCGCTGCCGACCTTCTTCCAGATTTTCTCTGCGATAGCGCGGTAGGCTTTTGCATAATCACCGTCGGGCTCGGCCGCCACGATCGGTGTGCCGTCATCGCCACCGGCACGGATTACCATGTCGAGCGGAACCTCACCCAGGAAGTCGACGCCCATCTCCGTCGCCGCCTGCGCAGCCCCGCCATGGGAGAAAATGTCCGACCGTTCGCCGCAATGCGGGCAGTGGAAATAGCTCATGTTTTCAACGATTCCGAGCACTGGAACTTCGACTTTACGGAACATGTTCAGTCCCTTCTTCGCGTCGATCAGCGAGAGATCCTGAGGGGTTGAGACGATCACCGCACCCGCGATCGGTACGCGTTGCGCCATGGTCAGCTGGGCATCACCCGTGCCCGGCGGCATGTCGACCACCAGAACATCCTGCGGGCCCCACTGAACGTCACCCATCATCTGTTCGAGCGCGCCCATCACCATCGGACCGCGCCATATCATCGGCGTGTCCTGTGGCACCAGGAAGCCGATCGACATGCAGGTCACGCCATGGGCCTCCATCGGGATGATAGTCTTGCCGTCCGGCGATGACGGCCGGCCGGAAATGCCCATCATGGTGGGCAGGGACGGGCCATAGATATCGGCGTCAAGCATCGCCGTGCGGAGCCCCATCTGGCGGAACGCAACCGCCAGATTTACAGACGTAGTCGACTTGCCGACGCCGCCTTTGCCGGACGCGACGGCGATAATGACGCCAACCTGCGGCAACAGCTTTTTGGGTTGTTGTTTCGCTTGCTGCTGGGACGCTTGCTGCTGGGGTTGCTGTTCCGCCTGTTTGTGCGCGGTGAGAACCGCGGTTACGGAGAGGACGCCGGCAACGCCTGCGGCCGCCTGTTCCGCCTGTTTGCGAACGGGTTCCATTTTTTCGGCCATGGCGGGATCGATTTCCAGCGCGAATTGGACATGCCCGTCTTTTACTACCAGTCCGGACGCGACACCTGCGTCAATAATGTTATGATCGGTATCGGGTAATTTTACCGATTTGAGGGCGGCAACAATTTCGGTTTCGGTAACCTGCGTCATCCTTGACTTCTCCGGCAGTGCCACAATATCGCTATAAGGCAGGAATAACCCACATTTGCGCGACAGAGCGAGCTATAATATAAGGCAGCCCAGTTGGGCTTTAAAGTAACGGCTGAGGGACAATTCGGCCAAACGCGGACAAAACCATCACTCACTCATCAGGATAGGAATTAGCGTCATGCCATGGAAACAGCAAGGCGGGGGCGGCGGCGGCCCCTGGGGCGGCGGCGGAAACGGCGGCGGACAGGGCCCCTGGGGCGGTAAACCGGCTGGCGGCGGCGGTGGCGGTGGCGGTGGCGGTGGTGTCCCACCTGATCTCGAAGAGCTGATCCGTAAGGGTCAGGATCGTTTCAAGAGCCTGATGCCCGGTGGTTTTGGCGGGGTGAAGGGCATTCTGCTTGGAATCCTGGTTATCGTCTTTGTCTGGCTGCTGAGCGGTCTTTACCGCGTTCAGCCCGGTGAAAATGGCATTGAGCTGTTATTCGGCAAATACGTGAATACGACCGAAGCGGGTCTTAACTTCTGGGCACCGTGGCCGGTCGGGTCAATTCAGCGTCCGAATGTTGAAAAGACCAACCAGATAAATATCGGGTTCCGGTCTCTCGGCGCTCAGGGCCGCAACGATACGTCTCGCGACGTGCCGGAAGAAAGTCTGATGCTCACGGGCGACCAGAACATCATCGACATCGATTTTGTTGTTCAGTGGCGTATCAAAAGCGCCAAGGATTTTCTGTTTAACATCCGCGACCCTGAATCCACCGTGAAGCTTGCGGCGGAAAGCTCTATCCGTGAAATCGTCGGGCAGACTCCTCTGGAAGAGGTTCTGGCCACGAAGCGTACCGAGGTAGAAACGAAGACGCGCGATGTCCTCCAGCGCATCATGGATGATTACAAAGCCGGCGTGTTTATCGCCGAGGTGAAGATGCAGAAAGTCGATCCGCCGCAGAAGGTGATCGATGCGTTCAATGACGTGCAGCGCGCACGCCAGGACAAAGAACGCCAGCAGAACGAAGCCGAGGCTTACCGGAACGACATCGTGCCGAAGGCAAAGGGTGAAGCATCTCGCCAGCTTGAACAGGCTGCAGCCTATCGTGAACGCCTGATCAAGGAAGCCGACGGTGAGGCGAAGCGCTTTGTCTCCGTCTATGAAGCTTACCTGACCGGCAAGGACGTGACCCTGCGCAGGCTCTATCTTGAGCGTATGCAGGATGTCCTTGGGAAGTCGGACAAGGTCATCGTAAATACAGGCCCGGGCGGTCCCGGGGTCGTCCCGTATCTGCCACTGCCCGAAATCAAAAAACGTTCGCAGGGAGCACAGTAATGACCAACCTCAGATATATCGTTGCGGGGATCGCGGTCATTGTGCTCGGTCTGTTCGCGTTTAGCAGTGTCTACACGGTCCATGAGACCAAGCAGGCGCTGATCCTTGAATTCGGTCAGCCGAGGGATGAGGAGACCGATCCCGGGCTGCACTTCAAGCTGCCCTGGCAGTCGGCGACTTATTACGACAAACGGGTCCTCAGTCTTGATCCGCCTGCTCAGGAGATCATTCTTTCGGATCAGAAGCGCATCAATGTCGATGCCTTTGTCCGGTACCTGATCGTGTCGCCCAAGCAATTTCGGCTGCGTGCCAATACCGAGGCGAATTTCGTCGATATCTTTGGCCGTATCCTGAATTCCGCCGTGCGTGCGGAAGTCGGCCGGGTGCTGCTGGCGGACATGTTGTCCAACAAGCGTGACGACGTGATGGCGCGAATTACGGCAGAACTGAAACGCCAGTCGACTGATTTCGGTATCGTGGTTGTCGATGTGCGTATCGGGCGAACCGATCTGCCGCCGACGACGAGTGAATCGGTCTATAATCGGATGCGCTCACAGCGTGTTGCCCAAGCCTCGAAGCTCCGGGCTGAGGGTGCGGAAATCAAGGCCCGTATCCAGGCTGAGGCAGATCGCGAACGGACGGTTCTTCTAGCCGAAGCTCAGCGGAAAGCGCAAATTCTGCGTGGTGAGGGTGAAGGTAAGCAGACCCGTATCCTGAATGCTGCTTTTGGCAGGGACCCGGAATTCTTCGCGTTCTACCGCTCAATGGAAGCCTATGGAGCAGCACTCGGAGATGGAACAACAATGGTCCTGTCACCCGATAGCGAGTTCTTCCGGTTTTTCAACGACCTTCCGGGCGACAGCAAGCGGGGACAGTCGGAGATCGACAAATCCCCCAGCAACTAGGCCGGTGATCGGATCGGTCAGGCTCGGTGCCTGACGAACTGATAACGGCAATTGCGCTTATCCTCGTGATCGAGGGCGGCTTGTACGCCCTCTTTCCCGAGGGTATGCGCAAGATGGTGATGAAGGTGGACAAAGTGCCGCCGTCTTTGCTGCGCAGTGCCGGATTGCTCGCGGCCACGGTCGGCGTGGGTATTGTCTGGCTGATGCGCGCCTGAAGGATTCTTTCATATTGTCGGCGCAATAATCCGGCGGCGGGATAGTTAGCTGATTTTCGTGTAGAACTTTGGCACTATGAATGCGCGCCTGTGACGATCCGGACTACATGCCACGAACGTATGAACTTCGCGCAGAACAGCGCAACACAGATCAGCGCGACAGGAGATTAGCAGTGACTCATATTAGGCGGGTATTTCAGGCTCTTTTGATTTTGGTGGCTTGTATGACCTGGGGGCATGCTCCGGCGGTCGCCCGCGGCGCGCCCGAAAGTTTTGCTGACCTTGCCGAGAAGCTACTCCCTTCGGTCGTGAATATTTCGTCGACCCAGGCTCAGAAGAAAACCACTGAAAAGAGCGGCCCGGAGGTTCCGAGGTTCCCCGAAGGCTCACCTTTTCAGGATTTCTTCAAGGAATTTTTCGATCGTCAGCAGCGTGATGCGCCGCAGCGGCGTGCGTCATCGCTGGGCTCCGGCTTTATCATCGATTCCAGCGGACTGGTCGTGACCAACAACCACGTGATCGCCGATGCCGATGAAATTACCGTGACGCTGCATGATGACACCAAGCTGGAAGCGGAACTGGTCGGTCGTGATCCTAAAACAGATCTCGCGCTTCTGCGCGTCAAGCCGAAAAAACCGTTGGTTGCTGTTCCGTTCGGTGATTCCGGCAAAACGCGGGTGGGCGACTGGGTGGTTGCTATCGGCAATCCGTTCGGGCTCGGTGGCACGGTGACCGCGGGTATCGTGTCTGCGCGCCAGCGCGATATCAATTCCGGCCCTTACGATGATTTCATTCAGACCGATGCGTCAATCAACCGAGGCAATTCTGGCGGGCCGATGTTCAATCTGGCCGGAGCAGTGATCGGCATCAACACGGCCATTTTCTCTCCGTCCGGCGGCAGCGTTGGTATCGGTTTTGCGATACCCTCCAATCTCGCGCGGCCGATTATCGAACAGCTGCGGGAATTCGGCAAAGCCAGGCGGGGCTGGCTTGGTGTGCGTATCCAGTCGGTGAGCGACGAAATCGCGCAAAGCCTTGGTATGAAAGTGGCAACCGGTGCGTTGGTGGCGTCTGTCACCAAGGATGGCCCAGCTGAAAAATATAAGATCAGGGTCGGCGATGTGATCCTAAAATTCGACAACAAGGTTGTTGGTGAGATGCGGCGCCTGCCGCGGATCGTTGCCGAGACTACGGTCGGTAAAGCAGTCTCCGTGGATGTCTGGCGTAAGGGAAAACCCGTCCGTCTGCAGGTTACGCTGGGTGAATTCCCTGAAGACAATGCGAAACTCGTCTCGGCTACGCCGCAGCAGAAACAGGAAAATGCGACAGCCCTTACGATCGGTGAGCTTGGTATGACGCTTTCTGCGCTGACGCCCGCGCTGCGCGAACAGTTCAAGCTCGAGGAAGACGCGAAGGGCGTGGTTATTACGGAGGTCGCACCTGCCGGCCCTGCCGGGGTAAAACGAATTCCGGCGGGGGCGATCGTTCGCAAGATCGGTCCTGACCAGGAAGTCGTCACGTCGCCGGCCCAGGTTCAGGCGAAGGTGAAGCAGGCCCAGAAGGCCAAGTTGAACACCATACTCGTTCTTATCGAGACAGGCGGTACGCAGCGCTTCGTGGCGCTCAATATCGTAAAGGGTTGAATCAAAAACCCGTCATCGTCATCGGCGGGCCGACCGCAAGCGGTAAGTCTGCGATGGCGCTGGCCCTGGCAAGTCAGTTTGGCGGAGAGATCGTCAACGCCGATTCAATGCAGATATACGAGGATCTGCCGGTCCTCACGGCGCGCCCGGACGCTGTCGACCGGGAACGGGCCCTTCATCACCTGTATGGCGTGCTCAACATGGGGGAGCGCTGCTCCGCCGGGCAGTGGCGCGATCTTGCCGTGGAGGCAATCCAGGACATTCACGTGCGGGGCGGGGTTCCCGTCGTCGTTGGCGGGACAGGGCTTTACCTGAAGGCGCTGATGACCGGCCTGCACGATATGCCTGTCGTTCCGGCCGATATCCGCGACGGTCTCAATCTGCGGCTCCGAAATGAGGGCGCGCCGGCGCTTCATTCAGAGCTAACTGCCGCTGATCCCGCCACAGCAAAGAAGTTGAATCCCGCAGATGGTCAGCGCATCGTTCGCGCTCTTGAAATATTCCTGTATACCGGCCGGGGGCTTCGAAGCTGGCAATCCGGAGAACCGGAAGATGCGCCGGCGGATATGCGGTTTTTCAGGCTCGCATTGCTGCCACCGCGGGAATATCTCTATACCGCTGCGAATGACCGCTTTGACGGAATGCTCGAGATTGGAGCGTTAGAAGAGGTGGCGTCTTTGTTGGCGCGATCGCCGGCTGAGGATTTCCCTTTGCTCAAGGCCGTCGGCGTCCCGCCGATCCAGGCATATCTTGGGGGTGAAATCGACATGGAGCGCCTGATAGAGCTGGGAAAACGCGATACGCGCCGCTATGCGAAGCGCCAAGTGACCTGGTTTCGACGTCAGTTTGTTTCGCAAATGACCATCGAAAAGAAATATTCGGAAATTAATATGGATAAAATCTTTTCAGAAATTAGGAAATTTTTGTTGACCGATTGATTCGCTGGCTATAGTTTCTGCGCCTCACACTGGATGTGCAGTGCGAAATATCTTCACAGGTCTCTCGGAAAAACCGGCTTATTTGGCCGGTTTTGTATCGCGGGAAATGCTGGAACGCCAACCTGCGGATGCGATATCCGCCAGCGATTTAACGGGGAACGAGAGATGGCTGATCGAAAACTGACCGGCTCGGAAATCATCATCAAGGCGCTTGTGAACGAAGGCGTCGATACCTTGTTTGGATACCCCGGCGGTGCCGTTCTCCCGATTTATGATGCTATTTTTCAGCAGAATCAGCTCAAGCACGTGCTCGTCCGCCAGGAAGGCGGAGCGGTTCATATGGCCGAAGGTTACGCCCGGTCGACCGGCAAGGTTGGTTGCGTTCTGGTGACGTCCGGCCCCGGTGCGACGAACGCCGTAACGGGCCTGACCGACGCGCTGATGGATAGTATTCCGCTTGTCTGTCTGACCGGCCAGGTGCCGACGCATATGATTGGCAATGATGCTTTCCAGGAAGCGGATACCACCGGTATCACGCGCCCGTGCACTAAGCACAACTACCTGGTGAAGGATATCGCGGATCTGCCACGGATCATGCATGAGGCTTTCTACGTCGCGCGAAGCGGACGGCCGGGCCCGGTCGTGATTGATCTTCCCAAGGACATTCAGATGGCGCTGGGTACATACAGAGACCTGACCCAGGTTGAACACAAAACCTATCGGCCGCGCCTGAAGGCTGAGAAAACCGAGATTGAAAAAGCGGTCGCCATGATAGCGGCCGCAAAGAAACCATTATTCTATTGCGGCGGCGGCGTGATCAATTCAGGGCTCAAGGCATCGAAGCAGCTTGATCGCTTGATCAAGCTGACCGGCGCGCCCGTGACGCTGACGCTGATGGGGCTTGGCGCCTATCCGGGAACGGACAAGCAGTTCCTCGGCATGCTCGGCATGCACGGGACCTACGAAGCCAACCTCGCGATGCACGATGCGGATCTGATTGTTGCTGTCGGCTCACGGTTTGATGACCGGGTGACCGGCCGGTTGAATGCTTTTGCGCCCAATTCGAAAAAGATTCACATCGATATCGACCCGTCATCAATCAACAAGAACGTGATGGTCGACCTGCCGATCGTCGGTGACGTTGGCACGATCCTCGATCAGATGCTCCGCGTCTGGAAAGCCAAGAGCCTGAAGACGAACCCGAGGGCGATGAAGGCCTGGTGGAAACAGATCGACGGATGGCGCCAGCGCGATTGCCTGAAATACAATCAGACCGGGTCGGTGATTAAGCCGCAATACGCTATCGAGCGCCTGTATGAAGCGACCAAAGATCGCGATTGCTACATCACGACCGAAGTCGGCCAGCATCAGATGTGGGCTGCCCAGTATTACAAGTTCGATGAGCCGAAACGCTGGATGACGTCGGGCGGACTGGGAACGATGGGTTACGGCCTGCCTGCGGCAATCGGTGTGCAGGTGGCGCATCCTGAAGCGCTTGTTGTCGACATTTCCGGCGAAGCGTCGTTCCTCATGAATATGCAGGAAATGTCGACCGCGGTTCAATGCGGGGCCCCCGTCAAAGTGTTCATTACGAATAACCAGTACATGGGTATGGTCCGCCAGTGGCAGGAACTGATGCATGGTAGCCGCTATTCCGAAAGCTACACCGATGCGCTGCCGGATCTGGTGAAACTGGCCGAGGCCTGTCACTGGGTTGGCCTGCGGGCGACAAAGGCAGAGGAAGTCGACGATGTGATCCAGGAAATGATCTCGATCGACCGGCCGGTCATCGCGGATATCTGGGTCGATCAGAAAGAAAACTGTTTCCCGATGATCCCGTCGGGGGCGGCGCATAATGAAATGCTGCTGGGGCCGGATGATGAAGCGCAGCAATCCGGTTCCGAAGAAGGCATGGTTCTCGTTTGATCCGCGCCTGAACACGATAACGTAACAACAACACTCGAACACGGAGCGAACAAGTGGTCGCAGATTCGACGATTGAACGGCACACGATTGCCGTTTTGGTGGACAACGAGGCCGGGGTGCTTGCACGGGTGATCGGGCTGTTCTCGGGGCGTGGCTACAATATCGAAAGCCTGACCGTTGCCGAGATAGATGTGGCCGATGCGATAAGCCGTATCACGGTCGTGACCAGCGGCACGCCCCAGATCATCGAACAGATCAAGGCGCAGCTGGACCGGCTTGTGCCTGTCCACCGCGTAGTCGATCTGACGGCCGAAGGTGCCAGCGTCGAGCGTGAACTGGCGCTGGTAAAGGTCGCCGGCAAGGGCAATAAACGCGTCGAAGCGCTGCGGATCGCGGATATTTTCCGAGCCCGTGCGATCGACAGTACACACGGGTCATTCGTGTTCGAAATTTCCGGCGCAACGGAGAAATTGAACGCCTTTATCGATCTGATGGTACCCCTCGGGCTGGTCGATGTTTCTAGAACCGGCGTCGTGGCTATTGCACGGGGTAAATCCGCGCTTTAGAAAGCGCGCCACAACAGATCAGACAATCTGGCTTTTACGGAAAGGTAGAACGATGCGAGTTTATTACGACCGGGATGCGAATATTAATCTTATCAAGGACAAGAAGGTCGCGATCATTGGCTATGGCAGCCAGGGTCACGCCCATGCAAACAACCTCAACGATTCCGGTGTGAAGGAAGTTGTCGTCGGGTTGCGCGAAGGCTCTTCGAGCATCGTCAAGGCGGAAAACGCTGGCCTCAAAGTGATGGCGCCGGCCGAGGCGGCTGCCTGGGCGGACGTCACGATGATTCTGACGCCGGACGAGCTGCAGTCGGATCTATACGTGGCGGACCTGCGCGATAATCTGAAAAAGGGTTCCGCGATCGCTTTTGCGCATGGTCTGGCGGTGCATTTTCAGCTCATCGAGCCGCGTCCCGATCTGGATGTTTTTATGGTGGCGCCGAAAGGCCCCGGTCATACGGTGCGCGGCGAATACGTCGGTGGTGGCGGTGTTCCCTGCCTGATCGCTGTGGAACAGGATGCGTCCGGCAATGCGATGGAAATCGGTCTGTCCTATGCGTCGGCAATCGGCGGCGGGCGCTCCGGCGTTATCGAGACGACATTCCGGGAGGAATGCGAGACCGACCTGTTCGGTGAACAGGCCGTGCTGTGCGGTGGCCTGACGTCTTTGATTACGGCTGGTTTTGAGACTCTGGTCGAGGCCGGTTATGCGCCGGAAATGGCGTATTTCGAATGCCTGCACGAGGTCAAACTGATCGTCGATCTGATTTATGAAGGCGGCATCGCCAATATGCGTTATTCGATCTCGAATACCGCAGAATACGGCGATCTGACCCGGGGACCGCGTCTGATCGACGAAAATGTCAAAAACGAAATGCGCAAAATCCTCAAGGAAATCCAGTCCGGCCAGTTCGCCCGCGACTGGGTGCTTGAAAACAAGGCCGGCGCGCCGAGCTTCAAGGCGATGCGTCGTCACGGTGAAGAGCATGCGATCGAAGAGGTCGGTGGCAAGCTGCGCGATATGATGCCCTGGATTAAAGAACGGGCGCTCGTCGACAAATCTAAAAACTAAGACTGGTTTTGATACCTGAATTCGGTGGCCGACCTACCGGATCCGGATAAAAACCTCCCGTTTTTTGCTATAAAAGCGTTGCGCTGGCGATTAAAAACGGCGTAGTAATAATTCGTTAACCCAAATTGTTAACAGTTGTCATGCATTAAAGGTGCTATCCGGCGCCCGATATGCTGGAAACTGGTTTTGGGGACGGCTTTTTTGTGGGCGATAGAGATGGTAACGGCAAGAAGCAACGATTCACGGGCTATCGCCCCTGCAGACGTATCCTGCGGGACGGTATACGTACTTGCGGCGTTTGCGCTTCTGTCGCTGCTTCGCGTTGGTGATGGGGCTCTTCGACTTAGGTGCCCCTGAATACGATTGCGCCACAGGCGCGACTGTTCGGGGGAAGCTTTGTTTCAGACCTGAGTCAATAACCATAGAGACACAAGGAGCTCACCAATGAGCGTTAACACCGCTTCAAACCCAGCCCATTCAGACCCAGCCGATTCCGACCGGGTAATTATCTTCGATACAACCCTGCGTGACGGCGAACAGTCACCCGGCGCCTCCATGAATCTCGACGAAAAACTGCGGATCGCAGAACTGCTCGAGGAAATGGGCGTTGATGTGATCGAAGCAGGCTTTCCGATCGCCTCCAACGGTGATTTTGAAGCCGTCAACGAGATCGCCAAGCGAGCGAAAAATTCCACGATCTGCGGCCTTGCCCGGTCAGCGAAGGGCGATATCGAACGTGCGGCCGAGGCGCTGAAGCCGGCGGTACGTCCGCGGATTCACACCTTTATCGCGACCAGCCCGCTGCACATGAAATTCAAACTGCAGATGGAACCCGATGAGGTTTATCAGCAGGTTGTCGACAGCGTTAGCTATGCGCGTAATTTCACCGATGACGTTGATTGGTCGCCGGAAGACGGCACGCGGACTGAGCATGATTTTCTGTGCCGTTGCGTCGAGGCTGCGATCAAGGCCGGGGCGACCTGCATCAATCTGCCGGATACGGTCGGCTACGCGGTACCCGAGGAATTCGGTAATCTTGTCCGGATGCTGATCGAACGCGTGCCCAATAGCGACAAGGCGGTTTTTTCAACTCATTGTCACAACGACCTGGGGCTGGCGGTTGCGAACTCGCTCGCCGGAGTTGGTGCCGGTGCGCGTCAGGTCGAATGCACGATCAACGGCCTGGGCGAGCGAGCGGGCAATGCCGCGCTCGAAGAATTCGTCATGGCACTGCGCACGCGCCAGGACGTGATGCCCTACACCACCAATGTGAAGACCGAGATGATCACCAAGGCGTCGCGCCTGGTATCGACCATCACCGGGTTCACTGTGCAGCCGAACAAGGCCATCGTCGGCGCGAACGCGTTTGCGCATGAATCCGGTATTCACCAGGATGGCATGCTCAAGAACGCGAGCACCTATGAGATCATGACCCCCGAGTCGGTTGGTCTCTCCGAATCCAAGCTGGTCATGGGGAAGCTGTCCGGTCGCGCTGCCTTCAAAGAGAAGCTTGGCGAACTGGGCTATGAAATGGGTGACAACGCGTTCCAGGATGCTTTTCGCCGTTTCAAGGCGTTGGCGGACAAGAAACGCGAAATCTTCGACGAGGATATCGTGGCCCTAGTAGATGACGAAATCGTCCGGGGCAATGACCGTATCCGTTTCGTCTCCCTGCAGGTCGTCTGCGGCTCCGAAGGCCCGCAGACCGCAG
>MEHZ011572836.1_pt1 | contig 14887 bp, 10 predicted proteins | sample 897221 | NCBI WGS metagenome assembly MEHZ01 (sample SAMN05514161, study PRJNA337945) | marine metagenome | isolation source: marine surface water | place: Arctic Ocean | collected 2007-12-13
CCGCGACGCCAGTGCTTGGGTCGATCTGGCCGAAGTGTTGCAACAAACCGTCGAGACCGGCCGCGCCGGCGAATTCAGTGAGACGCGCCCCGCCCGCAAGCTCGACACTGAACCGCCCGTCTTTGAACTCGACGTCACCAACCCGCAACAGGTGCAGGATCTGAGCAAGAAGCTGGCCGATGACTACGGCACTATCGACGGTGCTGTCCATGCCATCGGCTTCGCCCCCGAATCGTGTCTGGGTGGCGAGTTCATGGATGCACCGTGGGCAGACGTGTCGGTTGCTGTCGAGATCTCGGCGTACTCGCTCAAGACACTGGCCGAGATCGTGGTGCCACTTATGCCTAACGGCGGGTCCATCGTTGGCATGGACTTCGATGCCAGCGTTGCATGGCCCGCGTACAACTGGATGGGTGTTGCAAAGGCGGCATTCGAATCGACCTCGCGATATCTGGCAAAGAACTTGGGACCCCAGGGCATTCGAGTCAATCTGGTGTCAGCTGGGCCGATCCGCTCGATCGCCGCCAAGTCGATTCCTGGATTCAGCGACCTCGAAGACGCGTGGAGCGGTCGAGCTCCTTTGGGCTGGGACCAGAACAACACTGAGCCTGTGGCTCGCACCACCGTCGCGATGCTCAGCGATTTCTTCACTGCCACTACCGGCGAGATCGTGCACGTCGACGGCGGCTTCCACGCCACAGGCTTCTAACGACAGAAGCTAGCCAATCGGCTGCGGACCAATCTGTCTATTTCCGTTAGCCACACTCGCTCGGTAACGCTGGTTGGGTACCAGGGTCAGGCGATGCAGACGCCGCTACCGCCGTGTGGCTTGACCACGCACATAGCTTCGTCTGCGCGTCTGACTGCTTCGGTCGGAGACCAGCCCGACCCGATGGTGACGCCCCTGGCCGAACAATGCACAGTGATTTCGCGATCAGGGTCGTTGTTAAGCCTGAGCTTTTAAGCGCGAATTACTTCGTCTAGATCATTAAGCCCACGATCTCCAGCAGGCCCCCAAATCACGAACTTGTCGCCGCCGAACCGAGCGATCGTCGCGTCATCAGCACACAACTCAGTCAGCCTGGTAGCCAGCGTGACCAGAGCGGAGTCACCAACATGATGTCCCAGTGTGTTGTTAATCCACGGGAAGCAATCGAGGTCAATGAGTATCAATCATGTACCCGCGAGGTCCGGCTTCTGAACCATGTCTTCGAAGAGCTTTCCGCTGTTCGCCAGTCCAGTGAACCGATCGCGTTCGGCGGCTCTTCAGAGCCGGTCATCGAGTCGCACTCATCGCAGAAGCGACGTCAGCCCCTGTCGGATCAATCCGTGCATCATCCATTCGTAACGATCGGGATCATCCTGGCCTGGGCGACTCGTATCCGCGTAACCAAGCAGGGTGTCGTTGTCGTCGGTCAGCACCAATGCGATTCGGCCGCCCGTCTCATATGGCGTAAATGCTGCCATGCGATTGAAGGATCACCAGGTCCCTCAGGTGATCGTCTAGGGCCCTTTGCTCATGATCAACGAGCTCCACCGGATCGGCGCTCGTTGAGAACGATTCTTCACCCCAACGGCGACGAGCCGTGGCTACACCTTTGTGGTCGCAGGTTATGATGGGTGGTCGTTGCGGCGCTCGGCACGTATTGTCAAGCAGCGTTCTAGAAACACGCAGCGCGGACGGGCCCGTATGGGTTCGAATAGTTGCCATAGCCGCCCGAGTGAATCTCAAAGTGCAGGTGCGGAATTGGGGCGTTGCCGGTCATTCCGACGTACCCGATAACGGTGCCAGCAGCCACATAACCCACCCCCACGTTCTCGTAGCCCGAGAGATGTGTATAGAAGTAGTAGTCGCCGTTGTCACCCTTGAGATGAGCGGACAAGCCGCCGACGCTGCTGTTGCGATGGTCGATTGTGCCTGAGGCGACGGCGAGCACTTTCGTGCCCTGCGCTGAGATCAGGTCGTTGGCGCGATGCACACCGCCAACGGCCCGAGGTGCACTGAAGTCATCGATGTGGGTGAAAGGTCCTGCGAGTGGGCACACGATGCCTCCGCCTGCTGGGAGCGGCGTGCTCGGTTGCGGGTTCGGCACCGCAGTCGCCGTTGCCGCGATCAACCCAGCATCAGCCAACTGAGGATTCGGCACCGCAGTCGCCGTTGCCGCAATCAACCCAGCATCAGCCAACTGAGGATTCGGCACCGCAGTCGCCGTTGGTGCTGGGGTAGGAATCTGACGAACCAGCTCGGCTGCAGCCGCGGCTGCGGCTTGAGCGCGGCCACGTTGTTCGGCGATGCGTTCTTGTTCGGCTTTGGCCCCTTGACGGTCTGCCTCGGCCTGTTCCATGGCTGCGAGCGCATCTTCGAGCTCACCGAGTTCTGCAGCAACCGCTTGGCGGAGCGACGCCAACCGCTCAAGTTCGCTGGCGATTGACTGCTGCGTGGCTTCGACTTCGGCAAGAGTCGCTTGCTGTTCTTCTCGCTGCAAAATGAGTTCCTCGCGAACCCGGTCCGATTCGGCTCCGATCACGGCAAGTTCGTCGATCGCCTGATTATCGACGCCAACAACCAGTCGAGCAAGTGCCTGGGCTGCGGCCCGATCGGCTTCGCTTTCGTGGCTGCCAACAGCAAGGTCGTCGACCTGGCTCATGTATTGGTTCACGGCGATGATCTTGACCTGGTCACGAAGCTCAGCGACCTGCACCGCCAGCCTTGCCGCGGCCGAACGCGTCGTGTGGACCTCGAGATCCAGCTTCTCCAAGCCGCTTTGGATCTGCCAATACTGGCCTGCAAGCTCATTGCCTTGTCGCTGAGTCGCGTCGAGATCGTCGAGGAAGGCCTCGAGCCGTTCGGTGGCAGCGGTGACATCGTCGCTGGCCCGGTCCATGTCCGTCTGCGCGTCGACAGGCACTACCAACAGCAGGCTCACGGCCACCACAGCCAACAAGAGCCGCTTACGCATCAGAACAGGCTACATCGCTAACGTTGCCCATTGGTCGCGGTTGCTGGCCGAGAAGAGCGTGGCCGCTACGCCGAAGATCTACACTCACGTTCTCTTGAGCACTGCCTTATCTCTCATCGCTGTCATCACGCTAATCGGTGCCAACGCTTTCTTCGTTGCTGACGAGTTCGCCTTGGTTGCGGTCGATCGCGCCCAAGTCGCTGTTCGAGCGTCCGAGGGCGAGAAGCCGTGGCCGAGGGTGCAGAAGCTTCTTACCGAGCTTTCGTTTCACCTTTCGGCGGCTCAGGTCGGCATCACCATCTCGTCACTGATCTTTGGTTTCCTCGCCGCCCCCGTGGGCCGCCGACTACTCAGCCCCATCATCGACCCGCTGGTCGGCGAAGACACATCGGCCTGGCTGACCGTGGCCATCACCTTTGCACTGGCCAACATCTTGCAGGTCGTGCTCGGCGAAGTTGTGCCCAAAACCGTTGCCATCGCCGAACCGCTCCCGGTGCTCAAGTTCTTGGCCCGAGGCATCGCTGTATGGGGCTTCGTCGTCCGACCCGTCGTCAAGGTCGTGAACGGCATGGCGGACAGCATCGTAAAGAAACTGGGCATGGAGCCCAGCGACGAACTCCATGGCATCACCTCGATGAGTGAGCTTGAATTCGTGATCCGCGCTTCGGGTGAGAAGGGCACACTCGATCCCGAAGACGTCACTCGTTTGACCCGCACGATCCGCTTCGCCGACAAATCAGCCGGCGACATCCTGGTGCCCCGCGTCGATCTCACTGTTGTCGAGAGTGATCACACGCTCGCCGATGTATGTCGCCTGTCGAGTGAGACCGGTCACTCACGCTTTCCCGTCATAGGCGATGACACCGACGACGTGCTGGGTGTGGTCCACGTCAAGTCCGCTCTGGGCGTCGCTCCGGGCCAACGCTGTTCGGTGAGCGTCAGCGATTGCATGACCGAAGCCTTCGTTGTACCCGAGGCTCGCGAACTCGACTCGTTGCTCGACGAAATGTACAGCGATGAGCACCATCTGGCCTTTGTGCTCGACGAACACGGCGGCGTCGCCGGCATCGTCACCATCGAGGACATCGTCGAAGAGATCGTCGGCGAGATCGACGACGAACACGACAGTAAAACGATCGACGATGTACAAGAGGTCGCCAAGGGTCAGTTTGTCATCGCTGGCGCGATCCATCCCGACGAGCTTGAAGAAGCCACGGGGCTCGCTATCCCCGAGGGTGACTACGAAACCGTTGCTGGCTTTGCTCTGGACCAGTTGCAACGTATCCCGGCGCTCGGCGACCAGTTCGACTGGAAGTCGTGGTCCTTTGAAGTGATCGAGATGGACCGGTGGCGCATCGCCAAGGTTCAGGCAACCGCCTTGCCCGCCCCGCCAGCGCAGGACGAGCAATGAGCACTGGCGTAGCGATGCTGGTCGCGGCTCTCCTCCTCATCACCAACGGGTTTTTTGTGGCGGTCGAGTTCGGTCTCATTGCGACCCAACGGGCACAGCTCGAAGACAAAGCCAACGAGGGTAACAAAAGGGCCCGCACCGCGTTGGCAGCGATCACTGACCTGAACACGCAGATCGCTGGTGCCCAGCTGGGCATCACTATGTGCTCGATTGCGCTAGGTCTTGTCGCTGAGCCGTCGGTCGCGAAGCTGCTCGAAAAGACCGTGCTGAGTGGTCTCGGCGAAGGTGCCCGCCACACCGTTGGGCTGATCATCGCTCTATCGTTCGTCACGTTCTTGCACATCCTGATCGGGGAAATGGTGCCCAAGAACATTGCGCTGGCTGATGCCCCACGCACCTCAATGGCACTGGCACCGATCCATGCCTCCTTCGTGCGAATAGCCCGTCCGCTCGTGTGGCTTTTGAACGCACTCGCCAATCTGGTTCTACGAGCGCTTGGTGTGACTGCGCTTGACGAACGTGCGTCAGCCAAAACCCCAGAGGAGCTAGCAAAACTGCTCGAAGAGGCACGAGACGGACGCGTATTAGATGGTTACGATTTCACCCTTCTCTCGAACACTCTTGAGCTTGGCGGCGCTTCGATCGAGAACGCCGTTGTGCCCTTGGCCAAGGTGGCCACAGCACCGAGTAGCGCGTCGGTCGCCGAAATCGAGCGCCGCATGGCCGCCAGTGGCCACAGCCGACTGGCCCTTACTGGCCACAGCGGCAATCTGATTGGTTGGGTTCACGCAAAGGACCTTCTGTCGGTCGATGACAAGATCTGGTCCGAACCACTTCCTGCCCATCGCAAACGCCAGCTCATTCTCGTCGATCATCGCATGGCGGTCGAAGACGCACTCGAGATGTTGCAGGCAAACAGGCAGCACTTCGCCCTCGCCATGGCTGACGGTAAGGCAATCGGCATCATCACCCTCGAGGACGTACTCAAAGTCTTAGTTTCAGGACTGGCGGGTGCACAGGACCGTCTTCCAGGACTCAACACTGGCCGCCGCTAGTGATGCAGGCTGTGTCCGTCGAACCGGTAGCGCTTGCTCTGCGAAACATCACCGCCCTCCCGGATAAGGCCCAAGCAATCGCTCTGGTGACGTAGCTGTTGATCAGTCCGCCTGACCAGGGTCTACGACAACGACCAACACCCCAACATCGAGCTCAATCTCCTGTTCCGTATCCACCGCTACGTTGCTAACACCGCGGGTCATTCCTGCCCTCAACGTCGCGTTGTCAAGTGGCCACTGCAAACCTTGTGTCGTCACTCCACCAGCATCACCGTGCCAAGGAAGCAACGACACTGTTGTGCCAGGTCGCAGATTCAGCGACCGCCGACCGTGCACCACATGGAGGTACCGGTCGCCGTCTGTAGCCGTGATTGCCATGGTCCGCCAGCGGCTGGCAGCCAGCAATGACACGGTGGCCAGCTCATGGTCTAACCGTCCGCCAAATGCAGCAACGACGGTTACGGCCGTGGCGCCTGACTCACGTGCCAACTCGAGCGCCAACTCGAGATCAGTTGCGTCCTTGTCGGCAGGAAATGTATGGACCGCTATGTTTCGGCTCCGGGCTTGATCAATCAGCTCACCTGGAGCAGAGTCGAGATCGCCTATCAGGATTGTCGGCCAGACGTCGAGATCGACACAGTGCCGGATGCCGCCGTCGGCTGCGACTAGTTGATCAGCTTCGACCAGCTGACGCCGAAGACCCGGATGCGGGATTGCCGGAAGCTCGCCGTTGACAACAACAACCATGTGCCACCGAGCCCCGTCGGCGCGGATAGGGCTCAAGGGCCTGTGCTCAGAAGTTCGACTCGGTGCCGGCGTGACCGACGGGGCTGCTCGGCCCTGTTCGCTGCCGCTCAAGATCTACTCGAGTGGCTCGCCGAGTTTGTTGGCCAATAAACCAAGCTGGCGTTGCAGCGTCGCAACCTGTGCTTCGAGCTCATCGATGCGGGTCGACATCTCGGCGCTACCTGCCACTGACCCCAGTACCCCGTTACCGGCAGCAGCGTGGCCACTCGATAGCTGGGACGCCCGGCCAGGTGATGCCGCTGGCGCGCCGATCGGCTCAGAAGACGTTGCGTCATGCTCGTTCGAGTCTTGGGGTTCGTCGAAGCCAAGAAGGTGCTGCCATCGATTCTCTTTGTGCCCTGGTCGACGCTCGAGTTCGACGACGAGAGGATTGACCCGCGACTCGAGCGAGTGGAGACAGGCGTGGACCGCATCCAGGTCATTGAACCCGACGTCGTGACGTTCGGTGCGCAGCCGCAGTTCGCCAACCGTCTGCGGCCCTCGAAGCAGCAGCACAGAAACAAGAGCCAGCTGACGTTCAGTCAACGCCAGCGCTTCGTCGAGCGTCTGGCGATGTTTCGTTGAACGCGATCCAGGCGAGTGTACGCGGCGCACCAGGTTGCGCTGGCGAAGCTCGAGCAGGCAGTTGTCGATCAACACCGCCGAATAGTCCACAACCGGGTCGCGATTCGTCTTCTGGTTACACGCAGTCACCAACCCATTCGTGGTCATTGGATATACATCAGGGGTTAGATACGACTTCTCGATCAGAGCACCCAAGACACGGCTCTCGGTAGCGCTCAGCTCGACCGTGGCCGCTACCGCCAGCACATCGGCCTGTGGCGCCAGTTCCTCAGCCTGGTCGTTTGACTCGGCCCAAACTTGCGAGACGCGACCCCCTGCCGGGGCCGAAGACGACGAGATCAGCCCCGGAGTCGGTGGTGGGTTGATCTGAACGTGACCTGCTGCTGACGTAGCGGTCTCACCGAAGCTCTCATTCGATTCGCCGGTGCTCGAGAAGTCGCTCATCGCCCTACTTTGCCATCTGCACGATCATCGCAGCGCGATCGACCACGCGAACTCGCGTCCCGGCTTTACGGGAAGGCCACCAGGTGCTTCACAAGTAATAGCCGGTATTTGTCGTTCGACTCGGACATCGACCTGCCACGAGGTGTCAGCAATCGTCACAAGAAACGGCGTGGCGGGTTGTCCGTCGACCATGGGCAGGAGCTCAACCTGAGCCTCAACATGCACAAGGTCCGGCCGTTCGACGCGCACCGCGCACTCAGCTACCTGGGCAGGTCCGACCTTTGCACCCCACCAGCCGCGGGCATGGTTGGCGAAGTCAGCAGACGTCGTCTGATCGTTCGCAATACGATCTACCAGATTTATGTCGGCGAACGCCCACATGCGCCCGGTAGGGAACGACAGGAACGTTGGTGAGAATCGGTGACCACCGGTGTGGCTCACTCGGCGAACCACATAACCAGCGCGAGAGGATTCGATTTCGTCGGCCAACGCAACGCCGTCAATGCCGCAGCAAGAATCATGGCTGCCCTGTGTGCACACCAAAAAGGTTGCAGCAACAGCATTGTCACTGCGCACACTGTCGACGCCAGCGACGTTAATGGTGTCGAGCTCGCCGATCGCGCAGTCTGCGATGGCGCTGATAACCGCTGGAAGATCCTGGCTTTGTGCCACGTGCCAGCGACGAGAAGTCATGGTTGCGCCAGCGCGTTCATAGACCTCGACATCAAGGTGTTCGCTGGTGGGCTCCATGGCAAACAAGCGGCTGTTTGTGGCCGATGCCGACAGAAGTGCGCTCAGCGGCCGAAGAAGTTCATGGTTGAGCGCGGGCTTAGGCCAAGGCAGCGGGACCGAGACAAGCACGACACGATCAAGAAACAACCCGGTCCCGGGTGGGAGAACGTCGATCGAACGAGCAAACTCACTACAGCGAGGTGCTTCGGTGCTCACAGGCATCATGTCAAAGGCCACGCTGAAACCCTATACACCTTATGCCACCATCCACCTGCGATGATGGTCAACACGAATTACCGGTGGAGAAGCGCGTGCGCGTGGCCGCAGCCCTCGAAGAGTGGGCAGCAGAACATAACGATCAACTGAGTCCTGAAACACGAGACGAGGTTCACAAGATCGCCGACACAATCCGAGCTTCCGCGCTCCACGATCAAAAGATCGTAAGCGTGGGAGACAACTTCGGTGACCAGCTGGGCGAAGTCTTCTCGCCCGCACGGGCTGAACGCGCAACCACGCTGGTGCAAATCGTGGCTGGCTGGTTCCAAAAGCGGGCTGCGGGTCGTGCCAACCCGGCAGAGGATGCAGCACCCAGCCTGGCGAGCAGTACCGACGACGGTCCTTCCATCGATGGCGATGACCTCGACGAGAGCGATCTGGATATCGATGCCAATCAAGGCGACACCGGCGACGGCTCTCTGGTAGCGGCGACGCCAGCTGGCCATAGCGACATCGTTCTGGGTCCCGCCGACAGCGATTTCGAACCACTCGAGGTTGATGAACAATCACTCGGCGTTGTGTCGCCAAGCCCCCCATTCGTCATGCCCTCGCAACCGTTCCTCCAGGCAGAGGATGCCGCTGATCGTGTAGAAACGCCAGCGTTCCTGCACAGCGACAAGGTCGACGAGGAAGACGACGTGCGCCTCTATGGCCCCAAGCGTCCATGGAAGGCGTTCCTGGCAACATTGCTGGCCCTAGCGCTCCTGGTCGGCGCTGCAGTCGCTGGCTGGTATTGGTTCACCCAGAGCGGTGACGACACCGTGGACACGGCCACAACGCCGACTGCGGTCGCTGATCCCACAACAGTGCCAGGCGCCGTTCCAGCGCCAGCGGACGCAACACAGGTGCCCTCTGTTGAACCAACCACGGTTCCAGATACCCCACTAGAGACACTCACTTTTTGGGCCGAAACCGCGCCGATATTGAACTCGGGGACCGCTCAGATTTCGGCATCGACCTATTCGGTCAGCCCGTCCAACCGCGCGGTGCTGACCGGCCATACGGCCGCGATCACCGGCGTAGTAATCTCTGATGACGGGCGGGTTCTTACCTCGGGCGCTGATCGCCGCCTCGTCGACTGGGGCGCCGATGTGACCCTGGCCAATCCCGATGTCGTTAATGTGCCTTCGCCGCTCACCGTGCTCGAACGCACCAGCGATCAGCGAATCATCGCTGGTGACGCCGCCGGCAACATTACGGTCATCGACCGGGTTAACGCCTCTGAACCCATCGTCGTCGCTGTCCATAACGAAGCAATCTCGGCGGCCACCGAGCTATCCGACGGCCGCTTCGCAGTTGCATCGGTCGACGGTGATGTCGATGTCTTCGCTCTTGATAACCCCACCGAACGTATAACGCTAAGTCACAGCAACGAAGTCACCGCAGTTACCGCGCTCGCCGACGGAACGATTGCAACCGCAGCAGTAGACGGGCTGATCAGGATTTGGTCAGCCGATGGGGCCGGCGAGCCCGGCGAGATCGACACGCTCGGAGCGCCCGTCACGGCCATGGCGTTACTTGCTGATGGACGGTTGGCGACAGCGTCTGTCGACGGCGTCATCCACGTCGTAGATGCCCTACCTGGAGCCTCCGAGCCACTCGTGCTTCCTGGCCATACCGGCGCCATTCGCTCGCTGTTCGAGGTCCGGCTTGCTGACGGTTTGTTAGCGCTTGCTTCTGGTGGCGACGACACCACCATCCGACTCTGGGACCTGGCAACCCAATCGCAGCTGCGGGTGCTCGAAGGCCATGGTGACATCATCAGCGGCATCGGTGCCCTACCTGATGGTCGACTGGTCTCGACCAGCGGCGATGGCACGGGCCGCGTCTGGGACCTATCGGTTCCGCCAAATCGCCCGGTGACGGCTCCTCATGATTGGAATGTGTCTGCGATTCACTCTTGGAACAACGACCAGTTCATCACCGGCGGCACCGACGGCAAGGTGGTGCTTGCCAGCACCTCCGAGACATCTGAGCCACTCGTATTGACCCAACATGGCGCACCCATTGTTGGCGTCAATGTGTTGCAAAGCGGCGACGTGTTGTCGCTCGACGCATCGAGTCTGCTGCGCGTCAGCCAACCATTGGGCGACCCGAGTGGTCTGATCGAGATCAACGTTGCTCCCGGTGCGACTTCGCTTGACGTTCGTGATTCGCTTGGCGTCGTCACTGGCCATGCCGACGGCTCAGTCCGATTCCACGACTTCGCTGAAGAAGTCGCCTTTGTTGACGCCCACGGCAGCGGGGTGAACGACGTCGTTGCTTTGAGCAGCGGCCTTGTTGCCTCGGCGGGTCAAGACATGACCGTTCGAATTATCGACTTCGAGGACCCAGAACAGGTCCTTGTGTTCGACCTGCACACCGCTCCAGTCGATGTTCTCATCGAGCTAGCCGACGGCCGCATTGCATCGGCCGGTAGCGATGGCATATACGTCTACACCGTCGAGGGCTTGGCGCAAGACCATATACGGCTCAACGGTCAGAGGTCCCGCACTATCTCGTTGGTCGCATTGCCAAACAATCGCCTGATCTCTACCGGAGACGACGGCCGGGTGCGGCTATGGGACCTCACTAGCCCAGAGTCAGAACCCACCACACTCGTCGACATCCCAGGAATCGTAAACCCTCACCTGATACAGGCTGACAACGGCCTCTTCGTTGCCGGTGCGGCCCGAGGCTATGTGGTCTTCACACTGAGCTAATCCGGCTCCAAAGAACATCGCATGGCCGTTCCTCTGAGCGTACTTTCTGGTCCTCCGAGCATGGGTAAGACCACGGTCGCTGTGTTGCTTGGGAAAGAGTTCGCTCGCAGACCCAGGTGCTTGGCGGTCACTTCTTGGGGCCGTAGTGCTCTCTTCAACTGATATGTCTGTGCCCCACGTCAATGATTCGCAGCCCTCCTTATGGGCGTCGTAGTTCAACCCACGCAGCTCTCACGGGTTAGCGTCAGCCGCAATGACCGCTGCTGGGCCTCGCCTCGACTCCGGCCGAAGTTGGCTCATGGCGACAGCGGCCGCAGTCTCTATGTTCACGGTGTTCGGCGTTGGCTACAGCTTTGGTGCCTTCTTTGAGTCGATCACGACAGAGTTCGACACGGGGAACGGTGCAACTGCCTTCGTCTTTGGCATCACGATCAGCCTGAGCTTTCTCCTCGGCCCCTTCACCGGAGCGCTGGCGGATCGCGTCGGGCCCAAGCCGGTTGCGGTACTCGCCGCTTTCTCGCTGGCATTTGGCTTGCTTGGCACCACGGTGGTCCCCAATATTTGGCTGGCCTACATCTGCTATGGCCTCTTCGTTGGCTTCGCTATCGCCTGTGGGTACGTGCCCATGATCGCGGTGGTTGGCGGCTGGTTCGAGCGTCAACGGGCACTGGCGCTTGGCGCCTCGGTAGCCGGCATCGGCCTCGGAACAATGGTCGCCTCGCCCGTTGCGGCTGCGCTGATTGAGGCAACCAGTTGGCGCACCGCGTTCGTGATCTTCGCAGTTGTCGGCGGAGGCTCGTTATTGGCCGTCGCTGCCGTCATTACCCCCGGGCCCGCAAGCGTGCCTGCACCAAAACGTCAACCAATTACCGAGCTGTGGAAGCTCCACGACTTTCGCATCTTGTATCTGGCCTTGTTGGCGACCTCTTTTGGTTTGTTCATACCTTTTGTGTTCATAACGCCCTACGCCGAAGACCAAAGTCACTCCAGCTTCGCTGCCGCCTTGCTCGTCGGGCTGATCGGCGGGGCAAGCGTTGTCGGCCGACTTGCAATCGGTGGAATCGCGAACCGTTACGGCGCAGCCAGGCTCTTTCGTATCTGCTTCCTGGTTATGTCCATGAGTCAACTCATTTGGCTCTTCGCAGGCGGCGCCTACCCGCTGCTTCTGGTCTTCGCTTTGATCTTCGGTTCCGGATACGGCGGGTTCATAGCGTTGAGCCCTGTGGTTGCCGCGTCTCGCTTCGGCATGAAAGGGTTAGGGGGCATCCTTGGCACCTGGTACAGCGCCGCTGCATTCGGCTCACTCGGTGGCCCACCGTTCGCAGGATGGCTCATCGACACCTTCGACTATCCAGTCGCAATCGTGTTTTGCTCCTTCGCTGCGGTCGTTGGATGGGCAATACTTTTGCGTCTCGATGAGGGCATCAAAAAAGCCTGACCAAAAGACCCCACCCGAGTCGCGAAGCGACCTAGGTTGTCTCGTTCCGATGGAGACGTCACGCACCGCCCCTGCACAACCAACCGCCCGGCAACCGGTCGCCAAGCAGCAGAGCGTCATTCTGCGAGCATGGCAGCAGCAGGCGCTGCGCTCCTTTGTCGCCAATGAGGCCCCGTCGTTCCTAACCGTGGCCTGTCCTGGCGCTGGTAAGACTTCGTTCGCTCTCGTCGCTGCCCGCCAGTGGTGCGCTGGCCAGGCTCGACCTTTCGTCGTCGTAGTTCCTACGCAGCATCTGAAGAAGCAATGGGCTGACGCCGCTCTCAAATTTGGTTTCCACCTCGACCCCGCATGGTCAGCTAGCAATGGCAAGCCCGCCGTCGACATGCACGGTGTCGTCGTAACCTATGCACAAGCCAGCTCGTCGTGGGTCGAGCTAGCTGCCTACAGCCGAGGCGGCATCGTTGTGCTCGACGAGGTGCATCATGCGGCCAGCGACCGCAGCTGGGGCGACGGCGTCGAACGAGCGTTCACCGGTGCCGCAACCCGCCTGTTGCTCAGCGGCACACCGTTCCGCACCGACGACAGCCCGATCCCCTTCGTCAAGTATTCCTGGGGCGACTATGGCGACGCCGAACCAGACTACGAATACGGCTACGGCGAAGCGCTCAAAGACGGCGGCGTTGTGCGACCGGTCTACTTCCCTCGCTTCGACGGCCATATGGAATGGATCAACTCCGAAGGCACCCAGATCGAAGCCACCTTCGAAGACGAGCTCGCAAGCAACGAATGGGGCGCCCGGCTACGCACCGCACTAAGCCCCGAAGGCGAATGGATCCGCACCGTCCTCGGCCAGGCCCACGAGAAGCTCACCAAGATCCGGGAAACCCATGCCGATGCTGGCGGCCTGATCATCGCCACCGATCACGAGCACGCTCGATCCATCTGCGACCTACTCGAGCGCCGGCATGGGATTACCGCTCGTATTGCGCTGTCCGATGACCCTCGAGCCAGCGACGTCATCGATGCATTCGCGAAGAGTGACGAGCAATGGGTTGTCGCCGTCCGCATGATCAGTGAGGGTGTCGACATTCCTCGGCTACGAGTCGCCGTCTTCGCCACCACGACCACCACCGCAATGTTCTTCCGCCAAGCTGTCGGCCGTATCGCCCGCTGGACCACGGGAATCCGAGATCAGAAGGCGTACATGTACCTGCCCGATGATCTCCGGCTGCGGTCCCATGCGGTGAACATCGCTGAGCAACGTCGCCACAGCATCGAACTTCGCAAGGAACGAGCCGGCGAGGAAGGCTTCGACGAAGTCGCCCAAGAACGTGGCGGCGACGAGCAAATGTCGCTATTCGAGGCGTTGTCATCGACAGTCATCGACGCCGATTCAACATCGCCTGGCGATGGCATCGATCCCAACGAGAAGATGGTCGTACTGCCCGAGGACCTCGAGGGTTTCCCCGTGGATCTCCCTCCCCCTCCGCCGTTGCCAGGGCGCGCAGCCGTCGAAGTGGTCGATCCCTGGGGATCCCCTGTAGTTGCCGAAGAACCGGGCAAGTCACGCGCTCAGATCAAGAGTGATCTACGTGACAAGAATTCGGACCGTGTCCGCGAGATCGTTGGACGAACCGGCCTTGGTTACCCCGAGGTAAATATGCGGCTCAATCGCGACTCGGGCGTCGACCGCATCACCGAGGCAACAATCTCCGCGCTCACTCGCCGACTAGCCGTAGCTGACCGCTGGATTGACACCGTCCGACCCGGCTAGCGCTGCGCGGCATGGCCCTTTCTAGCTATTGCCGATCGAGCAGGATGTTGAACAATGCTGATGTTGGATCTCGGCGGCCAGTCGCGTGACCCCAAGCTTGTCAAATTCCTGAAGGCGCAAGCGAGAAGACAGCCAAAAGTGGACTGCCCCCAAGGCCGCAGGAATCGCCGCTCCTTGCCCTGAAATGGTGGCTTCGCCGATGCGGCCTGCATCGTCATCACTCGTGAATTCAGCCGGAAATGAATTCAACCTGAAATGTAGAGCGCATGACGTCCTGGTCGATATTGCCGAACGAGCATGAGGCCCCGTCTTTGGCAATACCGTCACCAGCGATTGCATCAACCATCATCTGGTTGAGACCACAGTCCGTCATCTCGTCGGCCATCGTGCGGGCGGTTTCCCCAGACAGCTCAGCCGATCTGAGCGGCGGCAGCGTCGATGACCACCTGATCGTTCGACCTCGCTTCGTTGCTGGTGCCGCGCTCCGAAACAAGAAACGTCCGCGCCGGAGCGCTCAGAACAAGATGGCGACCTGCTTGTTCTCTGGACCCCCTTGCGCAGCTCGTGATACCCCAACACGTGTGCTTTGTGGCACGTGCCATGGGCTACGGGAGCGCAAGAGAGTGGCTCAGTTACGACATTTTAGCGTTTTGGGGCCTTGCCCCTAATCACTGTCATTATTCCAGTGCTGCGGCATCACGGAGGATTACGTCTGGTGCATGTA
>MEHZ011480637.1_pt1 | contig 14874 bp, 4 predicted proteins | sample 897221 | NCBI WGS metagenome assembly MEHZ01 (sample SAMN05514161, study PRJNA337945) | marine metagenome | isolation source: marine surface water | place: Arctic Ocean | collected 2007-12-13
CCTGCGTCGGGGAAAGCACTCTTCTTGCCATCACAATGGCCCCGAGACGAAAGTCGACAGCGCTCATAGGTCAGGTCCGCGATTCGCAAGACCAGTCAGTGGGGGCAGGTCAGATCGTCAATAATGCAGTGAGCGTAAACTTCCTCTATAACCAAATTGCTCTGAGGGTTAATCTCCGCCTGACGTCAGCTGATTATCGCTTTGATAACTTTTCAAAGTTCTAGATTAATCATACGAGATAAAGGGGATATTCTAGGACTTCAAATAAAGGATCCACCTACTAAAGATCCGTTTTATGCTACTTAAATTAATTAGCCGCCCTACCGTGGAAACCACCTGAATGCCTGTCCGACACTATCAAACCGCATACGTCTTTCCCGGCCAGGGCTCGCAGCTTTTAGGCATGGGCGGAGGACTGTTCGACCGCTATCCGGAGATTGAAGCGGCCGCCGACCAACTGCTCGGCTACTCAATTCGGGAGATTTGCCTGGAAGACCCCCGGCGCGAGCTGAGCCAAACTCAGTTCACCCAGCCGGCGCTGTTTACCGTAAACGCCATGATGTACCGTGCGGCGCTGGCAGATTCCGGCGAAGGTGGCGACGTGATGGCTGGCCACAGCCTAGGAGAATACAACGCTTTGCACGCCGCCGGCGTGTTCGACTTTGAGACCGGTCTGCGTCTCGTCCAGAAGCGTGGGAACATCATGTCCCACATCGAGGGCGGTGCCATGGCGGCTGTTATCGGCATATCATCCGCAGAGGTCTTAAAAGTCATGCAAGACAACGGCATTAGCAGACTGGATATTGCCAACGAAAACTCTCCGGTCCAGACCGTCGTGTCGGGTCTGGAAATCGACGTGCGCGAGGCGGCAAAAGCCTTCAACGCCGTCGAGGGTTGCGACTACATCCCACTGCGCGTAAGTGGCGCCTTCCACTCGCGCTACATGGAGGCCGCGCGCGACGAGTTCGAGGACTTCATGCGCCAGTTCAAGTTCTCCGCGCCCGAACGCGTCGTGATCTCCAACGTCGAGGCGCGGCCCTACGAGGCGGACCGGACGCACGAACTGCTGTTACGCCAGATCACGCATCCAGTGAAATGGTCCGAATCGGTCCAAGTCATGCTGGGCGTGGGCGTCGACGATTTCCGTGAATCCGGCCCGGGCGACGTACTGACCAAGCTCGTCGCCGCAACTCGCCAGCTGGCCCCGGCGCTCGCCATCGACTGGCCGATCTGATCGAATTTTGTTGACCGACGATCCATCGAAACTTCTAGTGACAATTCGGGGGACCGGTACGCTTACGCCGCTCCACCTCGTTCATAGCCTTGCGGGCGAGCTGACCTGGTTGGCGCCCCTGTCCCGGCTGATCGAACCCGAACGCCCGCTCTTCGGGTTCGCCGCACCGGGGCTGAACGCGAAGGGCGAGCCGTTCACCAGCATGCAGGCGATGGCGGGCGCCTACCTGGCCGCCGCGCGCGCGCGACAGCCCCGCGGACCCTATGTCTTCGGCGGATATTCCTTCGGCGGGGTGGTAGCTTACGAGATGGCCCGTCAGGCCCAGGCCGCCAACGAGACGGTCGACGGGCTGATCCTGATCGATTCCTACACGCCTCATTCGACAGTGATGTCCGCACTGCGACGCTGGAGCCGCGAAGGAATCTTGGTGCAGTCGGTCAGCAACATGCTCGCTGTCGAATGGAAAGGGATGAATCTCCTCGCCTCCGGCGCCCTACCGCCGGATGACCCCGCCGGCCAGGTTGCCCGCGCGACCCAGCACCTGCTGGAGACCTGCGATGTTCATCATTCCTTCGACGCCATCGCGACATTGCTTGAGAACTGCCGCAAGGTGATGGAAGCGCACACGTCCATCCTCGGCGCCTACCGGCCAGCCCCACCACATGACCGGCTTGATGCATTGCTCATACACAACACGCACGGCTTCATCGGCGCGGACAACGCGCTCAACCTGCCGAAGGTTGACGACTTTCCCGACCGCGAAAGCCATGGCTGGGACGGCTACTTTATCAATCCGCCGTTACGGGTGCCTGTGGACACCGAACATTTCCTGATGATGCGTCCACCTGCACTCGATAAGGTAGCGGCGGCGATCAACAGCCATCAGGGTTAAAGGTCGACCCACAATCGGACAAAGGAAACCGGGGATATGACAACACAACTTACGAAACTGATTGGCGCGGTGGCCGGCAGCCTAATTCTCCTGGCGCAAGGCGCGGCCGCCCAGAACACCGACCCGCTGCCCAGCTGGAACGACGGCGTCAACAAGCGCGCCATAATCGAATTCGTCGACACCGTGACCCGCGAGGACGGCGACGGCTTCGTGCCCGCCATCGACCGAGTCGCGACCTTCGATATGGACGGCACCATTCTCGTGGAGAAACCCGATGCCGTGGTGATGGCATTCACCAATACTTATCTGGACGAAGTGGCGGACGCGAATCCGAACCTGGAATTGCAGCCCTACAAGGCCGTGCGCACCAACGACACGACTTATCTGACGGCCAACATCTTCGAACTTCTGACCGCCGTGGGCGCCAACACCGACCAGGGCGACTATCGCACCCGCGCTCAGAAATTCGCCGCGACGGAAAAACATCCGAAGTTCGACCGACCCTATGACGAGCTGTTCTTCGCGCCGATGATCGAGGTCATCGAGCTCCTGAAAGCGAACGACTTCCGGGTCTATATCGTCTCCGGCTCGTCCCAGGGTTTCGTGCGCGCGCTCGCGCCCGCACCGACCGGCCTGCCGCAGGCCCACTTGATTGGGACCCAGACGAAGCTATCCTTCCGTAACAACACCTTCGTGCGCATGCCGGAATTCCGAAACCTCGGCGTGGTTGGGTCCGGCAAGCCGCTGATCATCCAGTACCAGATCGGACAGAAGCCGATCTTCGCCTTCGGCAACACCAATGGCGACCAGGCGATGCTGGAATACGCGCTGAGCAAAACCGGCCATCCGAGCCTCGCGCTGTGGCTCGACCATGACGATGCGGATCGGGAATACGCCTATGACGGGCACGTTAAGACAGTGCCGGGGCTGCGGACCGTGAGCATGAAGAACGACTTCGCGAAACTCTTCGCCGATGAGTGACAGGACAACGAGTGAATTCCCGCGCCGGCTCGAGGACATCACTACGGACTGGCTGGCCGAACGGCTTGTCGAATCGAGAATCGAGGGCGGCAACCGGCTGAACGGTTTTTCATCGCGCCCGGTGCCGAAACAGGGAATGACCTCGCTGGCTCATGTGCTCGATCTCTCCTATGACGGCGACCCAGGCGACGCGCCGGCACGGATCATCGCGAAGTTCGCTGTAGATATCGAACCGGTGCGGGTGGCGCTAGCCGCGAACCGCGGATACGAGCGGGAGATCTCGTTCTACAACCACTTCGGCAAGGATGCGGGCATCTGCGTTCCGGCCTGCTACTGGGCGGAATACGATGCGGAGACGACGGCTTGCGGTCTCCTGCTCGAATATGTCGACAATATCCGCACCACCGACGTCTTCAGCGGCGAGGTTACCGAAATCGAGGATCTGGTGACCTGTCTCGCGCCGTTCCATGCGCGATGGTGGAACCACCCAGAGGCGCTCGAACGGCTGACACCGGGCCTCGCACCCTTCCTGATCGAACTCGCCAACGAAAGGCTGGCCCCGGCGCTCGAGACGATGAAGGGCAATTACGCCGAAGAGGTCGGCGACACATTGATCTCCCTGGTCGAGCTCTGGCTCGCCAATTGCCAGACCTATGCCTCCCACGAGCGCGCCGAGCCGCAGACGCTCATTCACGGCGATCTACATCGCGACCAGATTCTCTTCCTGTCGGGCGGGACAGAACCGTTCTACGTCATCGACTGGCAGATGGCCGCCTGCGACACGGGCGCGAACGATCTTGCACATCTACTCACCGCCGGCCTACGCCCGGACCAGCACGAAGTCCATGCGGATTCGCTGATCGAGCGGTACCACGCGGGGCTGATCACCGCCGGGGTCGAGGACTATCCGGTCGAGCAACTGCGCGACAGCGTGCGGATGGGCGTGGCCCGGCTGGCCCTCTTCTACATGAACGCCTTCGCGCTCGGCGATGTCGCCCCGGTGCTCGCCTGGTGGGACGGAGACGAGGTCCGACGGCACCATTCCTTCTGGGACGTCACCTGCGGCTGGACCACGCGAGCGCTCGAACAGCACAGCGTTCTCGAATATCTCGAAAGCCTGGCCTGACGGCGGCTAGCGGTAAAGCTCCCCGCAGAACCCGATTATTTCCTGCGCCGATGCCGGGTCCGACAGCATCGTGGTATGATCCGGCGAGGGTACGTCGCGCATGCTGAAATCGGGAATGTGCTCCGCCCAGCCCCGCCAGTGGTCGGTGCTGTCCTTGAACACGCTATTGGTACCCGGGAAGGTGAAGAACGACTCCAGGTCGCCGTAGAACCGGCCGCCGGCGTTACGAAAATAGTGGCACCGCACGCCGTCACGATCCGGCAGCGGTAAAATCCGGAACCCGTCGCCTTCCAGCGCCCTACCAAACTTGGTCATGTGCTTGACCGTGGTGCGCAGTTGCGACTCCGTCCGCTTCAGCCCGCGCGCGCCGGCGAGAGCGATCAGGCGCGACCAGTATTCGTCATCATTGAGGCCAGGATCGATCTCGGCGGCGCTGACCAGCCGGTCTTCCAGGTCACAGTCCTCAGAGAGTCCGGACTGCAGCGCCATGTTGACGGCGCCGAGCATACAGCGCTTGGTGAACAGAGGGCTTGGCTCATTGTCGGTAACGTCGTAGCTGTCGACCATCACGATGCTCTCGACCCGCTCGCCGAGTTCCTGGAGCTGACGGGTGACCTCGTAGGCCAGCACCCCGCCGAGCGAATAGCCACCCAGATCGTACGGCCCCTTGGACTGCACGGCCTGAATCACCTGAACGTAGTAACAAGCCATCGCCGCCACGCCGTGCAGCGGCTCGCGGTCGGTCATCCAGCCGCGCGCCTGGATTCCCCAGAGGGGGCGCGGGCAATGCTCCGCGAGTTCGCGATAGGCCTCCACGCTGCCTAGCCCGCCATGGAACCAGAAAACAGGGCGCCCCACCCCGTGGTTCAGGCGCACCAGTTCCGGGTGGCGCCGGTCCAGCGATCTGGTGTCCACTGGGTTGCCGGCGCTCCCCTTGGCCTTCCGTGCTGGCGCGTGGCCCAGGGCTGCGGTCAGATCGTCGAGGGTGTGCAACGTCGCCATGGTCGCGAGGTCCAAATCGGCGCCAAACCTCTCACGGAATTGCTGCAGCAGCCGAGTGGCGAGCAGCGAATCCATACCGTAATCCGTCAGCGGGCGATTCGGCGCGATCTCCGCCGCCGGGCGCTCCAGGATATCCGCCACCAACGCCGCGACGTCTTCCGGACTAAATCCTTCGGCTAATTTCTCCGATGTGTCTTCGGTCCTCTCATCCTTGGCACCACCATAGATGTCCAGACAATATTCAGAGATCGCGTCCAGCGCGGACGGGCTTTCGAAAAGTTCGAGATGGCTGTCTATTTCAACCGTCCGGTATTCGAGGCCCGGGAGCAGGTCCGCCCAGGCCGACCAATAATCGACGCCGTCGAGCGGATCGGGGTTCTCCCCTCCGTTCCGCCCGCCATCGCCGAAGAACCAACCGCTTCTGTTCCGGAAATAGCAGGCGCAGGCGACCGGCCGTTCGAGCGGCTGCGGTTCGTATTCGGTGATCCGGAAGCCCTTCTGAATCGCCGCCATCCGCGCCAGGTAGTCACGGATCCAGCTCTCCGGACGGTTAACACCCGCCGCACGGCAATACGCGATGAAATCATCAATGATCTCCGCTTCCTCACGCGCGTCATCGCGCCAGGGCACCGCCGCCGCGTCCGCGCCGCCGGCCATGGCGATCAGCCCCGTAGCGAGAAACGCGTACAGATCGTATAGGCCGCTACCGAGATGCGTGTGGAGCGGTGCAAAGATCGGGTCCGCCAGGGTCAAGCTGTCGACGTGTTCGCCGGCCGCCTGGAGCTGCCGCGCGATCTCGTAGGCGAAGGTCCCGCCAACCGAGTATCCGCCGAGATCGTAAGGGCCGTGCGGCTGTACCGTCCGGATCATGTCCGTATAGAAGGCTGCGATCGTCTCCACACCGGACAGCGGCACTTTGCCGTCGATCAGGCCGCGCGCCTGGAGGCCGTAGAACGGCCGGTCGAGCCGCGTCGCTAATTTCCGGTACACCGAGGCGTCGCCGAACGCGCCGTGAACCCAAAACACCGGCCGGCCTTCGGTGACCGGATTGACCCGCTGGCATTCGGCAAAGAAGGGCGGCGAAGCTCCCGGTACCGCCTGTGTTGCGTGCAGGATCTCGGCAGTCAATGTCTTAGGCTTGCGCGGGCGTGCCAGCGGCGGTGTCGGTGCTGCGAACCGGTCCGTTCGCGCGCGCAGGGCAGAGAGCGGCTCGGCCGCCGCCTTGACGAGGCTTTCCAGATCGGCCTGCGGCGCATGCATCATCTGTGTCATCAACTGCACGATGAGGGCGGTGAGTTGCCGCATCTCGGCAGGCTCGAACAACGCGCGCCGCCAGGTCGTCACGATCTCGACCCGCTCGCCCATTTTCAGAAGCTGGAAGAACAGGCTGGCCGCCGTCTGTTCCTGGGCGCCCGGTTCCAGACCCGTCGTCGTCGCGCGCACCCCACTTCCGATGTCTATCGCCGCAAGGGCGAACGCCGGGGCCGCGCGGTCGTGACGGAGCGACTCAATCACCGCACTGTCGATCATCACGTCGCCGGTGTCACGGAAACATGCCTCCGGCCCGTCGATCCCGGCGGCCCCGCAGAGTTGACCGAACGGCAACCGAGATGCGCGCAGGCCTTCGAGTGTCTCCTGCTTCACTGCCTCAAGAAGATCGCGGACGGATAACTCCGGCGCGATATCAAACGGCAGGAACAGGACATTGCTGAACTCGCCGGGCATGTCGAGCAGCGCCAAACGGTCGCGCCGGGAATGAAGGTAGCGGACGACCGGGACCGGGTTACCGGCCTCGCGCAGCGTCAGCACCACCGCCGCCGTGAACAGCTGGGTGAAGCTGTATCCGTGCGTACGCGAGAACCGGCCGACCGCGTCCGCCAATTCGGGCGTAAAGACCAGCATGTGCCCGTCGCTGACCTCCCGCGCGTCCCGGTCGACGCTCTCGGGCGCTTTCGCGTAGGGCAGACGCATCGACGCCCCGATGCCGTCGAACCGCGCGCACCAGTGGTCGAGGGCCTTCCCGTCCGCCGCGGGGTCGCGACCGGACTGGCTGATGGCGTAATGCCAGTAGCATTCGCCCTCACCGTCCGCCGCTTCCCCAGATCCGGCGCGGAGGCTTTCATAGTCCCGACGAATCCGTTCGAACAGGATCGGCGGTGCAAACGCGTCGGCCAGCGCATGATGAATCACGACCGCGAGGAGGCAGCGGCCATCCACCCACGCCGCCATGAACCGTGCGACCGGCAGCCGGTCCACGGCGATCCGCGTCAACCGACGATCTGCGACGCGTTCGTAAAACACGGTGCTGGTTTGCACATCGACGATCTCGAGCATTTCGGGCGCACGCCGCTCCACAACCTGGAGCCAGCGTTCCGTCTCGCCTTCTACCGCTTCGAAACGCGTGCGCAGCAGGTCGTAATGGCGGCCCGCCGCTGCGACAGCGCCGCCGAGCGCGACGTGATCCAGCGAATCTTCTGAGAGCGTGAAGATCTGCGTGACGTTCCAAGCGAGAGAGCCGATGCGTTCGGAATGGTACAGCGCGCGGTTCTGCTCGTCCGAGCATGGTGCGTGGAGGGTCCCTTCGGGAAGTGCCGCCAGAGATATCGTCTCCGCCGGTGAAAGAGCTTCCGAGGCGGCTTCGATCGTAGCGCTGTCGCGAGCGATGAGATGGATATCCGGTCCGGCGCGGTACGCGGCGATGCCCGCCGCCGAAAGCGCAGCAAGTGCAGACCGGAAATCCTGCTCTGAGGCCGCGCTACCGCCGGAAAGCGGTTTCACGACCGCGTCGAGCGAATCCGGGAGGGCCGACAACCGTTCGGCGAACCAGCCGGCCGCGCGATGCTGTTCGTCGGACAGGACAGGGCGCGCAGCCGGCTTCTTTTCAAGATTGTAGTGTTCCGGCGCCGCGGTTTCGATCAGCCGCGCAAGCGCGTCGACGCTGTCATGCTCGGCAAGATCCGCAAGCTGCAGGGCGAGCCCGCACTTGTCATTGATCAGGGCAAGCAGCCGCATGCTCATAAGGGAATCGAGCCCGAAGGAACTCAGCGGCGCCTCATAGGATATATCGCTCGCATCGTAGCCGGTCAGGTCCTCGACTAGCCCCGAGACGAGACTCTCGGCCGTGCCGTTACGCCCGGACAGTTTCAATTCCTGAGAGCCTTCCTCGATCCAGCAACGCCGCAGGTCGAAGGCCCGGCGCGGGCGCACCGGCACGCGCGGCCGGTGGTCTTCGGGCGCGGGCGACAGGACCAGGTGCACGTTTGTGCCCGTCGCGCCAACGCTGTTCACCGCCGCACACTGCGGACCGGCCACACTGGAGGGCCAGGCGGCGCTGTCATCGTGGATCTCGAAGACGCTTGAGGGACTCGGTACAGCGGAGCGGCCGCTACTGCGCGTTCCCGGGATCGTGCCGTAGCGCATCGAAAGCAGCACCTTGAACAGATGCGCCATTCCCGATGCGTGATAGGCATGGCCGATATTATTCTCGACCGTCCCGAGCAGGCGTGGCCTGCCCAACGGCGTATCTGTAAAGACCTCACCCAGTGCCTCGATCTCGACGGCATCACCCAGCGGCGTGCCGGTGGCGTTCGCCTCGATCACGCCGATCGTCGCGACATCGATTCCGAACTCCGCATGAACTCGCTTCATCAGCGCGGCCTGCGCCCGGGTGCTTGGCGCAGCCATCCCGTTGGTCCGGCCCGAATGGTTGTTGCCCCAGCCCTCGATCACGCCATGGATACGATCCCCGTCGGCCAGTGCCCGGTCCAGCGGCTTCAGGACAACAGCCGCCACCGCCTCACCGGGCAACATCCCGTCGGCGCGTTCGTCGAGCGCATGGCACTCCGCGCCGCGCGACAGCACGCCCGGACCGACATCCGACCGGATCAGGTTCGGCGTGGAATGCACCATCACCCCGCCGGCGACCGCCACATCGCACCGCCCGAGTAAGAGCTGGTCGCAGGCCTGCGCCACCGCCAGCAGGGAGGACGCGCACCCGGCATCGACTGACACACTCGGGCCAGCTAGGTTCAGCGAGTAGGCCAGGCGTGCCGGAATGGAGGACTGGGTGACGTGCGGGGAGACGCCGGTCAGGTCCATGATCCGCAGCGTGTAGTCGCCGCCACCGCCGCAGAACACCCCCCAGTTGGCCCCGGCGAGGCCCACCGGGTCCGTGCCGGTGTCCTCGATCGCCCGCCAGCCTTCCATCAGGAACAGGCGTTCGGCCGGATCAAGCGTTTCCGCGACCTTCGGTGGAATCCGGAAGAAGACCGGATCAAACTGGTCGATGCCGTCGAGGAAGCCGCCATGGGTTGCATCGCAGCCTTCCACCGACCAGCCGCGATCGAGCGGAAGCGGCGTGATCGCCGACCGGCCCTCCAACAGAAGCCGGTAGAACTCATCCGTTGTGTCAGCGCCCGGAAACCGCCCGGACAGGCCGATCACGGCGATGGCGCTGTTACGCGCTGCCGGGTGAGACGAACTCAGACGGTCCTTCTCCCGTTCCGGCGCGGTCGCGGGCGGCACGGGTGCCGGTGCGTCGAGATTAAGCTGTGCAGCGATCAGGTCGGCCAGGGGTTTGAGGGTCGCCGCGTCGCCGAGCATCTCGAAATGGTTCGCTCCGGGCAGAACCACCGTTTCCATGTCCGGCGCGACCGCCCTCCAGGCCTCGAAATAAGGCGCCATGCCGCCATGCGCGCGCTGAACGGCGACGAGGTAGTCCGGATTGTATACCCGGTCCGAAATCGCGGTGGCGTCCGCGCCTCGGCAGAAGACGAGGTTCGGCCGGTCTCCACCCAATGTACGCGCGCGATAGGCCGCGAGCGCATCAAGGTTCGCACGATGCACCGTGGCCATAGCACGCAGGCGTTCGGCCAGTTCTGCCCGGTCGCGGGTGACGCCGCGCGCAACAATCCGCTCGACCAGTGCCGCCACGATCTCATCCTCCGACGCATCCGGATTGCCGGGGATGTCTTCGCGCCGGATCTCCAAATCCGGCCAATGCACATCGCCCGCTACCTTGCGGGCCCGGAAGTCCGGGTCCAGGTGCAGCATGCTCACCAGCAAAAAATTGGCGTTCATCACGAGGTTTTCGGTCGCATCGCTGCGCCACGGCTCGGCCATCGCCGCATTCTGGATCAGCGGCGCCTCGACCATGTCAACCGTGACCGTTTGGCCATGCCCGACCTGCAGCAGGCGGGCGGTCTCATAGGCGACCGTCCCGCCCATCGACGTACCGAGCAGATGCCAGGGGCCTTCCGGCTGCACCTCGGCGATCCGCGCGGCGTAGTGCGCCGCCATGTTCTCGATCCGCTCGAAGGGCGCGCCGCCGCCAAACAGGCCGCGCGCGCGCAGGCCGATTGTGCGGAAACGCCCGCCGGCCGCATCCGCCAGGCCGGCATAAACCCCAACATCGCCTGACATCGGGTGTATGCAGAACAACAGCGGCCCCTCGCCTTCGATGTCGAGCGGCACGACCTCGTCATGCGCGGCCCGCACCCGGGCGAGCCGGTCCCGGAAACCATCTGATGCCCGCTGTTCCGGTGCAGCGCTGTCGGTAGTCGGCGTTGCGAATATAGCTCTTTGCGGCGCGCCGAGACCGGCCAGGTAAACCGCCAGTTCCGCCACGGTCGGATAGTCGAAGATCAGGGTTTCGCGCAGTTCGCGACCCATCCGGTTCGACAACGCCTCGATGAAACGCGCGCCCTGCAGCGAATCCAGCCCGAGTTCGGAGAATGTCGCTTCTTCATCGAGAGGCTCGCCCTCGGGCATCATCAGGATGTCGCAGATTTCGGCCACAAGGGCCCTTCGCAGGTCACCATCATCCATCGGCCGGGCCGTTGCAACCGCCTTAGTTTCGGCGTGCCCCAACAGCGCGACGGATAGCTTCGCGCGGTCGCCGATGAGGACCATGACCTGATCGGCTTTCGCCGAAAGGGCGCGCTCCAGCGCCTCCATCGCCTGGTTAGACCCGATCGACTCCAGCCCAAGAGCGTCGCGTGTCCGGCCGCGACGGGTCGCATCCATGGCCATGCCGCCCTCGCGCCAGTGCGGCCAGTTAATCGATACGGTCCGACCTCGGCGCGCGCCGGTTGCCGTCATCGCGTTCCGCCGTACCGCAAACCCGTCCATGAACCCGTTCGCAGCGGCGTAGGCGGCCTGGCCGATATTTCCCGATACGCTCGCCAGTGAGGAGAACAGCGCGAGGAAATCGAGATCGAGGTCTGATGCCGCTACGTCGAGGTTCCGCGTGCCCGCGACCTTCGGTGCAAGTACCTCACGTACACGCGTCTCGTCGTGCCGTACGATGACCTCGTCATGCAGCAAGCCGGCCGCGTGAAAGATTCCGTGGAGCGCCCCGCGCGACGCAACGATTCCTTCGATGAGTTCACGCACTCGCTCGGAAGACGTGACATCGGCGCGTGTGTATTGGACGTTCTCGGGAAGATCGCCGGGGTCTGTCGAACGCCCGCAGAGGATGATATGTGCATGCGGGCACCGCGCACGAATTCCCAGCGCCAGCTGCCGACCGATCCCACCGGCCCCACCGGTAATCAGGTAGACGCCGTCCGCCCGCAGACCCGATCCCGCAGATGTTCCGGTCGATGTTTCTGTCCAGCTCAACACCTCGCGCCGGCAGGCACGGTACCGGATCCGCTGTTCCTCTGGCTCTAGCGCATTGTCATCGAGCATGCCGTGCAAATCCGGCACGGGAGGCACATCATCGGGCGAGATCACCTGCCCCCGCAGCGCCGGGTTTTCGTTGTGAGCCACGGTGAACAAGGCGGCGAGACCTTGTGCGGTTTCTTTTGTCCCGTCGCCCGGGATCACCGCCTGCACCAGCACAGGCTTTTCCGGGCGCGCGGCAAGAATCTCTCGCAGCCGCGCCAGCGCGCGAACAAACACGTCGGCAGGGTCGCTGTCCGTGTCGCCGAGCCGGAGATCGAGATCGTGCCCTTCGCCGCCCGCGCCGAACCACCAAAGTTCGCGCGATACCTCGACGCTAGATTCCGATGTTCCCGGGACCTCCCGCACGTCCCAGCGCGGCTCGGCCAGCAGGAGGTCCGGCGTCGTGCCCTGTTCCTGCGGAACAGAGACCGCAGCCGGCGTGGTGGACCGGACGTTCCAGTAGCGGTCGCGGGCGAAGGCGTAGGTGGGTAGATGAATGCGCCGGCCTCTCTCACCGCAAATGGCATCGGCGGTGAGATCGTAACCCTCGCAGTACATCGCGCCGACCTCCGCCAGCGCCTCCAGCCGCCTGTCCCCGGTGCCGGTGCGCGCGTCCGCGAGCAGTGAATCCATATTCGCGCGCGCATTGGGCGAAGCCTTGAAGTTCCGTGCCATAGCGCCCGTTGTGATGCCGTCCGTATCGCCTTCACAGAGGCGTTCGAGAACCCGCACAGCACCGGCGAGGCTTTCGGCAGCAATGGCGGCGCGGCGGCGGAAATGAGTGCGGCCCTCGATTAGGGTTCGTGCCACCGAGACGAGGTCGCCGTCGGTCCATTCGGGTTCTCGCAAGGTTCGCGCCAACGCCCGAGCGTTGGCCTGCAGGGCCGCATCGCTGCGAGCTGACAGGACCAGAAGCTGCGCTACCTGGCCGGCCGTCGACTGAACCGGCAGTGTGTAGCCTTGGACGAGCAAATGGGCGTTCGTGCCGCTCATGCCGAAGGCGCTGACCGCGCCGATGGGCTCCTGCCCTGAGGCCACCTCCCACTCTCGGGCCGCGGTGTTCACGAAGAAGGGACTATCCTTCCACTGGATGTAATCGTTCACCCTGTCGCAATAGATGCTCGGCGGGATAGTCCGGTGACGCATGCCCTCGACTAGCGCGATTAGGCTGACGAGCCCCGAGGCGGCGAAGGTGTGTCCGAAATTCGACTTGGTCGAGGTCAGTGCGCAAGACCCCGGCGCCGAGCCGGACCCGGCGAAGGCATCGACGAGCGCGTTGATCTCGACCGGGTCGCCAAGATTCGTCCCGGTACCATGGGTGACGATATGGCCAATGTCACCCGGTGCCACCCCTGCCCTGAGGGAGACGTCGCGGATGAGTTCAGCCTGCGCGCGACGGCTTGGCGCGGTCATACCGCCGGTGCGCCCATCGTAGTTAACGCCGTCCGCGAGGATCGTGGCGCGGATCGGATCGCCGTCGCGTTCCGCGAACGACTGCCGGCGCAGTACGACGGCGCAGACGGCCTCGCCCGGTACCATACCGTCGGCCTCCGCGTCGAAAGCCCGGCACTTGCCGCGCGGGGACAGCATCCCGGCCTGCTGCATCCCCATGAAAGGTTCCGGTGTCAGCATAAGGTTCACACCCGCGACTACCGCGGTGTCGCAGTCACCTGCCCGCAGGCTGAGGCATGCCTGGTGCAGCGCCACCAGGGCCGACGAACACGCGGTGTTGAGCGCCAGGACCGGGCCGTCGAGGTCGAGGAAATAGGCCAGCCGTGCGGCCAGCACCCCGACATGGTTGGAGAGGATGTCGCCTTCCGCCGCGATACGCTGATAATCGCCCTCCTCGACACCGACGAAGACGCCGACTCGCGCGCGGTCCAGTCGGTCACGTCCGAGCCCCGCATCCTCCAGCGCCTTCCAGGATTCTTGGAGCAGGAGGCGTTGGCGCGGATCGATCCCCGCCGCCTCGCGCGGCGCGATCTCGAAGAACAGCGGATCGAACTCGTCGACGCCGGGCACGGTGCCGCACCAGTGGCAGTCGCGCATCGCTTCGCCATGAGCGCGCCAGTCGAACCGATCGGCAGGAATCTCGTCCAGCGCGTCTTCGCCGCGGGCGAGGATATCCCACATGGCCGCGATGTCCCGCGCCTTCGGGAACCGGCCGCTCATGCCGATGATCGCGACCGGCTCCGGCGCGCCATCAGGGCGCACGACCTTCGGCAGGTCAGGAGGAAGGGTTACCGGGGCCGGCCCGGCCACTCCGTCTTCGACTGCGGGCGGAGTTGCCGCGTAGGTGGTCTCGAGGGCATCCGCGTGCTCGTCGCGGAAATAGGCGCACAAGCGGTTAAGGGTCGGCCAGCCGAAGAAGATGTCGGGTGTTACCTCAATTCCGAGGATACGGCTCAACCGGGAGGCGATTTCCGACAGCGAGACGGAATCGAAGCCTAGATCTGCGAGGTTGGCATCGCCTTCGAGCCGGTCCGACGGAATTCGCGACAGTTCACAAATCTGCGCGCGCAGGTCCTCTTCCAGGCGCTCTTCCGGGCTGCGCGCATAGGACTGCAGCGCGGGCACGGAAGGAGTTTCTATTTTTGGTTGCTCCCGGCCCGCCGGTAGGTCGAGCATCGGCGTCTTCCAGTAGGTGGCGCGCTCGAACGGATAGGTGGGTAGACGTAGGCATTGCGGCGACCAGTCGCCGTAGATCGTGGACGCCGCAACGTCGTAGCCCTGGCAATAGAGATCGGCGACGGCGTAGAGGTTCTCACGCACGTGGTCGCGGGCGGCATCACCGTTGCGCAGGGAGGCGGTGAGCAGGCCGATCGACTTTTGAATACCGCTACGCGGTTCAAAGTCGAGGGGCACCACGCCGCGGGACAGGTCCGGACGCGCGCCCTGCCCGACCTTGTCCAGTACGGTGACGGCGTCGGTGGTATCCTGGACTACGACGGCGCAGCGGTGGCGCATGTGGTG
>MEHZ011425799.1_pt1 | contig 14799 bp, 8 predicted proteins | sample 897221 | NCBI WGS metagenome assembly MEHZ01 (sample SAMN05514161, study PRJNA337945) | marine metagenome | isolation source: marine surface water | place: Arctic Ocean | collected 2007-12-13
ACTACTAGTGACTGACCAACCTGTGAGAGAACAAGCTCACGATAAATCTTCCCATTTATGGAAAATGGCAGATCAGCAGGATATCAATCATAGTAGATTTCCACAAATGAAGTCTGAAAACATACCGTTACTGGATAATTCTCATGTAGCCATGAGTGTTAATTTAGATGCTTGTATCCAATGTAATTTATGTGTCCGAGCTTGTCGTGAAGTTCAAGTAAATGATGTTATTGGAATGGCAGGACGTGGGCATGAAAGTAAAATTGTTTTTGATTTTGATGATCCGATGGGGGAGTCCTCTTGTGTAGCATGTGGTGAATGTGTTCAAGCATGCCCTACAGGCGCATTGATGCCTTCCTCTGCTGTAAGCCATGACCAAATTGGAGATAGTTCTGATTATGATGAAGAGGTTAAGTCTGTTTGTCCATTTTGTGGAGTTGGATGTCAGGTTAGTCTAAAAATAAAAGACGGAAAAGTTAAGTGGGTTGATGGAATAAATGGACCGGCTAACGAAGGTAGATTGTGTGTCAAAGGCCGTTTTGGTTTTGATTACATAGATCACCCTCACAGAATTACAAAACCTATGATTAGAAGAGGTGATGCACCAATAAAAGGTTTGAATGTTGATCCTGCTAATCCCTGGACACATTTTCGTGAAGCTACTTGGGATGAAGCATTAGATTTTGCCGCCAATGGTTTGTCCAAATTGCGATCTGATAAAGGACGAAGAGTGGCAGGATTTGGATCAGCAAAATGTTCAAATGAAGAAGCGTACTTGTTTCAAAAATTAATTAGGCAAGGATTTGGACATAATAATGTCGATCATTGCACTAGATTATGCCACGCATCATCCGTTGCGGCTTTAATGGAAAATGTGGGATCAGCTGCGGTAACAGCAACATTCAATGAAATAGAAAATGCAGATGTTGCAATTGTTATAGGTGCCAATCCAACTGAAAATCATCCAGTTGCTGCAACTTATTTTAAACAATTTTCCAAAAGGGGTGGAAAATTAATTGTCATGGATCCCAGGGGTCAGGCACTTAAGAGGCATGCGTCACATATGCTTCAATTCCGTCCAGGTGCAGATGTAAGCATGTTAAATGCAATAATGAATGTTATTGTTGAAGAGGGACTATATGATCAGCAATACATTGAGGCATATACGGAAAATTGGGAAGCAGAAAAAGCTCATTTAGCTGATTTTACACCAGAGAAAATGTCTAAAATATGTGGAATAGAACCAGATATGTTGCGTGATGTCGCTAGAACCTTTGCAGGAGCGAAAGCAGGAATGATTTTCTGGGGAATGGGCATCAGTCAGCATATTCATGGAACTGATAATTCACGATGTTTAATTTCACTTGCGTTAATGACAGGGCAAATTGGGAGACCTGGATCAGGATTACATCCATTGAGAGGGCAGAATAACGTGCAAGGTGCATCGGATGCGGGAATGATCCCCATGTTTTTACCAGATTACCAAACAGTAACTGATGATGGCGTTCGTTCGGCTTTTAATGATATTTGGGGTTCTGATGTTGATTTTTCTGCTGAGAAAGGGTTGACTGTAGTAGAAATTATGGACGCAGTTCATGAAGGAGAAATCCGAGGTATGTATATTTTGGGTGAAAATCCAGCCATGTCTGATCCTGATGTCGATCATGCTCGAGATGCGTTGGCGATGTTGGAACATTTGATAGTTCAAGATATCTTTGTGACAGAAACAGCTAATTATGCAGATGTAATACTACCTGCTTCTGCATTTGCAGAAAAATCTGGGACTGTGACCAACACGAATAGACAAGTTCAAATGGGTAGGCAGGCTGTTTTACCACCAGGTGAAGCAAAGCAAGATTGGTGGATAACAACTGAGTTAGCAAAAAGGCTAGGGCTTAATTGGAATTACACCGATCCTTCACAAGTTTTTTCTGAAATGAAATTAGGTATGAAGTCTTTGGAAAACATTACCTGGGATCGTTTGGAAAAGGAAGGTGCTGTTACATATCCATCTTTATCAAAAGATGATCCAGGTCAGCCTATTGTTTTTGGAGACGGTTTTCCTCGAATTGATGGGCGTGCTAAGTTTACGCCAGCAAATGTTATAGCACCTGATGAAACACCAGATTTGGATTATCCAATGATTTTAACAACTGGTAGACAATTAGAGCATTGGCATACTGGATCTATGACGAGGCGTTCAAGCGTTCTTGATGCAGTTGAACCTGAGGCTAACTGTTCAATGCATCCAAAAACAATAAGAAACCTGGATGCGATGCCTGGAGAAATGGTCAAACTATCCACTCGTCGAGGTACTATTGAAATTATGGTAAGAGCCGACAGAGGAATTTCTGAGGATATGGTATTTTTACCTTTTGCTTATGTAGAGGCAGCGGCAAATATTCTAACGAATTCTGCATTAGATCCTTATGGAAAAATACCTGAGTTTAAATTTTGTGCCGTAAAAGTTGAGAAGGTGGAAGATAAAATAGCTGCTGAATAATGCTTTAATCATTAATAATCTTGTAATGATTTAACGCCGATCTCACCTTCATGCCACTTTTGAATGGCAATGGCGACTGCAGCGCTCGCTGCTAATGTAGTGTAATATGGAATTCTATCAGATAGACATACAGCTCGCATAGATCGAGAGTCTTCGATTGCTTGAGTGCCTTCAGTGGTATTCATTACCAAGTCAATTTCTTTATTTTTCATCATGTCTACAATGTTTGGACGACCTTCATGAACCTTATTTATTGGAATTGATTGCAGATTATTTTTAGCTAAATATCCTGCCGTACCCTTAGTTGCTATTATTACGAAACCTAATTTAGTTAGAGCTTTGACAGTTTCTATTAGTTTTTGTGATTTGTCATTGTCTCGAATAGATATGAAAACGTTACCCTTTTTAGGTAATTCTATTCCAGCTCCCAATTGAGCTTTAAAAAATGCTCTCTCAAAATTAGTATCTCTGCCCATGACTTCACCAGTTGAGCGCATTTCAGGGCCCAATAATATATCGACACCAGGAAACCTATTAAATGGTAATACGGCTTCTTTAACACAGAAATGTTTTATGTTTGGCGATTTTAATTCAAAATTTGTTAAAGGTTCCCCTGCCATTACCCGAGCCGCAATAGCAGCAATTGGGCTGTTTACAGCCTTTGCTACAAAAGGAACAGTTCTTGATGCACGTGGATTAACTTCAAGAACAAAAATAACATCATTCTTTATTGCAAATTGAATATTCATTAACCCAACTACATTTAATGCAAGTGCTAAAATTTTGGTTTGTCTTTCAAGTTCGTCTAGTGTGAGTTTACTTAAGCTATAAGGGGGTAAGGAACATGCGCTATCTCCAGAATGTACGCCAGCTTCTTCAATATGTTCCATAATGCCAGCTACATGAACAGTTTTTCCATCACTTATCGCGTCTACGTCAACCTCTATAGCGTTTGTTAGATAGCTATCTAAAAGTACAGGGCTTTCCCCGGAAACAGTTACTGCATTATTAATATATTTTTTTAATTGAGTATCATCCCTTACTATTTCCATAGCCCTACCGCCAAGAACATAAGATGGGCGGATAACAAGAGGGTATTTTACCTCTTTTGCTATCTCAAAAGCTTGTTCTGGGGAATATGCAACACCATTAATTGGTTGTTTTAACGAAGATTTATCTAGTAGTTTTTTAAATCGTTCACGATCTTCTGCTAAGTCTATCGCGTCCGGCGACGTTCCAAGAATCGGTATTCCTGCTTCTTCAAGCGCATTCGCTAATTTTAATGGTGTTTGTCCACCAAACTGAACAATTACGCCATGTAATTTACCAGATTCTTGTTCTACTCTGAGTATTTCCATCACATGTTCAAAAGTTAATGGTTCAAAATATAATCTATCTGAGGTGTCATAATCAGTTGAAACAGTTTCGGGATTACAATTTATCATTATTGTTTCATAACCCTTAGCAGTAAGAGCAAAACATGCATGACAACAGCAATAATCAAATTCGATACCTTGACCAATTCTATTAGGACCACCGCCTAAAATAACTACTTTTTCTTTATTTGATGGCTTAGATTCACATTCAACATAGCCCATAGCTGAAATTTCATATGTAGAGTACATATATGGTGTTTGAGCTTCAAATTCTGCTGCACAAGTGTCAATTCTTTTGAAAACTGATTTTACCCCTAATGATAGCCTTTTAGCCCTGACTTTTTCTTCAGTTAATCCAGTTAAGGTTGAGATGCGTGCATCTGTAAATCCATACATTTTTAGGTTATGCATGTCTTGGGCGTTAGTTGGTATCCCAGTAACTTTTACCTCAGCTTCGATGTCTACAATCTCTCTAATACGTGCAATAAACCAAGGATCATAGGAAGTGCATTCAATTATCTCGCTGTCTGTTAAACCCTCACGAATAGCTTGGGCGATCAGAAGTAACCTATCAGGTGTTTGTTGTGAAAGTACCTTAATAATGGCAGTTTTATTTGATTTTTGTGGAATTTCAATATCATCAAAACCTGTTAATCCAGTTTCTAACGATGTAAGAGCCTTTTGCAAACTTTCGTGAATGGTTCTACCAATCGCCATTACTTCCCCAACGGATTTCATAGCTGTGGATAAATTTGGCTCAGATCCAGGAAACTTTTCAAATGCAAACCGAGGTATTTTTGTAACAATATAATCTATGCTGGGTTCAAAGCTTGCAGGCGTAACTTTGGTTATGTCGTTATTTAATTCGTCCAAAGTAAAACCAACAGCTAATTTTGCAGCTATTTTTGCAATTGGAAATCCTGTTGCTTTAGAAGCTAAAGCGGACGATCGAGAAACTCTTGGGTTCATTTCTATTACAACCATTCGACCTGTTTTGGGGTCAATGGCCCACTGGACGTTTGACCCACCTGTTTCAACACCAATTTCTCTTAAAACAGCTATGCTTGAATTTCGCATCATCTGATATTCTTTGTCGGTCAGGGTTAGGGCTGGCGCTACAGTTATACTATCACCAGTATGAACACCCATTGGATCTATATTTTCAATCGAACAGACGATGATTGCGTTATCAGCCTTATCTCTGACTACTTCCATTTCAAATTCTTTCCAGCCTAAAAGGCTTTCATCAACTAGAATTTGATTGACTGGGGAAGCATCTAAACCTGTTCTACAAAAATGCTCATAATCTTTGCGATTATATGCGACGCCGCCGCCATTACCACCTAATGTAAAGGCTGGACGAATAATTGCGGGCAATCCAATTTCGGGTAAAACATCAATTGCTAGCCTTACACCGGCGGTTATATCGCTTGAACCATTTTTGCTAGTAGGCGCAGTAATGATAGCAGCTTTTGGGTTTTCAAGATTTAATCGATCCATTGCCTCACGAAATAACTTTCTATCTTCAGCCATTTCGATGGATTTGCGGCTTGCTCCAATTAACTCGACATTATATTTTTCTAAAACCCCAAGATCATCCAAAGCAAGTGATGTATTAAGAGCAGTTTGACCGCCCATAGTTGGCAGCAATGCGTCTGGTCTCTCTATTTCAATAATTTTCTCAACTACTTCTGGTGTGATGGGTTCAATGTATGTTGCGTCAGCCATATCCGGATCTGTCATAATTGTAGCAGGATTCGAATTAACTAAAATTACTTTGTAACCTTCTTCTCTCAATGCTTTGCATGCCTGGGCACCAGAATAATCAAATTCGCAAGCTTGACCTATTATAATAGGACCAGCCCCTATAATCATAATTTTCTTTATATCAGTACGTTTTGGCATAAATTAATCCAATTTAATTTGTGATATTCCTGACCTATCTTGCACAAATTATTTTTTGTTATAGTCGTCGTATCTTTGGGTGCAAGTTATTTCAGATTAATATTGTTAATTGTCAATGTTTAGTTCTAAAAAATTTTGTTATTTTAAACACACTGGTAATAATCCATTTATTTATTTGGGATAGTTCTCTTGACTTCTCAAGTTAACCAAGGTGTATCGGCTCTGAATGTAAAATATTAGGATGGATTTTATGCATATCTACCGCAGTCATACATGCGCAGACCTTAATTCTTCCAACGTGGGTGAAAATATTCGTCTATCAGGTTGGGTTCATAGAGTACGTGATCATGGTGGAATTTTATTTATTGATTTGCGCGATCACTACGGAATGACCCAGATTTTAGCTGATCCAGATAGTCCAGCTTTTAATGTAGTGGAAACGTTGCGTGCAGAGTGGGTTATTCGCATTGATGGAAATGTAATGGCTAGAGATTCCAATCTCATAAATTCAAAATTACCAACGGGTGAGATTGAAGTTTTTATAAAAAATATTGAGGTGTTAAGCGCCTCTGAGGAATTACCTTTACCAGTTTTTGGCGACTTAGATTATCCTGAGGAAACTCGCTTAAAATATAGGTTTTTAGACTTGAGAAGAGAAAAACTGCATAATAATATGATATTGCGATCTAATGTAGTGAAATCAATAAGGTCTCGTATGAATGACCAAGGTTTCAATGAATTTCAAACACCCATTATTACTGCAAGTAGTCCAGAGGGTGCTCGAGATTTTTTGATTCCATCGCGAATTAACCCTGGTAAGTTTTATGCGCTTCCACAGGCTCCTCAGCAGTTTAAACAATTAATTATGGTTGCAGGGTTTGATAAATATTTTCAAATTGCACCATGTTTTAGGGATGAAGATCCTAGAGCTGATAGATCTCCAACAGATTTTTATCAATTAGATATGGAAATGTCGTTTGTTGAACAGCAAGATATTTTTGATACTATTGAGCCAGTTTTAAAGGGTCTAATGAAAGAATTTGGATCAGGGAGACCTACCAATCAAACTTGGCCTCAGATTTCTTATAAAGATGCATTATTATGGTATGGTTCCGATAAGCCTGATCTACGAAATCCAATAAAAATGCAGATAGTTAGTAATCATTTTAGGGGTTCAGGTTTTAAGATCTTTGCAAATTTGTTAGAAAACGAAGGAACTGAAATTCGAGCAATTCCCGCTCCAACCGGTGGGTCAAGAAAATTTTGTGATCGAATGAATGCTTTTGCTCAAAAAGAAGGACTACCTGGCATGGGGTATATCTTTTGGAGACCTGGTGATGATGGCCTAGAAGCTGCTGGGCCTTTAGCAAAAAACATTGGTCCAGAAAGAACTGAAGAGATTAGGCTTCAATTAGATTTGAAAGAAGGAGATGCTGCATTTTTCCTCGGCGGTAAAGCTTCTGCCTTTGAAGGAGTAGCAGCGCGAGCAAGAAATGAAATTGGTTTAGAGCTTGGATTAACAGAAGAAGCTTCCTTTGAATTTTGTTGGGTTGTAGACTTTCCAATGTATGAAAGAGATGAAGAAAGTGGTAAATTAGATTTTAGTCATAACCCATTTTCAATGCCACAAGGCGGTTTAGCGGCTCTCAATGATCAGGATCCAACTGCGATCTTGGGTTATCAATATGATTTGGCATGTAATGGTTATGAATTACTCTCAGGAGCAATAAGAAATCATCAACCAGACATTATGTATAAAGCATTTGAATTAGCCGGATACTCTAAAGAAGATGTTAACGAACGATTTGGAGGAATGGTTAAAGCCTTCACCTATGGCGCTCCACCTCATGGTGGTTGTGCAACTGGAATAGACAGGCTCGTTATGCTTCTAGCTGATGAAACATCTATTAGAGAAGTAATAATGTTTCCGATGAATCAAAAAGCTGAAGACCTAATGTTGGGCGGTCCGTCTGAGCCGACCAACGAACAACTGAGAGAGTTGGGCTTGCGGATTATTGCTCCAGAATAATTATTTATCGAGTGTTATACTATTAAAATAACTTACGTGCATTTAAAGCAGCTGAAATAGTACCATCGTCGAGATAATCTAGTTCTCCACCTATAGGCACTCCCTGAGCAAGTGAAGTTATTTGAATTTGATCATTGTGTAATTCGTCTGCAATATAGTGGGCGGTTGTTTGTCCGTCGATTGTTGAATTTAGTGCGAGTATAACTTCATTGATATCTTCAGTATTCAATCGATATTTTAATTTTTTTATACCTAGATCTTCTGGACCAACACCATCTAAAGCAGAAAGAACACCTCCTAATACATGATATTGGCCTTTAAAACGTCTAGATCTTTCCATGGCCCAAAGGTCTGCTATTCCCTCGACAATACAAATTTGACCATTATTTCTTTTTTCATCGGAACAAATTTCACAAAGCTCCGCCGCACCTATATTTCCACAATTTATACATTCACGAACATTCGTTGCTACATTTTTTAATGCATCAGATAAAGGATTGAGTAAAATAGATTTCTTTCGTATCAAATGCAAAACGGCTCTTCTAGCTGAACGTGGACCAAGCCCGGGGAGTTTCGCCATTAAAGATATTAATCTTTCAATTTCATTGTCATCAGCTGGTTTCATATCAAAATGGTAACTTCATTCCTGGCGGAAGGTTTAAACCTTCTGTCAGTTTAGATAATTCTTTTTGTTTTGCCTCTTGCCCTTTAGTAAGTGCATCGTTCAATGCGGCAATAATAAGATCTTCAACTACTTCCTTTTCAGATGCGATAAGGATAGTTGGATCAATATCCAATGATTTTACCTCACCTTTTGCGTTTGCACGTATTTTAACGAGTCCTGCACCAGCCTCACCATGTACTTCTACTTGCTCCAAATCATCTTGAATTTGCGCCATTTTACCTTGCATTTCTTGCGCTTTCTTCATCATTTTGGCCATGTCACCTAAGCCACCCAATCCTTTTAACATGTATCTCTCCTATTTTGAATCTAAGTAATATATGAAAGTGTCAAATTTCTATTCGTTTTCTTCAAAAGGATCCCATTCTTCCTCTTGAGATATAAGTATATTGTCATTATCTGAATTTTCTAACGGTAATTTTTGCACGTGAACTTCATGTATATTAGATCCAGGAAAATTTTCTAAGACGGATTTAACCATTGGGTGTTCCATAACCTCCAAATGAAGATTTTGTTTACTAGCATCACGCTTTTCTGCTATTGTAGGCCCCCCACCTTCGTTAACAATAGTAATGCCCCAATTTTCTCCAGTCCAAGATTTTAGTTTTTTTGCCAAACGAGAGGGTATATCAATGCTTGCTTCTTGTGTTAATTGAAATTCAATTCTACCTGGTTGATATCTTACTAATCGGAGATAGTTTTCTGTTTCCACTAATAGTTTCATATCGCGATTAAACCGAATAAGTGAGACAACATCCTCAAATGTTTTGAATTGCTCTAATGGATCTTCAATTATTTCTTTAACCTTGGCAATTGCAACTCCACTTTTTGAGCTAACTATTGATGAGGTCACTGTACTTTTATTATCACTCTTTTTTTTTACATCGCCAACCTGCACCTCAGGATAACTATTTTTTTCCAATTTTCGTATCAATTCGTCAGGGCTAGGTAACTCTGATACGTGAGTTAAACGTATTATGGCCATTTCGGCGGCCATCATAGAATTGGGGGCAAAAGATATTTCTTCAAGAACTTTCAACAACATTTGCCACATTCTAGTTAGTGACCTCATAGATAATTGATTAGAAAATTTTAAACCTCTGTCACGTTCATCTGTTGTTACGGTCGGATCTTCTGAGGTATTTGGTGATATTTTTACCACTGAGATCCAGTGGGTAACCTCTGCTAAATCTTTAAGTATAACTATTGGATCCGCACCAGCGGCATATTGAGCGGATAATTCATTTAATGCAGATAAAGCATTCCCTTCCATAATTAGGGAAAACAAATCTAATATTCTTGATCTATCGGCTAACCCAATCATTTCACGCACTTGTTTGACAGAAGTTTCTTCAGCCCCATGCGCAATTGCTTGATCCATCATTGACATAGCATCGCGTACAGATCCTTCAGAAGCTCGAACAATGATAGATATAGCAGCTTCAGAAATTTTTACCTGCTCTCTATCCGCAATAGATTTCAAATGGGTAATCAGAATCTCTGGCTCAACCCTTTTTAGGTCAAAACGCTGACATCTTGATAGGACAGTTACGGGCACTTTTCTTATTTCAGTTGTAGCAAAAATAAATTTGACATGTAATGGCGGCTCTTCCAAAGTTTTTAATAATGCATTAAAAGCGCTGGTGGATAACATGTGCACTTCGTCAATTATATAAATTTTATAACGGGCAGATGTCGTGCTATAATGTACCGAGTCGATGATTTCTCTTATATCTCCAACGCCTGTTTGGGATGCCGCGTCCATTTCTATCACGTCAACGTGCCGACCTTCAATTATAGCAATGCAATTTTCACATTTTCCACAAGGATCTGTTGTGGGTTGCCCAGTTCCGTCAACGCCAATGCAATTCAATCCTTTTGCAATGATTCTTGCTGTGGTTGTTTTCCCTGTTCCACGTATTCCAGTTAAAATAAATGAATGTGCAATCCGATCTGCCGCAAAGGCATTCTTAAGAATTCTAACCATGGTGTCTTGCCCACGCAACTCAGCAAAGCTTTCAGGTCTATATTTTCTTGCTAAGACTTTGTAGGGGCTACTTTTCTCTGACATTTATTGACTTTCTAGATTCTATAATACCAATCTATCGTGCTTATAAATTAGCGACAAGGTAAGCCCTGAAGAAATTTTTCAATAACCAAAAGCTTTAGCTAAATAAAGCTTTCTTAGTGAGAGGCTGGACAACGACCTAAACGATACTCGTTGCGGCTGCTTCCTTCCGGATCTGACCGGGTTGGCGAGGCGTTCACCCGCGCCAACCTCTCCAACAACACATAATATGAAGTTAAAAATTTTTCAAGGGATGTAAATTGCCTTTATAATGATCGTATGTCAAAGATAACAAAATGGAAAAATTATGCTCAATAAAAAACTTGTAACTTTTGGTGAAACCTTCTTGGACCGATCTGGAATTGATCGCTCTGATCAAATGAAAATAAGTGAATATCGAGAACATACCTCATCTAAGTATTTGCTTTATTGGCGTGGAAAGTTACCAGTTAAATCTGATGAGCGGGATCAATTATGTTGGGTGAATAAGGATCACCCATTAGTTTCGGATTATAATGAGACATTAATTTTCTTAGGTTTAGACATCAATATTCCAATTTTCTCAATTGATATTTCTAGTTGGATGCCAGAGGATTACGATCCTGAAGCTGCAAAAGCTTTTTTAGATCAAAATATTTATAATCACCCGGCCATGCCAAAGAAATCTCATTTTGCTGAGTTGAGAGGTTTTATGAATAAAATTTCAGCACAAGAAGCTGAAATTTCAGTTATTGCACGTGGTATGCATTCCTGGCATCAGAGTAATTCTTTTTGTCCAAAATGTGGTCATGTGAGTATCCCAATGCATTCTGGGTGGCAGCGAGATTGCAGTTATTGTAAAATCTCTCATTTTCCTCGAACCGATCCAGTAGTGATAATGTTAGTAACAAATGGTAATAATATTCTGCTTGGTCGTAGCCACGGATGGCCCGAACGAATGTACTCTTGCTTGGCTGGGTTTATGGAGCCTGGTGAAACTATAGAGGCGGCTGTAAAAAGAGAAGTTTTTGAAGAAACTTCCGTTAAAGTTGGAGCAGTAAATTACCTAACTAGTCAGCCATGGCCTTTTCCCGCTTCTCTAATGATTGGATGTGTTGCTGAAGCAACTTCAACAAAAATATTGGTTGATCCAAAGGAAATTGAAAGTGCTATATGGGTTAGTAGAGAGGAAATGTTGGAAGTCTTTTCTGGAAACAATCAATTCATGTATCCAGCTAGAAAAGGTTCTATTGCTCATTTTATGATAAAAAAATGGATGATGGGCGATATAAAATAAATTTCAATACTACGTGAACTGTCAAAGCATTTCGGTATTTGCAGAGAAGCTACCAAGCATTTTTATATAAGTACTATAGTATGATAGTTCTTCTAACGCTAATTTTACATTTTTATCATTTGGATGACCTTCTATTTCAACAAAAAACTGTGTTGCGGTAAATGACCCATCAAGCATATAACTTTCTAATCTAACCATGTTTATTCCATTTGTGGCGAAACCTCCCATCGCTTTATATAGTGCGGCAGGGATGTTTCTGACTCGAAAAACAAAACAAGTTTTTATTTTTTTTTCTTTATCGAACTCTTCTTCAGGTTCTCTAGACATTATTACAAAGCGGGTTGCGTTATGACTATTATCTTCAATACCTTCTTTTAGAGTTTCCAATCCATATATGTGACCAGCCAATGCTGTTCCCAACGCGGCAACAGACGGATCTTTTAATTTAGAAACATGCATAGCTGCGCCCGCTGTGTCGCCCCAAGATACGGCCTCTAAATTGAATTTTCTTAGAAATTCTTGGCATTGGCCTAATAATACTGTATGGCTTTTAGCTATCTTTATATTTGTTAATTTTGCACCTGGAAGCGCAAGAAGATTGATTTTTACTCTTACAAATTCTTCACCAACAATATGGAGATTAGATTCTGGTAAAAGTCGATGCATATCTGGGACACGTCCATAGGTTGAGTTTTCCACAGGTAACATCGCTAGATCTGTTTTGCCATTTCTCACTGCCTCAATAGCATCTTCAAAGGTTTTACAGGGTATGGCTTCCATATCTGGTTTAGATTGATTACAAGCTTGGTGCGAATAGGCCCCAAGTTCACCTTGAAATGCGATTTTTCTAATAGTCGTCATAAATTGATCCAATTTGGTCTAAGGGCGTTTAGTCGCGGTTTGTACACCTTGCATAGCCTGTTGGGAAGACGTTAGAAGAACTACGGAGAAAATCTTTTTGGCTATCGCCATATTAGGGAGCATAAATTCGATGTTTGACACGATGACACTGACCAAAATTGTGGCCGCATTCTGTGGTGCATTATTGGTTTTTTTATTCGCATTATGGTTGGCTGAAGGCCTATATCATGTTGGAGGAGATAGTCATGGGGGGCATAACGAAGCGGCTTATGTAATTGAAGATGATACTGAGATAGTTGAAGAGACTATTGAAGAGGTTGATTTTGAAATAATTTTAGCTTCTGCAAACCCTGAAAAGGGAGCGAAAGTTTTTTCAAAATGCAAAGCTTGTCATAAAATTGCAGATGGTGCTAATGGAACAGGCCCACATTTATATAATGTTGTAGGGAGAGAGATTGCTGCAGTATCTGGCTTTGGTTATTCTGGAACTCTAGTGGAAATGGGAGGTGTTTGGGATGCAAATGCCTTAAATGGGTTCTTAGAAAATCCAAAAAAATATGCACCTGGAACTAAAATGGGTTTTGCAGGTTTGAAAAAGGAAACTGATAGGGCAAATTTAATAGCCTATTTAGCTAGTGCAAATTAAATTTAGGTCAGCCATTAATTTATATATTTAGGAAATTCAAAATAATAATCCAATGTTTATTTACCTTGGCGAGTTTAACGCTAAAATGATGAAAATAATTGAAAAGAGATTATTATGAAAAGTGTTACTAGTATACTGAATTCGAAAGAGATTTTTTTTGCGATTTCTGGTAAAAAGTTTTTAATTATTACTACATTGATATTTTTATTGCTCCAAATTCATAGTCTTAGGGGCGAAGAAATTACTAAGGCACATGGAATATCGACTTTTGGAGATTTGAAATATCCAGTAGATTTCAAACATCTGGATTATGTAAACCCAATAGCTCCAAAAGGTGGAGAGTTCTCCACATGGGCGTTTGGGACATTCGATAGCTTATCACCATATATTTTGAAGGGAAACTCAGCGAGAGGTGCAACATTATTTTTTGAAAGCCTAATGACAGGTACGGCTGATGAACCAGATGCAATGTATGGATTATTGGCACAGACAATCGAATACCCAAAAAATAGGCAATGGGCTATTTTTAATATTAACCCTAAAGCGAAATTTTCAGACGGCACTTCGGTTACGGCCAAGGATGTAGTTTTTTCTTTTTACACATTATTAGAAAAAGGCGTGCCTACTTTTAAAGTTACTTTCTCTGATTTTGAAAAGGTGGAGGCATTAGGAGAGTATAGAGTTAAGTTTACGTTCAAGAAAGGCTCAAATACTCGGGAGTTGCCTCAAGCAGCAGCGGGTTTACCAGTTTTCTCTAAACAATATTATACTGAGAATGATTTTTCTAAAAGTACCTTAAAGCCACCTGTTGGTTCAGGTCGCTATGGTTTGAAAAGCATAAAACCAGGCTTATCAATAACTTATAAACGAAGAAATGATTATTGGGGAGAAAATTTGCCCATAAATGTGGGGCGAGATAATTTTGATACTATAAAAATGGAATATTTTGCTGATTATATTTCTGCTTTTGAAGCATTCAAAGGTGGTGCTTATAATTTTAGGGAAGAATATTCCAGTCAGGTTTGGGGTACATCATATAATTTTCCGGCGTTGGAAAAGGGTTGGGTTATTAAAACACAAATTCCAGATCAAAACCCTTCAGGTACACAGGGATTTTGGATTAATTTGAGAAAGAAAAAGTTTAAAAACCCTAAGTTGCGCGAAGCAATCGGTATGATGTTTAATTTTGAATGGTCAAACGAAGCACTGTTTTATGGTATTTATAAACGCACAGATAGCTTTTGGGAAAACTCCTACTTACAAGCATCTGGAATTCCAACTCCAGAAGAATTAATATTATTAGAACCATTAAGAGAGCATTTAGATCCCTCCATTTTTAAAAATCCAGCCTTTGTTCCTGTGGTTTCTAAACCAAAAAAGTTGGATCGGACTATCTTACGAAAAGCTGCTAAATTGTTAGAAAAAGCTGGTTGGGAGCTTGTTGACGGGAAAC
>MEHZ011598596.1_pt1 | contig 14797 bp, 13 predicted proteins | sample 897221 | NCBI WGS metagenome assembly MEHZ01 (sample SAMN05514161, study PRJNA337945) | marine metagenome | isolation source: marine surface water | place: Arctic Ocean | collected 2007-12-13
GGCTGCCTACGGTCCAAAGCCACGTGTGTCTTCCATCATCGACAACTGGGGGCCTTACTACATAGCCCGCACACAAGCGGTTATGGATGGCACATGGGCCTCCACAAGCACCTGGGATGGTATTGGCGCTGGAATGGTTGGCATTGGCGAAATCACAAGTGCGGTTCCGGCAGATGTGAAAGCCTCCGCTGAGGCGCTGCGTGACAGCTTAGCAGACGGATCTTACCACGCATTTACAGGTCCTTTAAATAAGCAAGACGGTTCTGTTTGGTTGAAGGCTGGTGAAACAGCAGCAGATTATGCTGGACCTGAAGGCTTGGCTGAAATGGGTTTCTACCTTGAAGGCATTGACAGCGAAGTTCCTAACTAAAACATAGATCCTTAATTGGATTGAAAAAGGGGGCCTCTGGCCTCCTTTTTTGCTTTTAGATTGACGGTTCTTATGCATGATTGGGGCATGTTAGATTTTTTGATCATAGGCGGCGGGATCGCCGGTATCTCCTCAGCGGCCCGGCTTTCCGAGTATGGCAGCTGCCTTGTGTTGGAGCGCGAGGCGCATCTGGCCTATCATTCCTCAGGAAGGTCCGCCGCACTTTATGAGGAAAATTATGGCAGCACCTCCACCATCGCGCTTGCCAAAGCTGGGCGCGGAGATTGGGATGATCTGCTATCTGGTGTTCGAAGCCCACGCGGCTTTATGTTGGTCTGTTTGCGTGGAGAAGAGGCGCAATTTGAAACAGACCGCCGACATATGGGCCTGACCGAGTTGACCGTGGCCGAAGCAAAAAACTTGGTGCCAATCTTAAACACAGATGACGTGATGCGGGCCGCGATGAGCACAACCGCTCAAGATATCGATACAGACATGATGCTGCAACGTTTTGTCGGTCTGCTGCGCACCAACGGCGGGCAGGTTGAAACTAATCAAACGGTGCAGGCTATTACCAAGATTTCCGAGGGCTGGCAGGTCGATACCAACCAAGGTCAATTCACCGCGCGCAAAGTGATCAATGCCGCCGGAGCCTGGGGTGATGAAATTGCAAAACTTGCGGGTATTCCCGAGATTGGCCTCACCCCAATGCGCCGCAGCGTGGCACGTTTGGCAGCCCCCGGTGGGTTGGACGTTCAATCATGGCCGATGCTCTTTGGTCCAGGCGAGCGTTGGTTTGCAAAGGCCGATGCCGGTGCCTTGATCGTCTCTCTGGCCGAAGAAGCCCCTAGCCCGGCCATGGATGCTTGGGCGTATGATATAGATTTAGCGGAGGCATTAGCACGCTACCAAGACTATGTCACCGAGCCGGTCACGCGACCAATTTCCTCTTGGGCCGGCCTGCGCACCTTCGCGCCAGACCGTAATTTGGTGTTGGGCCCTGCCCCTCAGGACGACAGTTTTGTCTGGGTTGTAGGCCAAGGAGGCTACGGTTTCTTTACCGCGCCAGCAGCCTCGCAATTTGTGGTCGATATGGCCCTTGGCCACGCAACCGCTCTGAGCGAAGATATCATGGCTCAGTTGAGCCCGAGGCGGTTTTTCTGATCACATCCGTAACAGCATGGGCGAGACATAGTCCCGCCCATGTTGTTTAGCCGTCCAAGCGGATATTTACGTTTTTCGGATCATAGGGGCTGTCTTCCACGACTTCGCAATCCCAAAGTTGATCTTGAATTTTTACCTGCAATTTCGTGCCTGGTAATGCAAACTCTGGTGTGACATAGCCCATGCCAATCGATTTTTCAAAATGCACAGAATAGCCGCCAGAGGTGAGACGGCCAACGCGCGTATCACCATGATACAACACCTCACGGCCCCAAGGGTCCGCATCACTTGGGCCATCAATCAGCAGCGTGCAACACTTCACCCGAACCCCGATAGCCTTCATCGCGTCTTTGCCATTGAACTCTTTCGATAGATCAACAAAGCGCGGCAAGTCTGCTTCAACCGGCGTAGCGTCACGCCCCAATTCCGTTCCAAAAGCGCGGTAAGACTTCTCTTGGCGTAGCCAGTTTTGCGCCCGTGCGCCAACCAGCTTCATTCCATGTTTTTGACCGGCCTTTTCCAGCAAATCGAAAAGGTAGTTTTGCATCTCCATCGGGTGGTGTAACTCCCAGCCCAGCTCTCCCGTATACGCCACACGGATCGCATTAACCGGACACATCCCCAGCTCAATCTGCTTGGCCGATAGCCATGGGAACCGCTTGTTAGACAAGGCCGTCGCAGGTTCAGGATCATTGATGATGTCAGCCAATACAGCGCGCGACTTAGGCCCAGCGATGGCAAAAACACCCCATTGCGTGGTCACATTCTGAAGCTCAATGCGGCCAAATTCAATTTCTTTGTCTTCAATGGCCTTTTTCAGATAATCGTGATCATAAGATGTCCATGCCCCGGCGGAGACAAGATAGTACTCCTGCTCAGACAACCTTACAATGGTGTATTCGGTGCGGGTGGTCCCATGACCTGTCAAAGCATACGTGAGATTGATCCGGCCAATGCGCGGCAGTTTATTGCATGTAAACCAATCCAAAAATGCAGTTGCGCCCGAACCTTTTACAATATGTTTGGTGAAGGCCGTGGCGTCCACAAGCCCCACACCTTCACGAATAGCCTTGGCCTCATCCACAGCATATTGCCACCAGCCGCCGCGGCGAAAGCTTCGGGACTTTTCATCAAAGTCTTGCGGCGAATCGAGTGGGCCAAAGTAATTGGGACGCTCCCATCCATTCACCCAACCAAATTGCGCGCCACGGGCCTTTTGCCTATCATAGGCAGGTGCGGTACGCAGCGGGCGAGCCGCCGGGCGTTCTTCATCGGGGTGGTGCAAAACATAGACGTGATCATAGCATTCTTCGTTTTTGCGCATAGCAAATTCGGTGGTCATCCAATCACCGTAGCGTTTTGGATCAAGACTGGCCATGTCAATTTCAGCCTCTCCATCCACCATCATCTGCGCCATATAATAGCCGGTGCCCCCGGCCGCTGTGATGCCAAAGCTAAAGCCTTCCGCCAGCCACATATTGCGCAAACCCGGCGCCGGCCCCACCAATGGGTTTCCGTCAGGGGTGTAGCAAATAGGGCCGTTAAAGTCGTCTTTCAGCCCACTTTCTTCACAGGACGGAACCCGGTGGATCATCGACATATATTGTTCTTCAATCCGGTCGAGCGCGAGGGGAAAGAGATCCGCTCTAAAACTGTCAGGCACCCCATGTTCAAACCGGGCTGGGGCATCTTTTTCATAAACCCCAAGGATCCAGCCGCCACGTTCCTCACGAACATAGCTTTGCGCATCCGCATCCCTGATCACCGGATGTTCTGGATTGCCCGCCGCGCGGTACTCCACCAATGTCGGATCTTTTTCCAGCACCACGAATTGATGTTCAACCGGAATAGCCGGAATTTTAATACCCAGCATTTTGGCCGTACGTTGCGCGTGATTGCCAGAGGCCGTCACCACATGCTCCGCCGTGATCACAACTTGCTCATCAGACGCGACAAGGTTGCCACCCTTTTCTATCATCTTAGTGCAAGTCACCTCCCAATGGCTGCCAGTCCATTCGAACCTATCGGCTTGCCATCTGCGTTCAATCGTAACGCCCAGCTGGCGTGCACCTTTGGCCATCGCCATGGTGACATCGGCTGGGTTAATATAGCCGTCGGTGTGATGATACAGCGCGCCTTTGAGATCTTCAGTGCGGATCAAGGGCCATTTCGCTTTGATTTCGTCAGGCGTCATAAATACATAAGGTACGCCGCAGGTTTCTGCAGTGGAGGCATAGAGCTTATATTCGTCCATCCGCTCATTAGTCTGTGCCATGCGCAGATTACCTACAACCGCAAAGCCCGCATTCAAACCAGTTTCAGCTTCGAGGGCCTTGTAAAAATCGACTGAGTATTTATGGATATGCGTCGTCGCATAAGACATGTTGAACAAGGGCAAAAGCCCCGCCGCATGCCACGTAGATCCAGAGGTTAGCTCATCACGTTCGATCAGCATAGTGTCCCAGCCGCGTTTCCCTAAATGATAGGCAATAGAGGTCCCAACCGCACCGCCACCAACAACCAAAGCTTTTACTTGCGTCTTCATCGCGAACGACTCCCTTACACGTTGAGTATACATTGCCTTAACTCGCCCCAAAAGAGGAAGACTTGCCGACCTCCCAGTTGCAAAAACCGACCTTGAAAAAATTCTCTGGGTGGCTGGGGGGTGAAATTAATAATATTTACGTTCAAATTTTTGCCAGCACACAATCAGCAATATGGCAAACAGAGTCAGAAAATATATTTTACAATCCAAATAAGTTAAAAGAAGTGCGAAAATCACATGGTTTTTATTTGGCTGGATTTATAAGTTGGCAAAATATCACCATTCTGTGGCGTGGCCTCGTAGACGCCTCGAGCAATTGCTCGACTTAAGCAGGATGCTGCTGCAATACTTAAATCACGAAACACATTATGATCGACAACGCCCCTGGTCGTAGAAATGCCAAAAATTAAATCTCCATCAAGAGGCATATGTGATGGAACAATGGCCCGAGCAATCCCATCATGAGCCGTAACAGCTAGCCGATGACATTGTGTTTTGCTTAAAGGCGCATCCGTGGCAACAATCGCGATCGTTGTATTAGACATTTCAACATTGGAAATCATCATTGCCATTTCTTTTGGGCTTTGTTTGAAACTAAAATTAGTAGTCTCGGGGTCCGTACCCATCCCACCAAACTCGTCAAACAGCTCAAAAGGTGCTGCCCAAAAATGTTTACCACTACTGCTGGTGACGCTCCCAATAGGATTTGCTACAACTAAAGCTCCTATTGTATAGCCATTTTCCAAAATCACCGAAGCCGAACCCAATCCCCCCTTTTGCATCGCAGCCAGAGCACCTACACCGGCTCCTGCTGTTCCAAGCTCAAAATCAAGAGACACATTTTCAAGCGCTTTACGCCCCAATTCACGATATGGATTTTCGACCCAGTCCTTTTTTCCACCATTAATTAAATCAAAAATAATTGCACCAGGCACGACTGGAACCCGCATTGGGCCCACGGGAAAACCACGGCCCATTTTGCGTAAACCATCCATTACACCCGAGCAGGCATCAAGACCAAAGGCAGATCCGCCTGACAAAACTAGAGCATCTATTTGATCAACCGTTTTATCAGGCGCTAAAAGATCCGTCTCTTTTGTTCCTGGAGCTCCCCCCATGACATGTACACTCGCGGTGAATGGAGCGTTTCCAACCAAAACTGTGCTACCAGTCTTGATGAAACAATCTTGAGAGCTTCCGACTCTGAGCCCGGCAACATCTGTTATTAAATTTCTTAGACCTGGTTTAAATACAACGCCCACCGTCCACCTCCACCGCAATCCCAGTTATCATGGATGCCTCATCTGAGCATAAAAAACAGGCCGCATTGCCCATGTCTTCTGGTGTTGAAAAACGACCAATTGGAATTGTTGAAAGAAATTTTGCACGTACTTCCGGAGTATCTTCGCCCATAAATGACTTCAAAAGCGGCGTCTCGCCTGCGACTGGATTGATGGCGTTTACCCGAATGCCCGACGGGGCAAGTTCAACGGCCATACCTTTCGTCGCCGTAATCATCCAACCTTTAGATGAATTATACCAAGTCAAGCGCGGCCTTGGCGAAACGCCTCCCGTGGAGGCCACATTCAAGATTACACCAGAGCTACGCACTTTGAAATGCGGGACGAATGCCTGCGCTGTCAGATAAACCGATTTAATATTAACGTTATAAACCTTCTCAAAATCGGCCATCGTCACATCCTCCAGCTCAAGAGGTAAATGTGTTACACCAGCATTATTCACCAAAATATCTAAATGTCCAAATGCATTTAAAACAGAATCTCTCATCTCTAAAACGCTGCCTGAATTGGACACGTCGCAAAGTTGAGCAATGCCTCCAATTTCGGTTGCAATCTCATGCGCAACCTCAAAATTTAGATCGGCGACCATAACTTGCGCCCCTTCGGCGGCAAATTTTCTAGCAATACCCGCACCAAATCCAGATGCTCCACCAGTCACGATTGCAGTTTTACCTTTAAGTCTCATAAAATCATCCATGCCACGCAGCTACTGTTTTCAGAGATGAAAAACCATAAAGCGCTTCAAAGCCCTTTTCACGCCCATGCCCTGACTTACCCACACCGCCGAAGGGTAATTCAACTCCACCACCGGCGCCATAATTATTAATGAATACTTGGCCAGATCTTAACATTTTGGCTAACCTCATTTGTCGCCCTCCATCTTTTGTCCAGATTGACGCCACCAAACCATAATCGGTGCTATTGGCAATTTTTACAGCTTCCGCTTCGGTCCCGAATGGAATTATGACCTGTACAGGACCAAAAATTTCATCACGCGCTAACAAATGGTCGGGAGGGACATCTTTGAATAGAGTTGGCCGAACAAAAAATCCGTCGGCTTCAGACACGATACTGCCTTGGGCCGCAATTATTAGATCAGACCCTTTATTAATAAAATCAGACACTATCTGTTTTTGCCGCGCGGAAATGAGAGGGCCAACAGACAAATCATCCATAGCAGCACCAACATTGAGTTGAGAATAAGCCTCTGACATACGGGTGCAAACTATATCGTAGACACCTTTTTGAACGAGGATGCGGCTGGACGCAGAACAGGTTTGCCCAGCATTTTGAATTCCAGCATTTACCAAAAATGGCAACGCCCGCTCCAAATCAGCATCGTCAAAAACTAATTGAGGTGACTTGCCTCCAAGTTCAAGCGTCACAGGAATAACGTTTTTTGCTGCGGAGGCTTGGATCATCTGGCCCGTGCTAACAGAACCTGTAAAGGAAATATGTTGAATGTCCGAGTGGGAAGAAAGTGCAGCACCCGCTTCCGAACCTAAGCCCGTCACCACATTCAATGCACCGGCTGGCAGCCCCGCTTCTTGCGCAATCGCAGCAAAAGCCAAAGCAGTAAGACAAGCATCCTCGGCAGGCTTTAAAACACAAGCGTTCCCCATGGCCAGAGCTGCCCCCACGGATCGGCCAACAATTTGCATTGGATAATTCCACGGAACTATATGGCCCGTCACACCGTGCGGTTCTCGAATTGTATAAACTGTGTATCCATTCAGATAAGGAATTGTTTCGCCAGTGATTTTATCGGCTGCGCCACCATAAAACTCCATGTATCGCGCAAGTGCTACCGCATCTGAGCGCGCCTGAGACAAAGGTTTCCCAACATCCATTGCTTCAATTTTTGCGAGATCCTCTACATATCTGAGAACAGCGATGCCCACCTTTATAAGTATACGTCCCCTCTCGAGTGCGCTCATTGCGCCCCATTCTCCATCCAAAGAAGTTTGAGCAGCCTTGACGGCAGCGTCAATATCAGCGGCACTCCCCCGAGCTATACTGAAAATAGACCTATTTGTAGAAGGATCAATCACTTCGATTTCAGCATCGGCCGCAACCCACACTCCTCCAATAAAGTTATGGGCTCTTGGAATATTAAATGACTTCAACATTATATGTAACCTCTGGAAGTTTAGGCGCAGCGGCAATTAACTTTTGCGTGTAAGCATGCTGCGGATTGGAAAAAACTTGTTCGGTGTCACCTTGCTCGACAATTTTACCAGATTGCATAACCATCACTCGATCCGTGATCGTGCGTACAACTGAAAGATCATGACTTATAAACAGATAAGCCAATTGTCGTTTTCGGCATAAACCTGCAATCAAATCTAGAACTTGGGCGCGTATAGAAACATCAAGCGCAGATACAGCTTCGTCAAAAATGATCAGTTCAGGTTCGATAATCAAAGCACGCGCTATGGCAATACGTTGGCGTTGGCCACCCGAAAATTCATGAATGTATTTCGTCCCATCCTCCGGCGTTAATCCAACATCTTCCAAAGCTTTGGAAACGGCTTTTTCTCTATATTTCCCAACAATTGAATTATTCAAAACGTGGAGCGGCTCTGCAATCAATCTATCTACCCGGTGGCGAGGATTGAACGAGCTATAGGGATCCTGAAACACGACCTGCATCTTACGACGAGCTGGCAAATTAAGGGATTTTTTTGTGAAAACAGGTTGCCCATCCAGCAATATTTGGCCCTCTTGAACTTCTTCAAGTCCCAATATAGCGCGGGTTAAAGTTGATTTTCCACAACCGCTTTCACCGACTAATCCAACTCGTTCTCCATGAGATATGTGGAAGCTAACTCCAGCCAAAGCTTGAAAAGTTGGGCGTGATCCAAATACTGTGACCCGTGGTAAATTATATGTGCGGGTCACAGATTCAACAGACAAAAGAGGCGGCGCGGGAATGTACTCAGGCAAGATGACCTTATGGGTCGCGGCATTAAATAGAGATTTTGTATACGGATGGCGCATATTATGCAGAAGATCGTACGTCGCTGCCGCCTCAACGATATGTCCCTCCTGCATGACCGCAATCTTATTGGCAATTTCTGCAACAACGGCCAAATCATGCGTAATAATCAAGAGCCCCATATCAAATTCAGTCACCAAATCTTTTAAAAGCTCGAGGATGGTTGCTTGCGTGGTTACATCTAACGCAGTTGTTGGTTCATCTGCGATCAATAGCTTTGGTCTCAATGCAATTGCCATAGCGATCACAACCCGCTGCCGCTGACCACCAGACAACTCATGGGGATATCGAGACGGATTAACGTTTAGACCGACACGTCGCAACATAGCTGTTGCGCGGATATTCGCATCAAGTTTTGAGGTCTTCTCATGAATTATGATGGTTTCTGCGACCTGATCTCCAATAGTCTGAACCGGGTTCAGCGCGGTCATAGGTTCTTGAAAGACCATCCCCATGGAGCACCCACGCATGCGACAAAGGTCACGCTCTGACGTTCTTAAAATATCAGTATTCTCTAAAAAAATGTGACCATCAGTCACCGATCCGCGCGGTAAAAGAGCCATTACTGCCAACGCAGTCAGAGACTTTCCTGATCCGCTCTCACCAGTGATTGCCACAATTTCACCGGGACACACGTCAATAGAAACATCGTGAAGAATTTTTGTGTCACCTATTGAGAGCGAAAGATGTTCAATGCTCAGAAGACTCATGTTCGGTTCTTCTTAATTCGAGGGTCAAAACGATCACGAAGACCGTCTCCCATTAAATTTAATCCAAGTACCATAAGCAAAATGGCCAACCCAGGGACAAGCGCTACATGCGGCGCAATACTCACTAATGTTTGCGCATCAGCAAGCATTCGGCCCCAACTTGCAGTTGGAGGCTGAGCCCCCAGACCAATATAGGACAGAGATGCCTCAGCTAATATTCCAAGGCTAAATTGAATAGTTCCCTGAACAATCATCAAATTCATTATGTTAGGAAAAATGTGTTCAACTGAAATACGCGTCTCTGACTTTCCACATACGCGCGCAGACAAAACAAAATCACGCTCCCAAAGAGGCAGGGCCACAGCGCGCGTAAGGCGGGCAAAAACCGGAATATTGAAGATACCAATTGCAACGATAGCATTCACGGCAGACGCACCAAAAACAGCGGTGATCAAGATCGCAATTACCAATGAGGGGAACGCAAATATGAGATCGTTTCCGCGCATAATAATCTCATCAAGAAAGGACCCTCGCCTTGCCGCGGAAAACAATCCCAGAGGGACACCAATCGCCATCCCTATACCTACGGCCAGTAATGCCACAGCAATTGATGTCCGCGCACCCATCATGACCATAGATAGGATATCGCGGCCAAAATGGTCGGTACCCAGCCAATGATTTAAGTTCGGTGTTTTTAATTTATTCGAAATTTGGAGCGTTTCTATATCATACGGTACCCACAAAAAAGAAACACAAGCTAAAGCTACAAAAACCAACGTAAGAAACGCGCCTATCACCAACCCACGGCTCATGATTTTTTACGCAATCTTGGGTCCACAATAGCATAAGTGATATCTACCGCAAAATTCACCATGATCACCGTAAACACGAGCAACATCACCACACTTTCGACGACAATCAGATCACGCGCCGAGATCGCTTGGAAAATTAACCTTCCCAGCCCAGGTAAAAAGAAAATTTGCTCGATTATAATGCCACCTGCGAGCAGAAAGGAAAATTGTAACCCAATGATCGTTAGTACCGGAATTAACGCATTTCGAACTGCGTGACGCCAAAGTGCTTGACTGCGGGTCAGTCCTTTGGCACGGGCTGTGCGGATGAAGTCTTCTAATAGCATATCAAGTAAAGATGACCGCATAATACGCGCCAAAATTGCGGCCTGAGGCAATGCCAATGAAATAGCGGGAAGCGTTAGGGATTTCAGCCCTTGCAAAGGGTTACTCCATCCTGGAAACCCACCGGCGGAAAACCATCTTAGATTTATAGCAAAGATCAACACCATGATCATGGCAAACCAAAAGTTAGGGATTGCAACGCCCATCTGGGTTGCGCCCATTATTGTAACATCACTGGCACTCCCACGACGGCTCGCGGCTACGATACCTGCCGGGAATGCTATAAGTGTAGAGAGGATTAATGCATAAATAGCGAGTGGAAGAGAAACCCAAATGCGGTCAGCGATAAGCTCAGACACTGGGGTCTTATAAGTCCATGAGTTTCCAAAATCCCCCTGAAACATGCCAATTACCCAATCGAAGTATCGTAGTGTCAGCGGCTGGTCGAGGCCCATTTCGCTGCGCAAAGCAGCCAAAGTATCTTCGCGGGCATTTATGCCCAACATAAACGAAGCAGGGTCACCTGGGATCACTTCAATGACCAAAAAAATCACCAAGGACGCAACGATAAGACTAATAATCAGGGAAAAAAATCGAGCTATAGTGTAACGGATCACATTAAAATTTCCTGTAAAAAAATACTTCCACCACACAAATACGCTCTACTATCTCTTTGGCCCTACAGAAGATCGAAAAGTTATTTGTGACGATAATATCTCTATGTTTGAAGTTATATGTCATGGATATTTTAGTAATTTTCCAGTTTTCTAAATCACAATTAATTTTCGGTGGCTCTTTTAGTCGATCTAAGTAGCCTCGGCACTGATCAGCGCCGAGGCCCATACTTTTAATCTGCCCAGCTCACGACAGTCAAATCAACTGCAGCGGTCGGCTGATTAACCCAAAGGCCGCGAACCCCAGCTTTAGCAACAGTCGCCACGGCTAGTTCAAATAAATAACCATTTACATAATCTTCTGAGATTATCGTTTGCGCCTTGGCCAATAATGCTGTCCGACCGGCAGGATCAGCCGTTGCGTTAAGTTCGACCATCAGCGCTTGGAAATCAGCATTATCATACTGGAAGTAATATTCAGGATTTGCATAAATACCTATATCCATAGGTTCGGTGTGGCTTACGATCGATAAGCCAAAATCCTTAGCTTTGAAAACTTCCTCTAACCACTGAGACCATTCCAAATTGCTGATTTCAGCATTAATACCCACTTGGCGTAATTGGCTTGCAATTATTTCCCCACCGCGGCGCGCATATGACGGAGGTGGTAATTTTAGCGTCGTTGTAAAACCATTTGGAAAACCTGCCTCAGCCAAAAGAGCCTTAGCTCTGACTGGATCGAATGGCGAGTTTGCGAGTAAATCTACATAATCTGGGTTGTGTGGTGCAAAGTGCGTGCCTATCGGCGTTCCATACCCAAACATTGCGCCATCAATAATAGCCTGGCGGTCGATTGCATGGGCAACCGCTTTGCGGACTAATAGGTTATCGAACGGTGGCATTTTATTGTTGGTAGACAGGATGGTTTCACCTTCAGTATTGCCAACAAGAACCTGAAAGCGTGAATCTGCCTCAAATTGCGGTAGATTTTCTGGAGCCGGGAAACCGACAAAAACATCTACATCTTCAGCCATAACCGCGGCAAAGGCAGCTGTTGGATCTGAAATGAACCGGAAGGTCGCAGTTTCCAACGCGGCATGAGTTCCCCAATAAGCGTCATTCCGCACCAGCTCTAAACGATCGCCTTGAACCCAATCACTAAATTCAAAGGCGCCTGTACCAATTGGGTTTGACGCAATATTTTCAATACTTTCCGGTGCAACAATAACTGCGTCCCCCCAAGCCATATTGAACAAAAAGCTTCCGTTTGGTTGATCAAGTGTTACTTTCACAGTCGCGGAGTCGACAACTGTGACGTCAGTAATCCCCGCAAAAAGACCCTTTTGTGCGTTGGTGCTGTCATCAGACCGGGCGCGATCCAAACTGAATTTTACATCCTCAGCATCCATAGAAGTTCCATCATGGAACATCACGTTGCTATGCAAATTAAAGGTATAAATTGTACCATCGTTGGAAATATCCCAGTTTTTCGCAAGTCCAGGGACCACGGCTCCATCGCCGTCAAAGCGCGTAAGGCCTTCAAACACATTTGAATATAAAACGCTGTCAATCGCTTGAGCGGCACCACCTGTTGGATCAAGATTTGGAGGCTCCAACTGAATGGCAACGGTTATATTTGTTTGCGCAGTAGATCCACCTGCTATCAGCGCAACTGCACCTACAGTTGCTAATAATAGTAATTTATGCATAAGTTTTTTCCCTTTTATAGTTATTTCTGCAGCAGAATGTCTGCAAGACAACGAGCCATAACTTGCACACTGTCCATCATATCTTCTACACCCACGTACTCATCAGGTTTATGCGCCAGCTCGAGTATACCCGGCCCATAAGCCACGCAATTTTTCAATGTTCCAATTCTGTCAATGTGCTTTTGATCGTATGTTCCCGGAGACGCCACAAACTCGGCAGGCTTGCCCATAACTATTTCAATCTGTTTTGCCACACAGACTGCGATGGGTGCTTCACGGTCGGTCATTGAAGGCAGAACACTGTTGAGTTCACGCATGTCGTACTCAAACTTAGGCCTCTCCGCTTTCAGTTCGTCCAAAAGCCTTTTAACTTCGTTTCGCACATCATCCAAGGTTTCTTCAACCAAAAATCGTCTGTCAATTACGATACGGCAGCTGTCAGGAACGCAATGCGCTGGCAAGCCTGTAAAGTCATCGGCTTGTTCTGCTTGGCCGCCATGAATCGAATTTATATTCATGGTCGACGATCGCGCACCATCAGGTACAACCGGCATATCAGTTCGTCTTGCAGACATGGCAGGATAAAGTTTCGCTTCAAATTTATCGATTACCGCCCCCATATGCCGAACTGCACAATCTCCAAGAAATGGCATCGAGCCATGAGCAATCTCGCCGAATGTCTCGATTTCTGCCCACCAACCACCACGATGCCCCAAGCAAACACGGTCTTTGTTTAAAGGTTCCGGTATAATAACATGCTGGACCTTTTTGGGATCAAAATACCCCTTCTCTGCTAAATAGGCTACGCCACCATAGCCACCAGATTCTTCATCTCCCGTAGCGGATATCTCTATCGCACCTTGAAAGTCTGGGTTAGTATCAATGAATACCTCGACCGCAACAATCGACGCGGCCAGACCACCCTTCATGTCACAGGCGCCCCGACCATAAATTTTCCCATCAACGAGCGCGCCGCCGAATGGATCATGTGTCCAACCACTGCCAACCTCCACCACATCGATGTGGCTATTAAAATGAACACACTCGCCAGAGCCTGCGCCCTCGCGACGGGCAACCAAATTCCAGCGTGGATATTTGTCACTGTCACCTGGCGTTCCATAAGCTCTCACCATTTCAGTGCTGAACCCATGCTTTGTGAGTCTCCTGTCCAGAAATTCACAAATGTCCCTATAATTTTCGCCTGGAGGGTTAAGCGTAGGAATTCTAATTAGATCTTGTGTGAGCAAAATTAAATCATCTCGTCGAGAGGCAATTTCACTTAAAAGAGGTTGGAGCTTGGCCTGCTGGCTTACAACATTCATGAGAAAAGTATTAAGAAAAATAAATACGGTGGCAATACCGTATTTATACGGTAAAAGAATTTAACAACACAGTGAGATTATTAATGGTTAATTACACAAAATTAGCTTTTGACAATGCACCAATTGGATTGGTCATGTCTGAAAATCGGATAATAAAACGTTGTAATTTAAAGTTTGCAACGATGTTGGGGTATATTTCCGAAGATGTACAAGGACAGTCTTTCCGCATGTTTTATGGTTCAGATGAAGAGTTTGAAAAAATTCAAGATGTAGGGATTAATGCAATTAAAACAAACAGAGAATATAGTGATGAAAGACTCTTACGCCATCGTGACGGACACGACGTTTGGTGCCGTTTTCGCGCCAATTCGTTAACTCCAGATAAGCCTCTGGATCGAATTATTTTAAGCTATGCTCAGATTTCAAACACCACTCAAACAATCGCCATAAGTAAGCGGGAACGGCAAGTTTTAGGACTATTAAACCAACGGATGAGTACCAAAGAAATAGCTGAGGAATTAGAATTATCCCCCCGCACAATCGATGATGTGCGATCAAGGCTTATAAAACGCTTCAGCGTCAAGCGCTGTTCAGACCTATTAGGTAGAATAACTAAGCTCGGTTAATTTGCAATTTGGCGATACAAAGTTAGAATTTCTGCCCCCTTAGTTGAAGAATTAAACCAAGTTTATAAAAAAGAGTTTTAAATAAAAAAAACGAGAAATTCATGATTAATTATCCAGCCGAGGTGCGTAATCATAATTTCTAAAACGAGCATCACGAGCACCATTAAGTCCAAAGCCGCGATCACATTCTTCAACTTTGCCCTCTTCTCATGCCCAGCCATCTGTGGCACATAAGGCTAAGAGTAAATAAGCCGAAAATAGGCACTGTTTGCTCATGGTGGGCAAAGTTATGAAAAAATTAA
>MEHZ011512325.1_pt1 | contig 14771 bp, 13 predicted proteins | sample 897221 | NCBI WGS metagenome assembly MEHZ01 (sample SAMN05514161, study PRJNA337945) | marine metagenome | isolation source: marine surface water | place: Arctic Ocean | collected 2007-12-13
TCGAATAATTTTAGAAAAGGTGTTGTTACCCCAATCATCGTTACTCGCTACCGCGGTGGTTGAGCTATTGGGCCCGAATAAAAATATTTCGGTATCACCAGACGCCCCGGAGGTTTCGATGACTAGATTGGTTACCCCAAGCGGCAAGGTGAATGACACCCAGTCCTTGTCTCCCACTTCATGAATAGAATGCGTTTGCGTGGCACCATTAGCGATCGGAGTCGCACTACTCGCAATATTATCGGACTCGAAGGAATCACCCGAGGAGCCGCCTCCCCCGCCACGTACGCCGTAAAGAGACTGTGCGCCTTGGATGTCGTCTGTGGTGACAGTATCGATGTCGCTCACAAAAGCATTCATGATCGAACTCACATCTTGGCTGTTGTCATTGGGGTGGTCCAAGCCAAGGGCGTGTCCCAGTTCATGAATGAGCACGCGACGGAGGTCATCGACATCATTGCGACGAGCGCCTCGGTAGGAATTCCAGTTCAGATCAGATTTGTTGTTAAAAACGATATCTGCTTCCACCCGAGGGAGTGGCTGAGAAAACCCTTCAAAAATATTGAGCGTGACCGCCAAAGTCTGAGCACCGAACGCATCGCCATAGTGGGTGTCTGAAAAGAACAAATCGTTTACCCGATTACTTTCGCTCTGACTGCCTACCGTAGCTTGGACAGCCGCAAATTGCACGTCCTGCATCTGGCCATTCCATTCAGTCATGGCCGCCTGAGTAACGGCCAACCAGCTCGTGGCTCCGTCCAACAAGCTCGGACTACTACCGAGTTGAACTTGGTAGGTAATCGTCGTGCCCGACGGCCACTTATTATTGTCGGCTACAAACGCGCTGAGCCGGCTCGCGGCCACGACGACGCCGAGAAGACAGCAGGAGAATCGAGTAAGTCGGCCGCTCATCGTTGGTTCTTTCCGTTCTCAACACGATCTCGCACCGAAAGCGTGAAATTCAATAACGACATGCCAGTAGCAACAGAACCTACGCTCTGTATCCTGATTTCCTCCTCGTGCATCGGTTCAGCCACTTGCTTCAGGCTGGAAAGCATTCGTCCATCAGAGCGGCGAATACGAGCCACGCCATCGACTCCCGAACGATCTACCCCGTATTGACCGTGTCCCCACCCCACGGTCGGACAGATAAACCGACCTTCACCGTGCAAAAAGAGAACCATCTCTTTACCCACTTCAAACTTCGGCATCGCGCCCACTTCCATCGCAAGCCCTTCAATACGACCTCCGAGATGACGGATCGTTACTTCACTCGGGCCGGTCTCTCCCCGAATCGTCTCAAGCACGTTAAGCACAATCTCCGTGCGCACAATCCGTTTGCCCTCGAAGCTGTCCTCGTAGGGCCGCACGGAGTGAACTGTGGCACGGACAATCCGTCCAGAGCCGTCGACCAATTGGTCAAAACTGGGCGGTCGAATGGAAGTCGCCGATGTCGTGGCGATACCGGCCGTTAAGAACATGAGTGCGAGCCAGAACCGGCGAAGGGCAGATGTTGGATTGGGCATAATCAGATGGGGGTTTACGCTTCGACAAAGAAGCGCGCGGCACTGTTCCCCGCTGGAGGAATTGAGGCAAGGCTCCGATGATCGAAAAAAACTCCCGGTGAACGAATATCAATCAGCCGCCTTGGCGCTCATCCGTGATCGGTAAAACTCAAGGCACAAATATTCGATCTCAGGAGCGGACGTCAGAGAAAGAGCAGTCTCCGCGAGGGTCTTGGCATCGGCCATCGTCATGGCTCGCACGAGGTATTTTGCGGTCGGAATCAGTGGTGGAGTCATACTGAGCTCATCCACACCCAAACCTAATAGCAAAGGCACATAAACGGGGTCGCCCGCCATCTCACCACAAACGCTAACTTTGATCCCCGCCGCGTGGCCCTTATCCACCACTTCTTTGATCACTCGCAGCACTGCGGGATGGGTGGGTTCGTAAAGGTGCGCGATCCGATCGTTTACCCGGTCAATCGCCAGTAGGTATTGAATGAGGTCATTGGTGCCGATGCTGAAGAAAGCGCACTCCTGCGCCAACTGATCGGCCGTCAGGGCCGCACTCGGAATCTCGATCATGCTCCCCACCTTGATATCGGTGTTGTGGGCGACTCCCTCGGCAGTGAGCTCTTGCTGACATTCTCTCATCACCGCTTTGGCCTGCCGCAGCTCTCCCGTCCCGCTGATCATCGGAAACATGATCTGCACATTCCCATGAGCACTGGATCGTAGAATTGCCCGAAGTTGAGTCTTAAATATATCCTGATGTTTTAGGCAGAACCGGATGGCGCGGAATCCTAAGAACGGATTATCCTCGTGTGGAAATAAATGAGGCGCCCCGGTCATGGGTTTATCGCCCCCCAGATCTAAAGTTCGAATCACGACGGGCAAGTCTCCAAACGACTCCGCTACAGTGCGATAGGTTTTATACTGCGACTCCTCATCGGGCACCTTAGGCACGGCCAGGTAAAGATACTCCGATCGAAACAAACCGATCCCTTCGCCCGCGTGATCCTTAACCAACTGACATTCGTCCTCCTTCTCGATGTTCGCACGCAACGGCACCGCCACGTCATCGAGGGTCACCGATGGTTCACCAACTGCCGCCATCATCCGTTGTTCAAATACTTGTTTCTCCTTTCGGATATGCCCGTAGCGCTCGAGGGTCTCTTCACTCGGATGCAGAATTAGCAGTCCTTCATAGCCGTCGATGATGACATCCTCATCCGTCGCGACTTCGGAGAGAACTCCATGCACGCCTACCACCGCGGGGATCTTCATCGACCGGGCAACGATTACCGCGTGGCTCGTCTTGCTCCCGGAGGCGGTGACGAGGCCCAGCGCTGAGGAGCGATCCAAGGACGCGGCGTCCGAAGGCGAAATGTCATCCGCGATTACCACATGACGTCCGAGGTGTTCGCTCAATGATTCGGCGGTCTTCCCCAGCAGCGCATAGAGCACCCGTGAGGCGACATCACGGATGTCACCCGCGCGTTCTCTCATATACACATCATCGATTTCGGCAAAGGCTGAGATATACTTCTGCGATACCGTGTTGAAACAGGCCTCAACGTTCTTCCCCGTCGTTTCAATTTCGCGCTCGGTCTCACTGATCAACGCTTGATCTTCGAGCACCATGAGGTGGGCGTCGAAAATTCGCGCCTCCTCTTGTCCTAAATTGGCCTCAACTTGATCACGAATCGCGCTGATTTGCCCACGGGTCTTAATCAACGCCTCGTGCAGGCGATCCACTTCCGCTCGCCGCTTCTCTTCAGGAATCTGATATTCCGGCACCTCAACCTCGGACTTACGGTAAACAAAACCCGCTCCGTAGGCGATACCAGGAGACGCAGCAATGCCCTTGAATACCATCTCAGATTTAGTTGGTTTATCGGGCATCAGGGACGCAATAGATTAGGAATAGGATAGGATTTACAGCCACTGGCGCGGGGCACGCCCCCCACGATAACCTTCGCTGTCAGGGGAGGGTCAATCAGGATTTATGCCAGATCACCCACGATTTTGGCAGAAATAATCCAAACGTTCGATCCCCAATCAGCCCGGATCGCTTCCGCTATCGCAGCGGATTCACTCTCGGCGCGGGGCCATATGTAACAGGCACTCCCGCTACCACTTAAGTGAAGTGTTCGTCCAAATTTCTCGCGTAGATTCTCCGCCATGGCGGGTAAAGCCGCAAACTTAGCCCCAATGGGCCGTTCGAATGAGTTGAACCCGAGTGCCTCGGGTGCCGCGTTAGAATCTTCAATCCAATCTCGAAGGTGCTGTTCCGCATCAGACTTAGGCATGTAGTCCTGAGGTGCGGGTTCAGCCAATCTTCCGTAAGCCCAGCCGGTATTGATCCCAAATGGCGGTTTAACGACCAAGACGTCGCGCCCCACCAGCCGAGCACAGGTCGAGGGGCGGAGCGGTTCGATGTGCTCCCCCCGCCCGCGGATCACCACGGGAGACTCAGCAAAGAATAACGGACAATCTGAACCAATATCTACGGAAATATCGGCCAATTCACGCTGCGAGAGGGGCGCTCCCGCCAAACGGTTCATCGCCCGTAATGCACCGGCGGCATCACTACTTCCGCCCCCTAGGCCGGCTCCCATCGGAGTGACTTTACGGAGTTCAAATTTAACGCCCTGATTCCAACCCGATCGCACCCGAAACTGTTCAGCCGCTTGAATGACTAGATTCGATTGGTCGATCGGAACGCTGACGTCATCACACGAGAGTTCGAATTCCGAATCGACCGAAATCTGGGCCACGAGGGTATCTCCCACATCAATTTGAGAGACCACCGAAACCAATTCATGAAATCCGTCATCCCGCCGGTTGGTGACGGCGAGAAAAAGGTTCAGTTTGGCGGGACAAAATTCTTTAACGCGTTCCAAGGCCTCATTATCCACCAAAATCTTCCCAAAAGAGAAACCAAAAGCACCGCAGATCAGAGACCGGATGTTCCAGCGCAATTTCTCGTTTCAGCTTTTCAGCTTTCAGCTTTCCTACATTTCAGCTTTTCAGCTTTCAGCTTTTCAGCTTTTCAGCTTTTCATACAACCGTGCCGACCGAACTCATTCTTCCTCTCGACGTCCCTACGCGCGAAGCCGCGCGTCCTCTGCTGAAGCAATTGTCTGGAACGGTCCCCTGGATGAAAGTGGGACTGCAGATGTTTACCGCCTTCGGCACCGACTGGGTCCGAGAGGTCGCCGACCATGGCTACAAGGTGTTTCTCGACCTCAAGCTTCACGACATCCCCAACACGGTTGCGAAGACCGTCGAGTCGCTTGCCCCATTGCCGATCAACATGCTCACCATCCACACGTCCGGGGGGCATTCGATGGTCAGCGCCGCTTGCGCCGCCCAACGCGAAACCAGACCCGACCTGTTACTACTCGGAGTCACTGTCCTGACTTCAATCAACGCTGAAGAGCTTCATGGGGTTGGATGCCCGGACTCTCCCGCGATCCAAGTAGCGCGACTCGCCCGGATGGGGAACAACGCGGGGCTCCTGGGATTTGTGTGCTCACCGTTGGAGGTAGGCGCGCTCCGCGACGAACTTCCCGGTAAGGTTCAACTCGTTACTCCCGGTGTCCGTCCCATCGGCGCAGACCACGGTGATCAAGCTCGGGTGATGACTCCTGCCGACGCAGCGCGAGCCGGCTCGACTCACATCGTAGTGGGGCGTCCCATCACTCAGGCCCCCGATCCTTTGGCCGCCGCTCAAGCGATCATTGCCGAACTGGCGACCGCCTGATTGCGTCGCCGACCCAATCGAATTTGAGCGTTTCAGTTTTCAGCTTTTCAGCGTTCTATCGCTAAATGTCACGCACTGCCGCTATTCTCCTCGCCGCTGGATCAGGCAAACGCATGGACGAAAGCGTGGCGGACAAGGTTCTTACGCCAATCAACGGCAAACCACTATTCTCGTATAGCGCCGGAGCCTTTGCGGCTAGTGGCGTTGCTGATCTTTTTGTCATCGTCCACCGGGATCAGAAACAGATGCGCGAGCTCGCGGCTCTGGCGCCAACTCCGGCCTTATTCGTTTTAGGCGGAACCGAACGCCAATATTCGGTCGCTCACGCCCTCGACGCCCTGCCCCCCGACATCAGCCACGTTTTCATCCATGATTGCGCGCGGCCTTTCGTGCAGGCCGATCACATCGTCGCGCTCCACAAAATCGTTCGCAAAGAACATGCCGTGGTCCTGGCTCATCGCGTTACTGATACGATAAAACTTCACCGCGATACCGGCCATTTAAAGACGCTCGATCGCAGTGCACTTTGGGCGATGGAAACCCCTCAGGTATTTGACCGCGATCTGATCGTCAGGGCTTACAATCGGGCCGCGAACACCGGAGCAACCCTCACGGATGACGCGGCGGCCGTCGAACTTCTCCGACACCCCATCGCGATTCTAGAGAACAAGGACCCGAATCCCAAGCTCACCACCGCCGCCGACATCCCCTGGTTTGAATACCTGCTAGGTGCTAGTCGCTAGTTCCTAGTTGCTAGGCGCTCCGCGAAGTAACAAGTAACAGGAAGGGCCCCTTCTCCCCTGTTCCAAAACCTAAGCACTAGCTTCTAGAAACTAGCAACCTAGTACCCAGTTCATGACTCCATTTCGAATCGGCCACGGCTACGACATTCACCGCATCGTCCTCGGTCGTCCCATGGTGCTCGGCGGCGTGACTTTTGATGTACCCTTTGGACTCGACGGTCACTCTGATGCTGACGCTCTGACTCACGCGATCTGTGATGCGCTGCTCGGCGCTGCCGGACTACCAGACATTGGTCACCATTTTCCAAATACGGATCCTGCATTCGCGGGGATTGATTCCCAAATCCTGCTCCAACGCGTCGCCGCCGATCTCACTGAACGGGGATGGACCATCGGCAATATCGACGCCTCGCTTATTGCCGAACAACCCAAGATCCAACCGGTGATCGAAGAGATGCGGCAAAAACTCGCGGCGTCAGCTGGAGTTTCGCTCGACCAGGTTGGTCTCAAGGCCACCACCAACGAAGGTGCCGGCAGCATCGGTCGGAGCGAAGCCATCGCCGCCCACGCCGTTGCCTTGATCTTCCGAGCTGCCGCTGAATAGCCCGCTACCACCCCGTGGGTCGGGCTTTACGCCCGACAGCCCGAGCGTCACAATCTCACTGTATTTCAGTATCCCTCTCGATCGTGGTTAAAATATCCATCCGCCTCTTTCAGCTTTTTAGCCTTTCCGCTTTCAGCTTTTTCCTCTCCGGCTGTACCCCGCGCGAGACCAATGTCGAGATCGGCAATCGCACTCAAGTTTTACATCGAGGCCAAGGGCCCGCCCTCGCCGACCTCGATCCTCACCTCGCCACCGGCACGACTGACTACAATGTATTGTCCGCTTTGTTCGAGGGACTGGTCGGGGAACACCCTGAAGACCTTTCGCCCGTTCCGGGAATGGCCCTCCGCTGGGAAGGCACCCCCGACGGAATGTCTTACACTTTCCATCTTCGCCACGATGCGATGTGGTCGAATGGTGATTCTCTCACGGCTCACGATTTTGTCGCTTCGTGGCAACGCGTGCTGACCCCCAGCCTCGGTGCCGACTACGCAAACCTACTGTATGTTTTGGCCGGTGCTGAAGCTTTTCACAAAGGCGTGTCTGATGATTTTTCATCGGTGGGAGTGAAGGCTCTCGATAACCACACGCTGCAGGTAAATCTGGAATTCCCTGCTCCCTACTTCCTGTCGCTACTTCAGCATTGGATGTGGTTCCCCGTGCACCTGAAATCTATCGAAGCAGTTGGTGATCCCTACTCCCGCTCCACCGGATGGGCGCGACCAGAAACGATGGTGAGTAATGGTCCCTTTGTGCTGGAATCCTGGCAAAACCAAGAACGCATCATCGTGCGAAAAAACTCGACGTATTGGGATGCACAAGCGGTGCGGCTCGAGGCGATTCACTTCCACCCTTTCGAGGGTGTAGACACCGAAGAGCGGGCCTTTCGATCTGGTCAAATTCATCTGACCGACGCACTCCCGATTTCCAAGATTGAAGCATACCGTCAAACCAATCCCGAAGTTCTCCGGATCGATCCCTATTTGGGCACCTACTTCTTTCGCATTAACACCCGAGTTCCGGCGTTGGCTGATCAACGCCTCCGAGCAGCCCTGAGTCATTCAATCGATCGCGAGGCCATCGTTAATCTGGTGCTACGCGGTGGCCAGATTCCGGCCGCCTCCCTCACCCCTGCCGGCACGGCTGGATACGAGCCCCCAGCCGGTTTAACCTACGATCTGGACAAAGCACGTGAGTTACTCGCAGCGGCGGGATTCCCCGGCGGCGAAGGTGCACCGGAAATTGAATTACTTTTCAACACCTCCGAAACTCACCGCCTGGTGGCAGAAGCGTTGCAGGAGATGTGGCGGCGCGACCTAGGGGTGACGATCAGACTGCACAACATGGAGAATAAGACCGTATTGGAATCTCGCCGCCAAGGTGACTACCAGATGTTGCGGTCAGTGTGGATCGCCGACTATGCCGACCCGTCTTCGTTTCTCGATGTGTTTCGCTCAACCAGTGGCAACAACTACACGGGTTGGGCGGATGTAGAATACGACGATTTGCTGTTTCGCGTATCCCGAACGACAGATCCCCAGCAACGCTTCGCGATGCTCCGGCAGGCCGAAGCACGACTACTAGACCAAGCCGCCGTAATCCCACTCTACACGTTCACTCACGTCTTCGTGAAGTCCCCATCCGTGCGAGGCTGGCATCCCACACTTCTCGATCACCATCCCTACAAGGCGGTGTGGCTCAAGTCCCCTTGAGCCACACCGCCTTGTAGAAGTAACAAGTAGCAAGTAACAAGTATCAAGCCACGGCCAACGGGGTCGACGTCGTAGACGCATTGCGCCAGCAATTTAGTCACGACTCGACCCCTTCCCCAGACGCGTTCACCTGATCCCCTTCCCCAGACACGATCGATCTACTTCACGCTCCTCCTTCACCTCGCTTATCCGCTTTAACAATCTAATGCTTCCCCAACGTCCTATATTTCAGCGTTTCAGTTTTTCAGTTTTCAGCCTTTCCCTCCTCCTCCTCCTCTTCTCCGCTTGCGCCCCTCGCGAGACCCGAGTTGAGGAAGGCAATCGCACCGGCACACTGCACGTCGGTAGTCCCGGCGAACCGAGCGAATTGGATCCGCACATCATCAATGCGCCGCCCGATTTCCGCATCGTGCCCATGCTGTTCGAAGGGTTGCTCAAAGGACACTCCGCCAACCTCACCCCACTACCCGCCGTCGCCGAAACCTGGGAGCTATCAGCCGATCGAAAAACTTACACCTTTCACATTCGCGCAAACGCCCGTTGGTCGAATGGCGATCCGATCACGTCCGCCGACTTCATCTTCAGTTGGCAACGCGCACTCACCCCCGCCCTCGGGTCACAATACACGTTCCTCATGACCGATGTCGTCGGAGCGGACGACTTCTCAGCGGGACGCAGTGATGATTTCTCGACCGTTGGATTCGCGGCTCCCGATTCCCAAACCGTTACGATTACCCTGAATCATCCTACTCCCTACTTTCTCACCAGCCTCGCCAACAACGCAATTTGGTCCCCCGTGCACCGCGCTACGATTGAAGCGTCCGGTTCCGTGACGGATCGAAGCAGTGGCTGGACGAAACCTGAAACATTTGTAGGCAATGGTCCGTTCGTGCTTACCGACTGGCGGCCCAACGAAATAATCACGCTCGCTAAATCCGAAACCTATTGGGAGGCCGAGCGCGTTGAAATCAACGAGCTCGTCTACCATACGTTCGATAATTCCAGCACCGAGGAACTCGCCTTCCGGGCGGGGCAACTCCACCGCACCGTGTGGGTGCCCACGAGTAAAATTCCGGGATATCGCGAGCAGCAAAATTCGCCACTTATTGAAGTCGACGCCTTGATAGACCGATTCATCAACGTGAACACGGCGAGAGTTCCGTTCGACGATACTCGAGTGCGCCGTGCCTTCGCCCTAGCCATTGATCGTGCTAGCTTGGCAGAACACGTCTACCTCAATACCGCAGTTCCTGCTCTTCGGATCGTGCCAACCGGCATGCCCGGCTACCCCACCGATTCGGACTTCGAATACGACCCAACTACCGCTCGCCAACTGCTATCGGACGCTGGCTACCCCAACGGTGCAAATTTCCCCGCGGTGGATCTGAGCACCGAAGCCGGCGGCTCCGCTAATCTGTCCGAGGCGCTGCAAGCCCAATGGCGGACGGAACTCAACGTCCGAGTCAATATTCTCAACAGTGAAACACGAGTCCACTGGAATAAACTCAACCGAAAGGACTTCGACTTAGCGATCGGTGGTTGGACTGCTGATTACCCCGATGCCACCACGTATTTAGATCTCTGGAAAACAGGATCTGGCTACAATTTCACTAACTGGGAAAACCTCAGCTACGATCAGGCTCTGGTAGCGGCAGCAGCCGAACCGAATCCGACGACGCGTCTGGCCATACTACGCACCGCCGAGGGCATTCTCATGCAACACATGCCGATCATACCTATCGTATTCGAGAAAGACACCCTGCTGATTCACCCCAGCATGACCAATTTCACCCCCAATGCCATGGATCGGCCGGACTACAGCACAGTAACGCTCAAGGCGCAGCCTTGAGCGAAGTGCCAGGTATCAAGTAACAAGTATCAAGAAACCGCCACGCGGGGTCATGTCGTAAAAACGTGTAATCCTAACGCAGTGGATTCACGTTTTACGACGTGACCCCGTCCTCCGACTGCCACGCGAAGTGACAAGTTCCAGGTGACCAGTAGCAAGACACGGCCGCGGAAACGCTGAAAACTGAAATGCTGAAATTCCCGACCGAGTCAGGGCCCCCGCGGGGTCAGGTCGTAGACGCATTGCTTCAGCAATTTAGTCACGACCTGATCCCCCTTCTCCAAAACCTCCCGCCCTCGAGACCATCCGACCTTCGGACCTTCAGACCTTCAACCCGCTCGAGTTTGTTGTCACGGCCGCCCCAAACAGGCACCCGCCATTCCAAATCCTTCGGATCGAGTTGTAGCACAACTCACCATCTTCGCGCTCGCGCGCTATGTCAGCGTTTCAGTATTTCAGTTTTCAGCTTTTTCCCCATTCCCCTAGCCCCTCTAGCTACGAGTCACCAGCAACTAGTTCTTAGCTCCACGTTCCCTTCTTGCGCGTTCCGCGCCTTCTTGCGGCAATAGACTCATATGAAACTGCTCCGCTACCTCTCGCTGCTCACCGTTCCACAGTTGATCCTTTTATTTCTGACCGGCTGCGGCGGCGCATCCACCCCGGATGACAGCGGCCTCAAGGTCCTTCATTTCGGCAACGGAGCTGAACCCCAGGATCTTGACGCGCAAGCAGTGACCGGTGTGGTGGAGCACCATCTGCTCAAGGCTTTCGCCGAGGGCTTGGTCAGCGAGGATCCTGATCTCAACATCATTCCCGGCGTCGCGCAAACCTGGGAGGTCTCCGAAAGCGGTTTGGTTTACACGTTCAACCTAAACCCCAACGCAAAATGGTCGAACGGCGAGACCATTACCGCTCACGACTTCGTGGGGACCTACAAACGCATGCTTACCGCCAGCATCGCGGCGGAATACTCCTACATGCTCTTCCACGTTGTCGGCGCCGAAGACTACCTGCTCGGCAAAATCGACGATTTCTCCCAAACCGGATTTAAGGCACTCGACGAACATACGCTCGAGCTGACGCTGCACCAGCGCACCCCCTTCTTGCTCCACGCCATGAATCACTACGCGTGGTACCCGGTTCCGATTAAGGTGATCGACCAATTCGGAGGACTAGAACGTAAAGGCACCACTTGGACCCGTCCCGAGAACTTCGTTGGCAACGGCGCGTTCAATCTCAAGTCTTGGCAGCCCAACCGTAAAATCATCGCGGAACGCTCCCCCACCTATTGGGACGCCGAAAATGTGCCGCTCGATGAAATCCATTTCTATCCCATCGAAAGTATCGACACGGAGGAACGGATGTTCCGAACGGGCCAACTTCACATCACCAACGAAGTCCCACTTTCCAAAATCAAAACCTATCTCGAAGAGAGCCCGGAGATGATCAGCATCATGCCCTACAACGGCGTGTATTTCTACCGCTTCAACACCACTGAACCACCATTCGATGACGTCCGCGTGCGCAAGGCTCTAGCCTATGCGATCAACCGCGAGGACCTGGTAGAGAAAGTCACACTCGCCAACGAAACTCCGGCCTATCACGTCGTCCCTCCCGGACTGCTGACTTACACGAGTGACCATAAATTGCCCGCAAACCTCGTGGAGGCAAAACGCTTGTTGGCGGAAGCGGGCTACCCGAATGGCGAAGGATTCCCTCAAGCCGATCTCATCTACAACACGTCGGAAAAGCACCGCACGATCGCGGAGGCCATTCAACAAATGTGGCGCAAGAATCTAGGCATCAATATGGGGCTCTACAACCAAGAGTGGAAAGTCTACCTGGACGCCCAGGATAATCTGGATTTCCAGATAATTCGTGCCGGTTGGATTGCTGACTATGTCGACCCGCATGTATTTATCGACATGTGGAAAACCGGGGGCGGCAACAACGACACCGGCTGGGGCAACGAAGAGTATGACTGGATGTTAAGCCAGGCGCTAGCCGCTCCTAACGACGAGGAACGCTTCAAGGTCTACAACCGCATGGAAAAAATCCTGATCGATGAAATGCCCGTGTTGCCGATTTATCACTACACCAATTCAAAACTGATCAGCCCCAAAGTCCTCGGTTACAAAATCACCCCACTCGACAACTTCCCCTGGAAGTTCGTCGATCTGGCGTCGGCACCCTAGGGCACCTACTAGGCGCTAGTTTCTAGCCCCTAGACGCTTTGCGAAGTTCCAAGTAGCAGGTATCAAGTATCAAGACCCGCGGGTCATGTCGTAAAAACGTGTAATCCTAACGCAGTGGATTCACGTTTTACGACGTGACCCCTTCCCCACCCGAAGTAACAAGGGCCAAGTAACAAGAGACTACCCACTGGGGTCGACGTTGGTGATGCATTGCGTAGCAATTTAATCACGACTCGACCCCTTCCCCAAACGCTTCGCTCCTCGAATGTCGGCCTTTCGGTTTTCAGCTTCTCAGTTTTTGGACATTCTTGCGCCTTTCCCGTCTGCCATAGTTCCGCCCTGCGGGACGACGGAGGATTTGCAGGAGAAGCCCGTCCCGCGTCTCGCCACAGTTCCTGAAAACTAACACCGAGGGACTCGTATTTTCAATTCCGGAAACCACCGGACAAAATCGTCTGGATTGCGAGTCACCAATCCCTGGCGTCCGACGGCAAAACCACCGATCAACAAATCAGCCACCGGACGTTTATTTACCCGATCGCGCCGCCGCGCCAAAACAGTGCGCGACCAGGCAGCATGTGCCGCCTCCGTGTCGGCGAGCGATGAGAGTTCTTGCCAGGAGATACCGGCCAAATCCAGAAACCGCTTTTGTTCAGCCAAATCACCCGCAAACGCCGGAGCCAATTCCACAAATGAAACAGGGCTGATTATCAACCCTTCAGGCAATAATCGCTGCAGCAATCGAGCCGAAGCGTGACCGAACTCCGGATCGTCCTCCAGCACATCGATAACAACACAAGTATCCAAAACCCACATGAGCCCCTCCTCTCCGAGTTAGTCCGAAACGCCCGCTCGGAGCTCCTGTATCCATTCGGCAGTCCGACGGGGTTCGTCCGGCCGCAAACGACGGGCGTAGCCTAGAGCGCCCATGGGGCCGAGGGCTGGTTCTTCGCTAACCAGGGTAACCCGGATTTCCCGATCCGATACTTTTTGCCAAGTAAACCGCTGCCCCGGTTTCAATTGCAGGGCCTTCCGAAGTTTCATCGGAACGGAAATTTGCCCCCCTTCGGTTAGCGTGGATTCGACCATAGATAAACAGTTTATCATGTCATTTTATCATGTCAGGAAATGGACCAAACACGGAATAGCTGCTAGTTACTAGGTGCTAGGTGGCTAGAGGTTAGGATTCTTGTTACTTGATACTTGGAATTTGTTACTTCCGAGGCTGTTTCAGCCGAGGCTAGGTGCTAGTCACTGGTAACTAGCTACCAAGACTAGTTTTCCGGATTTGAGGAATCACTCCGATTGTTCCTTCGATTGCCCAACGGGCGCCCTTCTCAGTCACCCCTTCGGGGCACATCGCCACGGCGATGCACCATTTTCGCGCTAACGCGCTTCATCAAACCGGAAAATGAGTTCGTCGGGCTTGGCGTAGCCAAGTCGCCGACGAATAACCATTTCAACATACGCAGGATCTTCACGTAATCGTCGCAACATTTCCTCTTGATGAGCTAATTGTTCCTCCGCCACCACAAACCTCTCCTGCATGACCCGTCCGAACTCTTTCAATCGATCGTATTCGCTCTTTGTTTGCCAAAAAAAAGTCACCGACCCCACCGCCAGAGCCACAAAGACCAATGAATAGAGAATGAGAATCAACCGCCGCATACTAGTTTCAAGTAACTAGCGACTAGGATCTAGCAACTGGAATTCACCTCCGCGTCTTCCTGTCCGCCATAGTTCGGCACCGCCGAACGACGGAGGATGCGTTAAAAATCACCCTGCCTCACCGTTCCTAGCACCTAGTGACTAGCTACCAGCGACTAGTTCAGATCCCTTCTTCCGATTTTGCGCCTTCCGTGTCCGCCGAAGCTTTAGTCGTCTGTGACGACCTTGGCGAAGGAGAATTGCGGCAAAACATCCGATTTGTTCAATCTCCGGCCCACAGGGCACCCGCCTCAATCACCCCTTCGGGGCACTACTCGTTTTCACTCGCAGCACCATCTTGTGCTAGCGCACTCCGTCAGCTTTGTCTCCTCAGCTCCGTTTGCGCTGCTCATTGTTTAGCCCGACTTGACCCCACGAGTTTACCCTCTGGTCCGGGTTACGAGAACTGAGCCATTGAGAGAGTTAGTCTGGGAACCCAGAAAGGACCCAGACCATGAAAGGAAAGAGATACACCACAGAGCAGAAGATCCGCATATTGCGAGAGGCCGATCAGGCCGGACGCACGATCATTAGAGTGTGCCAAGAGCACGGCATCAGTGAACAGACCTTCCACCGGTGGAAGCGCGTTTCGAGCCGAATGCGACACGCGAGCTTGCGAGCCATTTGGCATGATGGAGCTCGACCAAGCCAAGCAGCTCAAGGAGCTGCAAAAGGAGAACGCCCGGT
>MEHZ011641685.1_pt1 | contig 14771 bp, 14 predicted proteins | sample 897221 | NCBI WGS metagenome assembly MEHZ01 (sample SAMN05514161, study PRJNA337945) | marine metagenome | isolation source: marine surface water | place: Arctic Ocean | collected 2007-12-13
GCACTCGTGTTGTCAATCGCGAAAGGGAGAAAGCTGTTGGAGTAAAGTTGGAGAGTGCAAAAATTGTGATCGGTGGTGGGCTAGGTTTAGGCGGCCCAGAAGGATTTAATACACTCAATGAAATCGCAGAATTGGTCGACGGAGCTGTTGGTGCCAGTCGCGCCGCCTGTGATTTGGACTGGTGCCCACGCTCTTACCAGATTGGATTGAGCGGACGCACAGTGGCACCTGAACTATACCTTGCGGTCGGAATCTCTGGTGCTAGTCACCACATGGCCGGCTGTGGTAACTCTAAGACCATTGTTTCGATCAATTCTGATCCAGATGCAGCAATTTTTAAATCATCCAGTTTTGGCATAGTCGGAAACTCTCAGGAAATTATGCCTGCGCTGGTCGAAGAGATCAGAAAGCTAAAGGCATAACAAAAAAGCCCTGAGAGTCGACGAAACAAGATATTTCGATCAGTATGGCTCTGCTACGGTTTTGATGGCGATGTACATCCTAACAAGCCAATGTGGATTTTTTAGAGTATCCACTATTGGCGTTTCTAGAAACGGCATGATTAACAATTTGCGTCGTCAATGTGCCTCTTTTTCTCTGCACAGGCAAACCCTTTTGTTTGCATTATGGGTGCAATTTTTTAATTAAATAATGGGGTTTGATGAAATCGTTATTGTGGTTCAGATCGCTAAAAAATCTTATCCATTCCTTGGTACACAATAGCCAATCTACTGTATGATCGCAGGGTCAAAAACCCACCAAATTCACCTAGTTCCTTATTAAAATATAAATCAGGTTAAAGATACTGTTGGTTTAATTAAACAGCTAACCGATAAATCATATCACCTTGCTGGAGATATCTTAGTTGTCAAACATATTATCAAACCGTTGGTTTGTGCTTGTAGTAACGGGTGTGGCACTTGTTCTTTCGTTGACTACATGGTTTTCAGCAACAGCTGTAATACCAGAGTTGACTAAGCTAATGTCGTTAAGCCTGTCCCAAGCAACCTGGTTTACCAATAGTGTACAGGCTGGTTTTGTCCTTAGTGCCCTTATTGTGAGCCTATTGTCCCTGTTAGATATTTATAAAAGTTCAACCATTATGGCGATATCCGCATGTATTGCGGGTATTGCAAATGCACTTTTAATTTTGGAACCTGGAATTGCCATATCGCTTCTTTCTAGATTTATAACGGGGATGGCTTTAGCAGGTATATACCCCACGGTAATTAAATTCATTGCTACTTGGTTTAAAAAAGGACGTGGTTTTGCAATGGGAATAATGTTAAGTGCCCTGACGCTCGGATCTGCTATGCCTCACCTTATACGTGCTGTCGGAATCCAATTTGACTGGAAGTTGGTGATTATCTTGAGCTCACTGGCATGTCTTATAGCCGCGGTGCTTTTTGCCTTTGTTTTGCACGACGGACCCCACCAATTTTCCAAGACTAAGACAGATGTAAATCAACTGGGGCGTATTATTAGAGACCGTCCAGTGATGCTAGCCAACATGGGCTATTTTGGTCATATGTGGGAGCTGTATGCGATGTGGGGTTGGTTTTTTGCATACGCCATCGCAGCAAAGAGTACAGGACTTGGTCTGGAAAATGCCGCGCTACTGACATTTTTAGTCATTGCAGCAGGCGCACCAGGGTGCGTTATGGGTGGATGGTTAGCCGATCGGATAGGTCGTTGTTACGCAACGATTTTCCTCATGGTTATTTCAGGCACAAGCGCGCTCCTCATTGGGCTCTGTTTTAATGGTCCCCCTTGGCTATTTATCATAATTGCATTGATCTGGGGGTTAACGGCAGTTGCAGATAGCGCCCAATTTTCAGCCGCGGTCACTGAGCTTTCTGACCAATCAATGGTTGGGTCTGCGTTGGCATTTCAAATGGGCGTTGGGTTTGCAATAACGATATTTGTTATCTGGTTGTTACCAGTCGCAGCAGAGTACCTTGGCAGTTGGCGCTGGGTTTTTCTAATACTTGTACCTGGCCCCTTTCTTGGTGCCTTATCAATGCTGTTGCTGCGCCGCGAAGATCGATCGCTGTTACTTGCTGATGGCCGGCGCTAAAAACGTTTAAATTTATTTAACAAGTACCTTCAAAAGAAAACATAGAACCACTATGACACGTTTTATATTATTGGTTCTTAGGTAAAACAGGGTCTACTGATACACACTCGTTGCTCAATCCGGCGAATGACGATAAATTTTGCGACATTCTATTGGCGAATACCGCACATTTAGATGCCGTTGTTACAGCAGTAAAATCAGCGTTTGAATCATTTCCGATGATTGGCTGGTAGGGCTCCACCAAAACCTGAGTTTATAATGTGAGTGCCATTAACTGTGTTGTTAGCTGTGGCGTATTTGTAGTTTTATCCATTAGGTTTTAGGATTCCCTGCAGTTCTATAAATTCATTGCGAATGAATTCTGCCGGGCTAGTTACGAGTGAAATTAGCAGATAAGTGGCTATTTTATAAAAATAAAAATATACCCCAAGCACTCTTTTTTAGTTAATCTTTTAGTTAATCCAAGAATGGATTGGAGCCTAACTTAACCAGTCTCTTTGTCAAGCTTCGAAGTGACTCTTGACTTGCTTTAGGTCTTGCTTAGTAAAGTTACCATCCAGAGTTATTATGCCTTTATAGCCGGCCCGTTGAAGTTGCTTTAGGAGCTCATGTTGTTGATCTTTTTGCGCCTTATTTAGCTGCAGTGACGCTGTTAGGGTGACTTGGGAAATGGCTGCAACATAGTCACTTAATTCTGTTTCTTTGGTGTGTGTGGAGTTCCAATAACGATCGAGTATACTAATTTTTAAATTGGGCATGTCTACTAATGCAATAAACTCTAACATTTGTTGGGCGGTGTTTAAGTAGTTAGATGCATGGGAACTCGCCGGTGCTAGAGCGATTGTTTGCTGATTAATGAGTGCTGCTTGGCAACTCGCATGAAGGAAGCGATAAAATTGTTCTTTGGCTTCTAAAACTCCACTTTCCCATGGTAAGGCACGCGCAGCACCGTTGTCCCAAGAAATAATTTGGTCATGGTCTCCGCCAAAAGGAACGATCTGTTCTAATGTTTTTTTAACATAAAGCAGCCATACATAATCATTAAATCCGGAAGATGTTACGGTCACATCATCAGGCAATAAATTTGAAAACGATGCCACTCTCAGATTTGTTTGTGCAAGTAAACTCTTAATCAATTTCAACTCTTCTGAGGAAGAATTGGTCAGTTCTGTCAATGAAAAGTCGATAGCACTAAAGCCTTGCTGCAATGCTTCAAGAATTTGCCCGGCTGAGTTGATGCGTTTACTCCAAATAATACTCATATTAGTCTCCATGGTTTGGTTGGGTTAATCGGCTAAATTGGCAAGGGCATCCAAAGCTAATAAATAACTATTTTTACCAAATCCACCTATCACTCCTAAACATACTGCAGCAATAACAGATTCGTGACGAAACTCCTCTCGGGTGTGCACATTGGATATAAATACCTCTACACAGGGCAACATGGTTGCGCCTAACGCACTGCGTAGCGCATAGCTATAATGAGCTAAGGCACCAGGATTAATAATGATGCCAGTATATTTGCCCATGGCAGCTTGCAGTGCATCGATAATGTGCCCTTCATGGTTATGCTGTACAAAATCTACTTTAACTTGGAGAGATTTCGCATGTTCCACTAAGCTATGTTCAATGTTAGCTAATGATCCATGATCATAAATGGAGGTTTCTCGACTACCCAGTAAGTTAAGGTTAGGGCCAGATATGACTAAAAAATGTCTTTCTGACATTATAATTCTCCCATTGCTAAAGGTGATTTGGTTGATTACTTGGTCCAAGCAGGCATGCGTTTTTTAAGTAAAGATTTGAGCCCAAGTACGTAACCATAGGGTCCAAAACCACATATTTGGCCCACACATACTGGGCCAATAATAGAGATATGTCGAAACGATTCGCGCTTAAAAATATTAGATATATGTACCTCACAAACATCAACTTGAGACGCTGAAATTGCATCTCGAAGAGCTATTGAATAGTGAGTGTAAGCTCCAGCATTCAGGACCACACCATCCACTCGCCCTCGACACTGCTGAATAAAGGTGACGAGTTCACCCTCAAAATTAGACTGAAAAAACTCCACATTAATATCCAGATTTTGAGCCTCATCAGTGATTAGGTCGTTAATGTCTTGCATACTTTGGCCACCATAAATGCCCACTTCTCTGAGACCAAGCATATTGAGGTTGGGTCCATGCACTATCGCTATTGTGTTTTTCATATGGTTTACCAGTCTATTTACTAATACCAACATAGGTCAGTTTATTAACTTAAGTAGCTACATGAGAGACTTTTTTGTTAGGCGAATAAATATCAAGAATATTCCAGTGACCAGTGGTGGGCGTCGGATTATTAATCATGGCCACATCAATAACTGTGGGCTTGTGACTAGCGATAGCCTGCTGCAAGGCCGGTAATAATTCATCAGCAGATTTTATTTCAATACCTTGTGCACCATAAGCACGGGCTAAATCAGCATTGTTAGGCCCATACGTCGCATTTCCTGCTTGACCGGGGAAAACGGTACCGTAGGTTAGGCCATAATGAGCCTGTTGTAGGCCAGCAATAGTGCCAAAGGCATTGTTGTTCATTACTAACCACACAATGGCTAAGTTAAGTTCGACCGCTGTGGCCAACATGGCAGGGTTTTGACCAAAACCACCATCACCTACTAAAGACAATACCACCCGTTCTGGGGCTGCCATTTTTGCACCGATGGCGGCGGGTGGTCCAAATCCCATAGTAGCAAAACCACCGGGGGTTAAAATACTACCCGGAGTGAGTATATCAAACTGCTGCCCTACACCATTTTTGTTCCAACCTACATCGGTGGTAATAATAGCGTCATCTGGCAAGGCCTTTCGGGTATCCGCTAAGATACGTTCAGGCATCATAGGGAAAGCATCACTGGTCGCCATGGTTTGGTTGCTTGCTTTAAAGCGTTGTCTAAATGTAGCAATTTTTTCGATTAATTCAGGCTGTTCAAAACCCTCTGGGTACATTTCTTTAGCCACCCTCAGCAACTCCCCAAGAGCTGCTTTAGCATCCGCAATTACTCCAATTTCTGTGGGGTAATTACGACCGATCTCAGAGGGCTCAATATCAATATGAAGCACTTTAGTTTGAGGAATATTGAAGGTATAGCCTGGGTACCAAGAGGAACAATCTGCTTCTTTAAAACGGGTTCCAATAGCTAGTAACGTATCAGCATTTAGGCAGGTTTGGTTGACTAGTTCGGTACCCCAAAAGCCAGTCATGCCTAGTACTAAAGGATGGCTGCAGGGTAGTGCACCTTTACCCATTAAACTATGAGCAATCGGAATTTGCATGTGTTCGGCAAAACTTTGCAACACCCCAGACGCTTGGGCTAGCAAAATGCCACCACCTACATAAAGTACCGGATGGTTTGATTTGGCAAGGCGGGAGACTATTTGGCGTGCAGTCTCGTCGTCTATAGATGGTTTAACTAGCGACCGAGTGTTGGCTGCTGTGCGTGCAAAGGAACTGTCGTCAATGACTTCAGAAAAGATGTCCATGGGCACATTCACCAATACAGGACCGGGTTGGCCACTTTCAGCAAGGTGAAATGCTTTTTCTAGAATTTCGGCAAACAACTCGGCTCGATCAACCCGCCATGCACGTTTTACAAAAGGCCTATAGATCTCGTATTGGGATGCATCAGCATGTAAGTTAACTTCTTGGTGGGGGTGCTTGCCATAGTAGTGAGTCGGGATGTCACCTGCAATGACCACCATTGGAATGCAGTCTGACGCAGCATTTGCTACTCCTGTGGCGCAGTTAGTAAGGCCAGGACTCAAGTGCGAGAGCACGACAGAAGCGTGCCCACTGACTCTGGCGTAGGCATCAGCGGCGTGGGCAGCTATTTGTTCATGACGCACAGTAACAAACTCGATATCGCTATTTTTCATGGCTGCTAAAACAGCAATATTAGTGTGTCCGCACAGGCCAAATACATGCTTTACCTGGCGACGATTAAGATCATCAATTAAATGTTCTGCAACAGTTTTTTTAGTGCTCATTTTGAGTTCCCTCTTGGCTATAGAATTCACCGAATAGTTCTCGTTCAGAGGGACGGTCTTCTGCAATGGGTCGGCTGACCCATGTGTAGTTCATAAAGTGTTTAAGCGACACATTTTCGTTGGTAATATTGCCTCCCCAGACACCACAACCTAAACTGGAGGTCATGGGCATGCCGTTTGTAAATGCACCTGCATTGGCCTTAGATTGTGCTTGGCGCACCATAATGCGACTTACAGGAGCAATGCGCGCAAGGGCGTCAATGTGATCATCGTTGTGTGAATAAATACCACATGAATGACCCTTGCCACCCACACTATAAATAGCAGAAACGATTTTTAAGGCGTGGTCAAAACTGTCAAAATGATAGAGGGCCATAAGAGTGGTCAGCTTTTCTTTACAAAACTTATGCTGGGTACCTATTTGATCTTGGTTGTTTACCATCAGGAACTTCCGATCTGCGGGGATAGTGAAGCCGGCTGCTTGTGCAGTTTGCTGTGGAGGGCAGGCAATAGTGGCAAAGGTGCGGTTACCTTTTTCGTCCCACATAACGGCTTCTAAGGCTGATTTTTCTGCTTCGCTACACAGGTAGCCACCTTCAGCAATTAAGGCCTGTACCATGGTCTTAAAAATCGATGTTTGAATGATAATATTTCCATCTGCTGAACAACCAGAGCCAAAGTCAGAAGTTTTTGACATACGTGTATTTTGTGCGGCAATTTTGATGTCTGCCGTATCATCAATGACAATGGAGGAGTTACCTGCGCCAACGCCATAAGCAGGTTTTCCTGAACTGTAAGCGGCTCTGACCATAGGCTGACCACCCGTAGCAAAGGTAATGTCACAGGCCTCCATAAGGTAATTAGTAAGAGGCACTGAGGGCTCTGTGATTACTTGAAATAAATCTTCTGGAGCGCCCACAGACTTACACGCAGAGCGCATAAGATCAACCATGGCAGTGGTGGTGCCTTTAGTTCTGGGATGGGGTGAAAAGATCACTGCATCACGAGCTTTAGCGGCATAAATACCGGTGACAGGCGGAGTCAGTGCTGGGTTCGTCATGGGAATTAAGGAGGCAATCACTCCTGCTGGTTTGGCATATTTAATGAGACCTTTAGCTAGGTCCTCCTCTACAATCCCCGTGCTCTTCTGGCGTAAAGCATCACGCAGTACCCCATGAATTTTAAAGCGTTTTGCAGGGCGGCCAGCGCGATCACCAATTCCACTTTCATCCACACCTAACTGAGCTAAATAGGTAAAATTAGGTTCATTACTCGTATACCAGCCTATGGCCTGACACAAACGGTCTAATTGTTCCTGACTGTAGAACTCAACTTGTGCCATCGCTAAATGAGCTCTATTGATCATCTCATCAATGGCTTCAACGTTTTCTTTAGATAGCTTGTAAAGCATGGTGTTCCTCACTCTGTGTTGATGTATTAGCAATATTATGAATTGATCGGGGTAGTTGTTTTAAAGCGTGGTTAATTACTTGTTTGGTACTAGTTAAGCACTTGCGAGCATGCTGCTCTAAACCCAACTCATTGAGTTGGCTGCGATTTGGTAACTCAATCGCAATATCCACTGGGCCAGTGGCGGCAATAAGGCTGCTGAAATCAATACAGCCCTCACCAGGATAGAGCCGGGCTTCACGGGCTATGTACGTCATTTGTTCTCTAGTGGATGGAATACCAGGCCAAATGTCTGATACTTGAATGAAATTGAGCCATTGGCGTGGCAAGGCTGCAATTTCAGATAATGGTGTTTGCGCAAACTGTGTATACAAGGTATCAATTAAAATAGAGCCATTAGATGCATTCGATTGAGACACCACTTGCTGCGCATCTGCAAGGGTTGGTAAGCTGGAAAAGCATGGGAATTCAAGGGCGACCTGCATATTGTATTGAGCAGCCAATTGACAAAGTTGAGCATAACAATCCACCGTATAATTGCTGGCCCCCATGCTTTTGTTCCAGGCACTAGCGACTAACTGCCTCGCGCCTAGTTCTGCTCCTAAGGCAATAGCAGGCTCATAGGAACTGATATTACAATCATCAGTAATACGGGCCAGCTCAATGTCGTGCACGGTTACTCCAGTAAATTGTAGGGCATTACGGGCTGCCTGAATCATCGATTGGGCTAGAGGTTCCGCATGACATTCACCGGTTACGCCCATAGTAATTAGCCGCGGGCTAATAGCGTCATACCCAGCACGACTGGCGATAAATGTGAGTTCAGCAATGGAACAGTCGAGTAATGTTAAATGTGATAGTGAATAACATGGGGTAAAATACTCTGCCTTGATCATGGACTGATTCATGTCAAATTGTCCTTAAGGTGTTTTAAGTCAATCCCGGAATCTTTGTATTCTGGTAAAAAACTAGGTGGCATTGGTCCTTTGTTTCGACCACCCTGCTGCATTTGCTCCCAGCCGTGGGCTAGTAAACCTACAGAACGAGATAAACAAAAAAGACCCCTAGATAAAGGTGGGGGAAACCCCAGCTCACAAAAAATAACAGCCGTAGCCCCATCTATGTTCATGGCAATAGGACGGTTACCACGCTGAATGCCGAGTTGCTGTTGAACGGCTTCGCCAATGTCTGCAAACCGACCACTGACCACTTTTTGAGCGGCAGACTCTCTGACTAAATCCATAAGCCTAGGCGCACGTGGGTCTACAGGCTTATGAAAACGATGGCCAAAACCAGATACAATTTTGCCGTATTTGGCTCGCCAAACGTCCAAACCTTGAATTACTGATGTGTTTAAATTGGTGCCTTGATCTAAACGTTGGGCGATATCAATGTATAGTTCAGCACATTGCTCACCAGCGCCACCATGCACATCACCCAGCATGTTCACACCCGTAGCCATAACATTGTTAAGGCTTAAACCGCAGGTAGCAGCCATGCGGGCAGCAGCGATAGATGGCGCTTGCGGTCCATGATCTACACCCGCCACCAGTGCACATTCTAGTAACTGGGCTTGAGACAGACTGGGTATATGGCCCAAAGTCATGAGCCATATCATCTGCCCAAAGCTGACTGTACCTATTAACTCTTGAATGGGATGACCACGAAATTCAATTTTCCCAGGCGCCATGTCTATAATCGAAGTGCGCCACCATTGGCGTATGGCTTGTTCGCTTGATGCAGTCATCACTAATCCTGTGGTTGTATTGTAAATTTTGGCCCAATCAGACTCAAACTGATTTAGGTCTGCAAGAAAAATCTTGTTGGCTGTCAGCTAATCAAAAAAGGGCTCGCGCTTAGTATTTACCTTATTCAAACTTAGGAGCTTAAACAGCGGGTTTTTCAATTAATTAAAGTAGTACTTTTGTTCCATTAGCTGCTGAACTCTGCATAGCTTCAATTACCCTGAGGGTCTTCCAGCCTTCTTGGGCCGAAACCAGAGGTGATTCTTTACCCCTAACGACTTGGCAAAAATGGTTTATTTGATTCACTAAAGGATCTGATTGGTATCGAGTTACGTGAGTTGAAGAAAGTGGCTGCCACCAATCTGGTTTACCGCGGTTATGCCATAGGGTTAAATCTGGCACTGAAAGGGACCCAAGGCTGCCACCTATTTGATAGCAACTTTGTTGAGTGGGAGGGTAAGCTGGATTCTCTTGTGCTGTGAGTTCCCAACTCCAAGGAGAAACAATAGTGTCAGACACACTAATGGTGCCAATAGCCCCATTTTCAAAGCACAATACAGCCGCAGCGACATCCTCATTTTCATAGCCTCGCATGGATGGTGCAGATTGGGCCTGAATGCTGACAACATCACCACATAAATAACGAATTAAGTCGACATCATGGATCAGGTTCACTGAAATTGGACCTGCGCCTGTTTTTTTTCTCCATGGTGCCTCGTCGAAGTAGTGCTCCGGCTTGTGTACCCAACAAGTGGCTTGTACCGCTCTCACGTCACCAATTTCATTATTTTGGATCAGTTCATACGCTTTCTGAATCAAAGGGTTGTGACGACGGTGGTGGCCTACTAAAATGGGCACTTGCTTGCTTTCAGCAGCATCAACTATTTGTTGTGCTTCAAGCGCCGACGTTGCAATAGGCTTTTCTACCAGGGTAGGGTACCCAGCCGCAATGCATGCAAGAGCTTGGGAAACATGGAGTTGATTGGGAGTAGCCAAAATAACACCGTCAATCTGCCGGCTAATGAGTAATTCTTCAAGGGTTTTGAAATAAGGTACTTGCAGGTTTTGGGCTAACTCTTGGGCGCCTGCTTGAGGATCAACAATAGCTCCTAACTTTCCCTGGTTGCTTTGTTCGATAGAACTAATGTGGCGCTTGCCTACCAGGCCAGCGCCAACTAATGCAATTCTTACAGGCTTTTCCACATCGATCCCTTTTGTATTATTATTTATATTATTAAAAATATATGATTTTTTGTATTGTATATGATTTTGTTTGTTAGTGTAAATATATCCTATGAAATCAAATTTAGCTGTAATTATTGTGCTGATTAGTTATTATGGTAAACATGAATACGATAATTAATACTGTAGGGACTAATACCTACGAAACAATCAAGCAGGATATTATTGCTGGACGTCTGCAACCGGGTACAAAACTCAAGCTAGATGGACTTAAAGCGCAGTATTCTGCAAGTGTGTCTACCTTACGTGAGACCTTGAACCGCTTATCCAGTGATGGTTTTGTTCTGTCTGCAGAGCAACGAGGATTTTTTGTAGCGCCAGTATCTATTGCAGACTTAACTGAGATTGCCCAAATGCGGATTTTGCTAGAAGGGCATGCCCTGAAGGCATCGTTTGCCAGTGGTGGGCCTGAATGGGAAGGGGATGTAGTAGCTGCTTACCATAAGTTAAAGCTAATGGAGGAGCGGATGCAATCGGGTGATGATTCAGAAATTGAGACCTGGAAGGCCTACGATTTAGGATTTCACCGTGCTTTGATCAGTGCTTGTGACTCCAATACGTTAAAACAATTACACTCGACCATTTATGACAAATACTTGCGCTATCAAATGCTGGTGCTGGACTTTCGAGGCAAACCCGCATGCAATGAGCATAAAAATATGCTTGATATGGCTTTATCTCGTAATACTGAAAAGGCCTTGAATGTGCTTGAAACGCATGTCTTACTTGGCGTAGAGCACTGTATCGCCTCATTTAAATAGCGCTGTATGGTTTATTTAACTAATTTTTTACTGCAAAAAAGCCAGCTCTTGCTGGCTTTTTTGATTTATTGAAGTGCCAGTGTGATCTTACGAATGCTATGTGTTGTGCTGTCTTAGTTACTAAAATTGCTAGTGTGAGAGTCTCACTAGGTATTTATTTTTATCATGTTAATCAAAAAATATCATATATTTTAGAAAATCTATTGAAAAATGAAGTTTGTGTGATTATTATGGTGACGCTTCTTCTGAACGAAAATGTTCAGAGTGAGAATGAATTCGACTAATAATGATAAAGAACCTGGAGTTTTACTCATGATTGCACTAAATAAAGTTAAACAGGCGGGCGTTAAAAGTCTGCTGGTTGCCACGACAGTGGCCATAAGTCTTGGCGCTGCAAGCATTACCCAAGGGGCAGATTTAAAGTTACGTATGTCTGCTTCGGCCACTGCCGCTGATCAACGCGCAGTAGCTATGGAACAAATTTTTGGACCAATGGTGTCTTCTTTTGCAAATTTTGAAGGCCATTGGGGTTCTACATTGTTTAAGCAGGGTACTGACTTAGAGGCCATTGCTCGCGGTAACCTGGACATGACCATCACCTCAGCTCAAGAATTGGCTGAGTTCATTCCTGAATTTTCAATTTTCTCAGCGGGCTATGTTCACCGTGATGAGAAGCACCAAAAGCGTGTTTTTGCTGCAGATTTGATGAATGACCTCAAGCAGAAAGCTGAAGACGAACTAAATGTTAAGTTGCTTAGTGTTATGTACCTGGGTCGTCGACATGTCAATCTTCGATCTACTGAGAGAATCTCTACTCCTGCTGATCTTGCTGGCATAAAAATGCGTATGCCTGGCAGTGAAGCGTGGCAATTCTTAGGGAAAGCCTTAGGAACAAACCCCGTCCCATTAGCCTATGCTGAAGTTTATACTGCGTTGCAAACGGGCGCTATTGATGGGCAAGATAATCCACTTCCTAATGTGAAGATTATGAAGTTTTACGAAGTGACCAAGCAAATTGCTTTGACAGGTCACTTGGTTGATTTGAACTACATTGCCATCTCTAGCAAAATTTGGGATTCCCTCTCTGGCGAACAACAGGCAATGCTGCAAGGTGCTTCAGATGCGACAGCAGAATTTGCTCGTCAGAAGCAGTTAGGTATGGAAGCTGATTTAGTGCAATTCATGAAAGATGAAGGCTTGGATGTATATACACCTGACCTTGCTGCGTTTCAGAAAACTGTGCAAGATGCCTACCTCAACTCTGATTACTCTAAGCAATGGAAGCCAGGCATGTTAGAACAGATTAATGCGTTATAATATTGCACATTAATACTGCTTTGTCAGGAGCTTAAAGTCGTGCATACATTTTTTAAATGGTTCAAGAACACGGCTGATAACATTGCGGCTGCTATGCTGGCCGCAATGTCTATCATATTCATATTACAGATCGTTGTACGCTATATTGGTGGTGCAACGGGCTTGTCACTAAACCTAGGATGGACCTTAGAACTATTATTGACATTGTGGTTATGGTTAGTCTTTTGGGCCTCGGCTTTTTGTATCAGTGACAAAGAGCACATTCGTTTTGATGTGCTTATTAACGCTACCTCAAGAAAAATACAGCGTTACATCGCCGCATTTACAGCGTTAATAATAGCAAGTGCTTTAGCTTATTCATTTCTACCTACAATTGATTACATTTTATTTTATAAAATTAAGAAAAGCGCAGTCATGCGTATTCGTATGGATTATGTATTCAGTATTTACGGCATATTTTTAGTGGCTTTGATAGTGCGTTATACGTGGCGTTTTGTAGCTCATGTGAGCCCTTTTTTATATAAAAAATACTATCAAGGTCAATCTTCTGAGGCTCCTGATGAGTTTTGATTTTTTATTATGTCTGCTAGTGGTTTTTACCTTAGCCTCATTAGGAAGTCCTATCGCCCTTTCGATGATTGTGGGTGCTATTGTATACATGCTGTCTAGCGGCCAAGATGTTGCGTTAGCGGGAGAACAAATTATTCAAGGCTTGTACAACAGCTTTATATTACTCGCAGTGCCCTTGTTTATTGTAGCCGCTAATATCATGAACGCTGGCTCTATCTCCGATCGGCTGCTTAATTTTTGTGTTGCCTTAGTTGGCCATCTACGTGGTGGCATGGGGCACGTTAATGTAGTCTCTAGTCTCATATTTTCAGGCATGTCAGGTTCAGCGGTTGCAGATGCAGCAGGAGTAGGCAAGGTTGTGATCGGTATGATGACGAAGGAAGGTCGCTATCCCCCTGGTTATGCCGCTGCTATTACTGCTGCGTCAGCGACTATAGGCCCAATTATCCCACCCTCCATTCCTATGGTCATTTATGCTTTGGTGTCTGGCACTTCTGTGGGTTATTTGTTCATTGCGGGTTTAGTACCTGGCCTTATTATGGGTTTTGTATTGATGGCGATGAACACCTTAATGTCGACCCGTTTGGGTGCAGTTCAAGAGGAGAGGGTGCCTCTGAAAAAATTACCAGGCATCACTTGGCGCGCTTTTCCAACCTTACTCATGCCGGCAATCTTGTTATACGGCATCTATGGTGGAGTCACGACGCCCACTGAGGCAGCTGCTGTAGCGGCCGCCTATGCTCTATTCTTGGCTTTGGCTGTGTATCGTTCCCTCAGCATGAAAGCTTTGCTCAAAGTATTTCAAGAAAGTGCTCACACTTCGGCCTCTGTTGGCCTCGTCATTAGTGCAGCATTAATCTTTAACTACATTGTTGCGACAGAAAATATACCTACTCAGGTAGCTCAGCTATTGGTCTCTTGGGAATTGTCTAACTTCCAGTTTTTGATGACCATAAATATGTTATTTTTATTATTGGGCATGGTGTTAGATGCGACCACTGTGATTTTAGTCATTGTGCCCTTGTTAGTGCCAGCTTGTCGTGAATTGGGTATCGACTTAGTTCACTTTGGTATTATTACCGTGATGAACCTGATGATTGGTCTAATTACACCTCCGTACGGCATTTTACTATTTGTCATCAATGGGACCACTAAAATCCCAATTAATGAAATTGTCCGCAATGTAGTGCCTTTTATAATAGTCCTTATTGGTGCACTAATGCTGCTAACTTCACTACCAGATCTCGTCCTGTATATGCCCCGTATTTTTGGTTACGATGGTTAACAATGAACCTCAGAAGCTATTCATTTGTTGCATGGCAACAAGGCCCCAAGGCAGACTCAGGAACACTTTATTGAACATTGTATCTGCGATTAAATGGCGCTAAGGCGGGGTCTTTTTGCAGCAATTAATGATCACTATTCATGGTGGGGGGGCGTCCCAGCATACTAAGCATCGGCAGACACGCCGCTCCAATAGATTGTGCCATAGATCCAAGTTCACCCAGTTTTACATCACAAGTGATGATGCCTTCAGTATGAAAGCTTTGCACATGGCTCAAGGTACTATCAACGATTTTATGCAGCACCACTTTAGGCAGTGCTCCGTCTAAAA
>MEHZ011483224.1_pt1 | contig 14767 bp, 15 predicted proteins | sample 897221 | NCBI WGS metagenome assembly MEHZ01 (sample SAMN05514161, study PRJNA337945) | marine metagenome | isolation source: marine surface water | place: Arctic Ocean | collected 2007-12-13
TGACGATGCGATCAAAGCGAATGGCGGGCAGGCCACGCTTGTCCCCTGTGATCTGACAGATTTCGAAGCGCTCGATACTCTCGGCCCCTCCCTGCTGGAACGGTTCGACAAGCTCGACGTCTTCGTCGGCAATGCAGGCGCGCTAGGGGAAATGACTCCCCTCTCCCATTACGATGCAAAAGCCTGGCATGAGGTTTTTGACGTCAACGTCCATGCGAACTGGCGCCTGATCCGCACCCTGGAGCCCCTGCTGCGCCGCTCGGATGCCGGGCGCGCCATTATGGTCACCAGCGGGGCTGCCTCCAATCCACGGGCCTTCTGGGGTGCCTACGCGGTCACCAAGGCGGCCATGGAGACCCTGGCGAAGGTTTGGGCCTCAGAACTGGAAAACACCGATGTCCGGGTCAATATCCTCAACCCGGGTGCGACACGCACCGGGATGCGCGCGGCGGCATTTCCCGGCGAAGATCCGCTGACCTTGAAAACGCCGGAAGACCTCACCGATAAATTCGTCGAGATGGCCAGCCCGGCCTGGACCCGGCATGGCGAGATAATCGATGCCGACTAGACTGCCGGTTACTTTTTGCTGTGATAGGGGTTGTTGGCCTTGCGGGTTTGAATCCGGATCGGTGTTCCCGTCAGCTTGAACTCTTCGCGAAAACTGTTCTCCAGATAACGCAGATAGCTCGTCGGCAGATCTTCCGGACGGTTTCCGAACAGAATCACCGTCGGGGGCCGCGCCTTTGCCTGGGTCACATAGCGAAGACGGATCGGGCGCTTGTTGGCGGCCAGGGGTGGCGGATGACGGTCAATTGCCCCGTCGAGCCAGTCATTGAGCCCCGCAGTGGGTATTCGGAGGTTCCAGTTTTTATAGGCTGACATCACCGTGGGCATCAGACGCTCGAGACCTTTTCCCGTTGCGGCAGACAAGGTCACGATCGGGGTACCGGTTCCCTGGGCCAGTGATATTTCCAGACGATCCCGCAGAATTTTGAGGGCGGCCGCCCCATCCGTAATCAGATCCCATTTGTTCACCACAAGAATGAACGCACGCCCTTCTTCGATCACGTGGCGGGCGATAGCGAGATCTTGCTTTTCGAGCATCAGCTCAGAATCCAGAACCAACGCCACCACATGGGCATATTGAATCGCGTGCAGCGAGTTCGCGACCGAAAGCTTTTCGAGTTTTTCGTCAATCCGCGCGCGTCGGCGCATTCCTGCCGTATCCACCAGGGCGACCTGGTGCCCGTCATACTCCCACTCCACCGCAATCGCGTCGCGGGTGATCCCGGATTCCGGGCCCGTGAGCAGGCGATCTGCACCAACCAGAGCGTTGACCAATGTCGATTTACCGACATTCGGCCGACCGACAATGGCAAGCCGGAGCGCCTTCTCGTCATACTCGTCCGGGCCTTCCCCTTCATCCGCCGGGTCGGGGGTTACCTCTGCGATCGCGTCATAGAGTAGATGTATGCCCTCGCCATGCTCAGCCGAAATTGCCACCGGTTCACCCAGGCCCAGCGAATAGGCCTCCATATAACCACCCTGCCCTGCCCGGCCTTCGCATTTGTTCACCGCCAGGAGAACTTTCACGGATTGCCGGCGCAACCAATCGGCAAAATGCTCGTCGAGAGGGGTAATTCCCATGCGCGCATCGACGACCAGAATCACCAAATCAGCGACCTCAATCGCCTGTTCGGTCTGCCGACGCATGCGCGCGGGCAGGCTTTCATCGAAGGCATTTTCGAGGCCAGCGGTGTCGATCAGGCGGAATGTCAGATCAGCGATCGAGCCTTCGCCCTCGCGCCGGTCGCGCGTCACCCCCGGAGTGTCGTCAACAAGGGCCTCACGGCGGCCCACTAGACGGTTGAACAGGGTAGACTTGCCGACATTCGGCCGCCCAACGATGACGACGGTCGATTGCATTATCATGTCCCTTTCGGAACTACCGAAACGCGATGATTCGGGCGCTTTTGGTTTGGAAATAGAGAGTCTGCCCGGCTAACACCGGGGCCAGGGAAACTTCATCAGGCATTTCAATTTCGCCGATGATCTCGCCGGTGTATGGCGAAAGCGCAACAGCAACACCGTGGCTTCCGGTCACGATCAGTCGGTCACTCGCCAGCACCGGGCCCGACCAGCTGACCAGATCTTCCCGATCCTCGGGATCCTCGTAGCGGCCCAATGGCGTCACCCAGCGAACCAGGCCGTTTTCGGCAACGAGGGCGACCACATCGCCTTCCGTTGTAACCACAAACAGGAACCGGCCGGCGATCCAGGGCTGGTTCACACCACCAACCTCGGCTTCCCAGATACGACGTCCGTTTGCCAGATCAATAGCGACCATACGGCCGGAATGGCTGATCGCGTAGACACGGCCACGATCGATCACCGGGCGACCGCGAATATCCGCCAGGGCGGAAACTGCATCGGCACGCCGGATTGCCGCGAGGTTATCGCTCCAGAGCTGCTGTCCGTTCTGGGCCCGGAGCGCGAAAATTTCACCCGACGAATAAGGGACGATGACGATATCCCCATCGACGGCCGGGCTGGCCGAACCGATCAGGCCTGCCGTCTCTTCGATGCCGGTATGAGTCCAGTCGACAGCACCGGTCTCTGCATCAAGAGCAAAAAGCTGATTGTCCTTGGTGATGGCGTACACTTTGCCGCCAAACGCGGTTGGCGCCGCACGCATCGGGCCGGACACCGGGGTACGCCACAATTCCGAGCCGCTGCGGGCATCAAGAGCGACAACCTGTGCGAAGCCGGTACCCACAAAGATCTTGCCCAAATCATAGGCAACGCCGCCGCCCCAGTTTCCGTCGTCTTCGTCGGCGGGCTCAATTTCCTGCTGCCAGACCGTCTCACCGGTATCCGCCCGTTGGGCCGAAATCACCGCATCAGCATCCATGGTGAAGACCAGACCATTGGCGACCACCGGGCCTGAAAGGATCGGCGCGTCGTCATCCGACCCATACCCAATGCTGCTCGACCACAATTCGCTGGGCACCTCGGCAAGAGCAAGATGGTGCATCGCATGGTTGGCGAACCCACCCTGCTGTGGCCAGTCTTCATTTATCAACGGTCGCGGCAACCGGATTGAAACATCCGCAACCCGCGAAGAGGGTTGAATTTGGTCTTGACCCGCAAGGACCGGTATCCGTTCTCCAGGCAAGGGGAGATCATCCCCACCGCCCAGAAAATCCAGTGAATCACAGGCCGCCAGCGCGAACAGCGCCAGGGGGACCAGCCAAAGCCGGCGTGCTGAAACACCCATTGTTCTATCCAACCTCAAGGCCCGACCACCGCGAGTAATTCACTCGCCCGTGCCCGGGAGGCCCGCGGTGTATCACGGTCTTCGATATTGGCTTGCAACATTTCCCGCGCCCGCGCGGCGTCACCAGCTTTCATCGCGGCCAGAGCCAAAAATTCCCGGGCAGTGACCCGAAACGCATTCGACGGCGCCGCCATATCTGACAGGCGTTCCGCAACTTCTGCGCTGGACATCAGAGCCATCCCGTGGGCAACCGCCAGAAGACGCGACATGTCGCGATACGGGGTGGCCACGTCGGTGTCGGCTGAGATCGAATCAAAAACGGCGATCGCTTCGGAAACCTGACCGCTACCGGCCAGCAAACCTGCTTCACGCATACTGGCCAGCAACCGATACCCCGGGGTTCCCTCACGGGCCAGATCACGCAACTGCTCCAGCGCCACATCACGGGCCGCCTGTTCCTGAACAACAGCAGCCAGGAACCGCGTGCTGTCTGTATCCCGCGCACTCTGTTGCGCGCCGCGCCAGACCACAACAGCAACGGTAGCGCCTACGATCAACATCACAGCGGCAAGCAAGTAGAATCGGTACCGACTCCAGAGCTTCTGGAACTGGTCCTGGCGAACCTCTTCATCGACTTCGCGGAACAACTCGTCAGACACGAAAATATTTCCTTTTCAACGACTTCATTCACGGAAGTCACCGGTATATCGCTGTAGAACGCGACGAAATCAACCTCTTAACGGGGTTTTGACAGATCGCTGCGCGGCATCAAACCATTCATTAACCCAAATGGGGGAGAATTGATCAAATTTCAGTCAGCAAATCGCCATGAAACTGCGTGTACCACGAATCACATTCGCCTTGCTGCCGCTCGCACTGGCCGCCTGCGCCGACCCCGTCTCGCTCGCTCTGAGCAGCGCAAGCGTCGTGACGGCCATCGATTCCGGCAAAACGGTCACAGATCACGCCATGTCCTTTGCGACCGGGATGATTGTTCGTTTCTGCACACCATCAAAGGCAGGTCCTGGTGTCAGCCGATCGCCGGCGAAACGCCCGAACCCCCGAATCAGGTCTGCTACAGCTCGATCGCCAACATGACCTGCTATCCGGTGAAAACCCCCATGAGACCGACAGTCGGCGCACCTACTAGCAAATTGTGCGCCCGGCTGGACACGTCCGGGAAAAACATGAAAACTCTCTCCTGTGTTACTTATCGATAACAGGCGAGTGATTGCTAAATGAGTTCTGCGCATTCCCTGAATCAACAAAATCGCAAAGCTGGTCAGGTCAATTTTGACCGGAACGAACTCCGAATTTTACTCCATGAATACAGCCGTCGCGTGGCTGCTGGTGAATGGCGTGACTACGCGATCGACATGCTGCGTGAGCGGGCCGTGTTTTCCGTGTTCCGCCACACAGCCGAACATCCGCTCTATTCGATCGAAAAATATCCGGCTCGGGGCAATCAGGCTCAAAAGTATGTCGTCTCTCGCGGCCCCCAGCAGCTCAAACAGGGCCAGGATCTGCTCGACGTGTTGAGCGCGATCAAACACCGTCCCAAGCTCGTCGCGCTCAGCTAGACCACTGAATCGGGCACGAAAAATTGCAGCTAATTTATCTGCATTTTTCGCCGAAATTCTGAAAATTAAAATTGGAACTGAAGGTTGTTGCCCCCGTTCAGGGAACGGGCGATGACTAGTGGGCGTGCAAGTATGCCGCGCGCCGACATTCCACCAATAAGGAAGGTGGAGTCGCTTTAGGAATATCTCTGGAGCGTGAAATGCAAACCATCGAGCGCGTGAAACTGCCCCATGAACCGCCACCTCGCGCGCCCGAGCCAACCGCACGGCGCAAGCTCGCGGATCAACCCGACAACAAGATCACCCCGCGCGATGGCCTGGGAACACTGCAGATCCGTGCCGTCGAGAACGAAAGTAGGATTTTTCAGGCGCACCTGAATTACGACCATGACAGCGCGAAGGTCTATGTGGAGATTCTCGATCCGGTAACCGGCGAGGTCTTGCGTACGTTACCCGCTGATCGGGCCGCCGACGAACAATCGGATTTGCGCCAGGGTGGCGCCCTGCTCGACCAACTCGCCTGATGCAATAGCCTTCACCACGCCAGGCCTTCCGCGATCACAGGAACCGGGGATAGGCTGGTGCCATGGCGCGTTCCTCACAACTCCCACCGCAATCCGTCCTGACGCTGTCTGGCCTGGATCGATTGCTGGCAGATACCCGCGCCATCGCCCGCCTGGCGGATAACAAAATCGGCCTGCTGACAAACCATGCCAGCCTCACCACTGACGGCGTCCCCGCATCCCTGGCCCTTCAACAAAAGATCTCAACTGCCGGCGGCACCTCCATCCAGCTGTTCACGCCAGAACACGGTATAGAGCTCGCAGCCGCAGCCGGCGACGCCGTCCAGCATAGTGACGACCCGCTCACCGGCCTGTCGGTCCGCAGCCTCTATGGTGGTTTGGGCCTCGCCAGAGAAACCGCCTTCGACGATATCGATACGCTGGTGATCGACCTTCGTGATGTCGGGGTCCGCTGCTACACCTATGCCGCAACCGCAGCTCGCGCGGCACAACACGCCCTCGATCAGGGCACCAACATCATTATCTGCGATCGAGCAAACCCGCTCGGGCCCGGTGTGGCGGGACCGCGACCCGAAGAATCACGACATTCGCTGCTCGCGTTCTTTGATGTCCCCTTCGTCCATGGACAGACCCTCAGCGAACTACTCGCAAACCATCTCGGACCCTTGTCCCCTGACAAAGCGTTTGAGGTCTACCCAGCAGATCCCGCCGCCGAAGCGGCGCTGGGCTGGACACCACCGTCCCCGGCGCTGTCCCATCCGGACGCGGTTTCAGCCTATGCCGGCCTGGTCTTGCTGGAAGCAACTAATATCAGCGAAGGGCGCGGCAGCTCCGTGGCATTTCGCAGCGTTTCGGCCCCCGGCCTCAATGCCCCCGCCCTGGCCCAATCCCTCGCCAGTTGGGGCATGGGCTATGCCGCCGCACCGGCGCCAATCACGACGATGCAGGGTGCCCATGCGGGCCAGGCCATTCCGGGAATTGTGATCTGGCCACGCAAAGGCTCACGCCAGGCACCGCTCGAACTCGGTGTCCGACTGCTCGCATGGTTGCGTCACCATCATCCTGATTTCGCCTGGCTGCCCGGTTCCGACGGCACCCCTGGGGACGCCATCGACACACTGTTCGGGCGTTCGGATCTGCGCGAACAACTCGAGGCAGAGACCGACCCCGCGGAGATCATCGACGCCTGGCGGTAGCTCAATCGTGGGCGACCGCTTCCCCCTCGACGACGACTTCGGTGATCTTCATCTGCTCATCCAGGAACACAAAATCTGCCCAGCTGCCCATCGCAATCCGCCCGCGGTCCTGACGCCCGATGAAATCAGCGGGATAGGTCGACACCCGCCGGCTGGCATCCTCGATTTCGACTCCGAGGCCAAGCAGACGCGCAAATGCGACATCCATGGTCAACGCGCTGCCGGCGAGAGTTTCATCATCAAGGAAAACGCTGTCGCCACGTTTGGTGACCCTGTGGCTGCCCAAGGGATACTCGCCATCGGGCATTCCCGCCGCTGCCGTAGCGTCGGTGACCATGAACAGCTTCGGGATGGCCCGTAAGGCCGCCAGCAAAGCCCCATCAGCGACATGCACCCCATCAGGAATAATCGCGGCGTATTCGGCACGTGCCAGGGCGGCACCGACCACGCCCGGCGCCCTGTGATGCAAGGCCGACATCGCATTGAACAAATGGGTAAACCCCTTGGCACCCCGTGCGAGCGCCTCACAGGCGGTGCCGTAATCGGCGTCGGTATGGCCAATCTGCACCGCGATTCCTGCCCGCGCCAAAGTTTCGATGGCGTCCATGCCACCCTCGATTTCGGGTGCCAGGGTAGCGAGTTTCACGATTTTTCCGGCACACACCGCTGCCAAAAACTCAGCCTCGGGCGGGCGGGCATCAGGGGGTTGCGCGCCCAGCCGATCGGCATTGATGAACGGGCCTTCCATATGCGCGCCCAGTACCCGGGCTTCGCCGGAAAAACGCTCTTCCTGCACCTCGGCAATGCCGGCAAGAGCGGCTGTCAGGTGATCCTCCGGAGCTGTAATCGTCGCCGGAAGAAACGAGGTCGTACCATGGCGGGCATGCAATCGCGCGGCGGTACGTACCGCATCGGCGCCTTGCATCACATCCGCACCACCGCCCCCGGGGACATGAAGGTCGACAAAGCCCGGCAGGATCATCGGGGCCGAATCCGCCACCGCTTCGGTTTCGATCGCGAGCACATGGGTGTCAAAGGTCATCAGCCCGGACACAAAGCCATCCGGGGTCAGAATTCGGCCAGGGCGCTGCTTTTCACTCATCGGTTCTGCCACATAATTGTTTCATCAGGCGCCCGGCCCTCGGCCAGCATCAACGCGCCGCTTATCGGTTCTTCCTGCGCCGCCGTCGCCCATATGCGCAAGCGTTCGGGCAGGAACGGATTTAAAGGTTCGGCCAGACCGCCGACCAGTGCAAGGGGCACATTGCGGCCGGGATCGAGGGCATCCGCCAGCGCATCGACCTCGCGACCGGCTTCATCGGCGATCGCGAGAGCGGCCCGATCTCCACGCCCGGCGTATTCGACCACAAGCGGGGCGATTTCGGCAAAACGTGCCGGTTCGGCTCCCCAGAGCCATGTCAGCATTTCGTCCCGGCTGCGGCCACAGTGTTCGATAACTGCACGGTGCATATCGGTTGCGCGATTGCGATGACGCGCGTCGAGAACCATGGTCGACTGGGTGATGGCCTGGCGTCCGATCCATGCACCACTGCCCTCGTCACCCGCCAGAAACCCCCAGCCCCCCACGAGCCGACATCGCCCGGCAGCCTCGACACGATAGCCGACGCTGCCGGTGCCAATGATCACAACCGCGCCCGGTGCCCCACCATGGGCGCCCAGGGCAGCGATATAGGCATCGGTCGACACCCGCAGCGCCCCAACCGCGGGGGCCGCCGCCAAAAACAACTCTCGCTGATGGGTATTGTTGGCGCCCGCAAGGCCGATGCCAAAATGCGTATTCGCGAGGTAGTCCCCCTCAAGGGATATGGCCCGGGCCAGGTTTTCCAGTGCCGAAAGAATTTCCTGCCAGGCCTCGGCCCCGCGCACGGTCAAACTGGTGGGGCCGCCAACCGTGAGTCCCAGACGCTGGCCGTCTGCATCAAACAGGGCCACCCGGGTGTTGCTGGCACCACCGTCGACACAGCAGTAAAGGCGAGAATTCATAGGCGCTCTTTGTTCATCAAGGTTCGTCAGGCATTCTACACGAGACCGGGCCGCGTGGTTTCACTCGATTGCGGCGCGGTCTCCTGTGCTATGGAAATATGGTGATTGCAGGCTAGTGGGTCCATGCGCAAAACAGAAGAATTCGCCGACACCTATCGCGACCTGGAAACCCGGGACAGCGTGGATATCCTGACCACGATCCTGGAAGCGCAGGAACGCGGGCTTGCCGCGCTCAAACCGGCGATTCCCGACCTCGCAATCGCCGCAGACGCGGCCGCCGAACGACTTCGTGACAATCAGACCGGGCGCCTTGTCTATGCCGGCGCGGGCACGTCGGCGCGTCTCGGGGTCCAAGACGGGGTCGAGCTGGTTCCCACCTTCGGGTGGCCCGAAGACCGCCTGGCCTATCTGATCGCCGGCGGTCCGGCCGCGCTTACCCGCACCGCAGAAGGTGCTGAAGACGATGTCCAGCAGGCGATGAACGACGCCCGCGCTCTGATCCTAAGTTCCGCAGATGTCTGCATCTCGCTTTCGGCCAGCGGCACGACGCCCTATGCGATCTCCGCCTGCAATGCGGCGCGCACCGGCGGCGCCCTGACTATCGGGATTGCCAACAATCCTGAAAGCCCCCTGCTGTTGTCAGCCGATCACCCAATCCTGCTTGAATCCGGCCCCGAGCCCATCGGGGGGTCCACCCGCATGACCGCGGGAACCACTCAGAAAATCGCTCTCAACCTGTTTTCGACCCTGACCATGATCCGGCTCGGACGGGTCTATCGCGGTATGATGGTCGATGTGATCGCCTCAAATGCAAAGCTCCGCAAACGTGCTGTTCGTATTGTGACGATCGGTGCCGATACGGATCCGGTGACGGCCGAAGCCGCCCTCGACGCGACCGGGTACGACGTCAAACCCGCCATCCTCGTGGCCCAGGGTTTCGCGGCAGACGCGGCGCGCGCCGCCCTCGACAGCCATGGCGGGGATCTCCACGCCGTTCTGGCTATAGCCAACAAAACCTAGCGCCGCAATTTTCCGACGTCCGACCTGAACCCGTTTCGCATCGCCTGGAACAAAAACAACCGCTCCCAATGGGACGGCATGCTTGCAGCCTGCAAAAGGCCAAGCCTAACCCAGACCTCCACCTACGCGCTGGCCATGCACGAGCTTCAGGGGATGAAAGCTGATCTTGGGGTTATCCGGTTCAACAACAAACCGATCGGCATGGTGGTCTCCCACGGAAAGCCTGTCCTCCGGACCCCGGGCAGCCAGACCATCTATCGCGGCCCGCTTTGGATTCACGATGAGATCCCCGGCGAGATGTAGAAACTCGCTTTCGAACTTCTCCAGAAACGGTACCGCTTGCGTACAGCGCGACCGGTCACATTTCATCCCGAGCTAGAAGACACAGCGGCACATCGCCATCAGATGGTGATGGCCGGATTCAAGCGCATTGTGGACGGCTACGAGACCCTCTGGCTGGATCTGTCACCTTCGCTCGACGCACTAGGAACAGGTCAGGGACAAAATTGGCGCAACAGTCTGGTGCAAGGCGAACGCGCTGGCCTGACGATCATCGATGACCCAAATTGCGACCGTCTCGATTGGTTGATCGCGCAACATGACGAACATATGGAACTGGGCGGCTATCGAGGTGCGTCGGGCGGGTTGCTCGAGGCGCTTTGGAAACACAGCAATGAAAACACCGGACTGCATCTGCTCGCCGCCGAATTAGATGGCAAGCCTGTTGCGGGCCTGCTCCCTGCCCAACATGGCTCAGCGGCGACTTATCTCGTGGGCTGGACCGGAGACACCGGACGCGATGTGCGGGCCACCCATGTGCTGCTCTGGGAAGCGGTTCAGCGCCTCAAGGCATTGGGCACAGCATGGCTTGATCTGGGTGGCATAAATGTGGGTGCGCCCGGCGTGGCGCGGTTCAAACGCGGCCTGGGCGGAGAAAACATCGTTCTGGTCGGGGCTATATCTAGCCTAGGCCGCCACCTTGTCGTGGTCCCGGGAGATAAACCCTGCCGCGGTCTGCACCAGCGCCAGCGCCTCGCCGGGTGATCCGGAAAACCCAGGTGTATTTTCCGAGAGATAGCGACGCCACGCGCGAGCACCGGGCAGCCCGTTGAACAAGCCGAGGATATGACGGGTGATCCCAATCAGATGGGTCCCGGCCACGATTTCCCGTTCGATATAGGGCAAATAGGCCTCGATGATCTCGTGCCGGCTTCGGACCGGTTCTTCCGATCCATAAAACCGTTGATCGACGTCAGCCAAAACATAAGGATTCTGGTAGGCCGCACGGCCCAGCATCACCCCATCCACATGGTCCAGATGGCTGCTGGTATCGTCCAGGGTCTCGATGCCCCCATTGATGCTGATGTGCAGTTCCGGGCGTTCGGTCTTGAGGCGATAGACCAGATCATAATGGAGCGGGGGCACTTCGCGGTTTTCCCGCGGGCTCAAACCATCGAGCCAGGCCTTGCGCGCATGCACGATGAACTGGGTACACCCGGCGGCCGCCACTGTGTCGACAAACCCGATCAGGGTTTCCCATTCGGGTTGCTCGTCGATGGCGATCCGATGCTTGACCGTGACAGGGATATCCACGACTGCCGCCATCGCAGCAACCACTTCGGCCACCAGATCCGGCTCGGCCATGAGGCAGGCCCCAAAGCGGCCGGACTGAACCCGGTCGGACGGGCAGCCCACGTTCAGGTTAATCTCGTCATATCCAAGACCGGCACCGATCCGCGCGCTTTCGGCCAGCGCGTCGGGCTCCGAGCCACCGAGCTGCAAGGCAACAGGATGCTCGTCCGTGTCGAACTTCAACAGACGATCGCGATCCCCATGCAGGATCGCGCCGGTGGTCACCATTTCGGTGTAAAGCCACGCGTGCTTGCTGATCTGGCGCAAGAAGAACCGCTCATGGCGGTCGGTCCAGTCCATCATCGGCGCGACAGAGATCATTTTGTCTTTGATATTCAGCAACTTATATTCTCGAGTAATATTCACCGACAGGTGCAAACAGTTCATACCTGTTGATGGGTTTCCGGATCAACAATAGAACCCGCTTCGCGATCCACCAGCAATTCGGCAGAGACACTATGACCATCAACACTGACCAACTGATCGAGCATCTGCCCAAGGCCGAGCTACATCTGCATATCGAGGGTACGCTGGAGCCTGAAATGATGCTGGCTCTGGCCCAGCGGAACAATGCCGAGCTGCCTATGACACGGTGGAGGAAATCCACGCCGCCTACGAGTTCGACGGGCTACAGGATTTCCTTGATCTCTACTATGCGGGCATGTCGGTGCTGATCGAGGAGCGGGATTTTCGCGATCTCACTCGTGCCTATCTCGACAAAATGGCCGAGCAGGGTGCCGCCCATGTGGAAATTTTCTTAGACCCTCAAGGCCATACGGATCGCGGCGTCGCTTTCGAGACGGTGCTCGGCGGCATTATGAGCGGCCTGGAAGAAGGCAAAAAAGAGCTGGGCATTACCTCAAAACTGATCATGTGCTTCCTGCGCCACCTGCCCGAGGAAGAAGCCTTCGAGGCCCTCGCCTGCGCGTGTCGGCACAAGGAACACATCCACGCCGTTGGGCTGGATTCCGGGGAAGCCGGTAACCCGCCCGCAAACTTCGAGCGGGTCTATGAAGCCGCCCGCAAGGAAGGCTTCATCGCCGTCGCCCATGCCGGCGAGGAAGGCCCTGCGGCCTATGTCACCGACGCGCTGGACGCCCCGAAGCTGGTCGCCCGGCTGGTCCGCAAGAAAACACCCCTGACCATGTGTCCGCTTTTAAATTTGCGCCTGAAGGGCATTCCCTCTCTGGCCGCACACCCGATCAAACAGGCGCTCGATACCGGGCTGCTCGCCACGGTGAATTCCGACGATCCATCCTATTTTGGGGGCTATATCAACGACAATTACAAGGCGGTCAGCACCGCCGTCGGCCTGACACCCGGTGAGATCATCACCCTGGCGAAGAACTCCTTCGCCGCGTCATTCCTGGATGATCGCGACAAGCAGGCGCATATCGACGCGGTCGACCGACACGCCGAGACCTTCACAAAAAATGCTAACTAGATCGCCGACATCGAACATCCTCATGCTGAGCTTGTCGAAGTAGGACGATGCCGCCCTCGTCCTTCGTCAGGCTCAGGATGAGGGCTTTTGAGGGGCCAGGGTACTTACGAAAACTTCAGCGCACCGGGATGGCGGATGGTCAGATCGCGCGCTTCAGCAAAGCTTTGTGTCCCGATCTGGCGCATGGCCGCTTTTATTTCCTCGGCAAAGAACTCCGCCACGAAGCCCGGACCGTCTGACGCCAGCGCGCCGAGCCCATACATGAACGGCCGCCCGGAGAAGACGAACTCGGCCCCCAGGGCCATGGCACGGACCACGTCGATCCCGCTGCGAATACCGCTGTCGAACATCACCTTGGTCGAAGACCCCACCGCATTTACAATCGCTGGCAACGCATCGATGGCCGGCGGGGCCGCCTCAAGCTGGCGTCCGCCATGGTTGGAAACGATGACCCCATCGACGCCCGCGGCCACGGCCCTCTCGGCGTCGCCGGGATGCAGCAGGCCTTTCACGACCAGCGCCCCGGGCCAGGCATCGCGGAACCGCTTCACTTCTTCCCAGGTAAACGAACCCCCAGATTCCCGGCGCACGAATGACGTGACATCCTTCGCGCTCGGATTGTCTCCGGCATAGGGTTTGTAATTGGCAAACCCGTCGATGCCACGGCGCAAATAGGTCGCGAGCCAGTTCGGGTGCCGGAGAACCTCGGAAACCGTCGTGATGCTATGGCGATAGGGGATCACCAGCCGCGCGCGCATCTCTCGGGGCCGCTTGGTGCGGGCCGGAACATCCAGGGTCAGCACCAACACATGCACGCCGGCGGCCTGCGCCCGCGCTGCCATGTCCATATTGACCGCCAGTTCGTCCTTGGCCACCCGGTATAGCTGGAACCAAAGATTATCCGGTGCGAGCTCGGCGCAGTCTTCCACGGTCGCAGCCGCAACACCGCCAAGCACCAGGGGAATATTGTGGGTGTGGGCCGCCCGGGCAAAATCCTTCTCCCCGCCCGGCAGAACCAGGCTGGGAATGCCCATGGGCGCGATCCCCACGGGCTGGGCATAGGTATGACCAAAAATCGCGGTCGCGGGATCAGCGACAAAATTATCGACCCCATAGCGCGGCACAATTTCCACCGCGTCGAGCGCGGCGACGTTGGTCTTCATGTTCTGCTCATCCGCGCCGGCGGCACCATCCACATAGTCGAAGGCAAATCGCGGGGTCCGCTTGAGAGCACGCGCGCGTAAATCGCCGATGGTCGGAAAATCGAGTTTCCGCGCGGCGGTCTTGGTTTCAAAAGAGTTCATGAAATCGTCGATCTGTAGCAACAAGTATGGGGCGGGTCAGGTCAGAAAGCCTTTCGACCTAACGACCGTCTGTGTCGAAATTTGCCTGATCGAGCCAGGTTTCAAAAGCGGTTTTTACCTGGGGCCATTCCCCATCGACACAGGCCTACCACGCGGAATCACGGTTTTCACCGCGCACCACCATGTGTTGGCGGAATATCCCCTCATAGGAGAAGCCGAAACGCTGGGCGGCCCGGCGCGAGCGGGTATTGAGCATGTTGCACTTCCACTCGTAGCGCCGGTAACCGGTTCCAAACGCGTGCCCCATCATCAGATACATCGCCTCGCTCGACACCCGGCTGTTCTGCAGGCTCGGCGCGAAATGGATATGCCCTACTTCGATGGTGCCGTAGGTCCGGTTGATATTCAGATAGGCGGCCATGCCGAGTGCCGCGCCGGAGGCCGCATCGACGATCGCGAAAAACAAAGGTTCACCGGAAAGACAGGTCGCGCGCAGCTAGGCCTCAAAATCATCGACTGTGGCGAAAGGCCCATAGGGTAGATAGCTCCAGTCCTGATCGCCGCCATCTGCCGAAAAGGCCTCAAAGAGCGAGGCCCCATAATCGGCCACACGCAGGGGCCCAACCCGGCAGCTGCGTCCGACCAGTGGCAGCCGGGCCGGTGCTTCCGGCGGGGTCCAGTTGGGGATTGGGTATCCGACTTCCTGGCCGAGCTCGTTCTTGCGGATTGGCATCGTTCTCATTCCCTTTTCACGCGCTCGCAAGGCGGCCCTTCCCGGCGCCCGCA
>MEHZ011359433.1_pt1 | contig 14765 bp, 17 predicted proteins | sample 897221 | NCBI WGS metagenome assembly MEHZ01 (sample SAMN05514161, study PRJNA337945) | marine metagenome | isolation source: marine surface water | place: Arctic Ocean | collected 2007-12-13
GACGCCATCCGCGTGCTGGTGGGGCTGGGGGCGGCCACGCAAGCTGCCGTGTACGTTCCCCCCACCCAACCCCGCACCCCCATCCGCCCCTCACTGTACGCCATAGTCACGCCCCGCGGGACGCCGGCGGATCCTTATTCTTTATCTTTATCTTTCTCCCCCCGCCCTAACCTTCATGCCCCTGCCCCTCCCCCGGTTTCTTTGGCTACTGCTGGCCGGTTTCGCCCTAGCCTCCATCACGTCGGCCAAATCGCCTTCGGTCCTCACCACCTTCATGGAGGATGGCGGCTGGTGTTGGTATCAGGATCCGCGCGCCATCATCAGTCAGGGCAAGTTGCTCGTCGGCGGCGTCAGCGGCCAAACCGGTGACGTAAAGGTCAGCGTCTACGATCTCGTCGCCGAAAAAGACCTCGGCACCGTCGTGCTGCACCCACGCTTCCAAGTCGATGATCACGACGTGCCGGCGTTCTACGCCCGTCCCGACGGCAGTGTGCTCGCGGTCTACGCCAAACACTCAAACGAACGGATTCACTACTACCGAATTTCTGAACCTGATGATTATATGCAATGGGGCGAAGAGCAGCAATTCGTGCATGACTACGACGCCCGACAGGGCGTCACCTACATGAACCTCTACCACCTCAAAAACGAGGGGTTGCTCTACAACTTTTTCCGCGACGGCCCGACCTTTAATCCGAGTTTCATCACCTCCGCCGACCACGGCAAAACCTGGGGCAATCGCACCCACTTTATTTCCGATGAAGTAGATGGCACGCACCGCCCTTACGCCCGCTACCTGCAACGCGATGCCAACACCGTAGGCATCGCCTTCACCGACGCTCATCCCCGCAATTTCGGCAACAGTCTCTACTACGCCGATTTTCGCGATGGCGCCTTCTACCGCGTCGATGGCAGCAAAATCAAAGACCTCGCCGACGGTCCGCTGACCACCTCCGAAGCCGAACGTGTTTTCCAAGGCAGCGGTATCCTCACCAACGCCACGATCGACCAAAGCGCGCCACTCAGTGCCTGGACGAGTAGTGCCGCCTCCGATGCCATGGGCAATCCGCACATCGGCTACACCCTCTACCTCGACGACGACGACCACCGCTACCGCCTCGCCTCTTGGGATGGTTCGCAGTGGCACAACCGCGAAATCGCGATGGGCGGCAAATGCCTCTACCCGCGTGAAAGCAGCTACACCGGTTTGGTCACCATTGATCCCGTCGATCTGCGCCGCATCTACATCTCCACCGATGTGCATCCCACCACCGGGAAAGATTCCGGCGGCACCCACGAAATCTACACGGCGCAGGTTGAGCTCGACGACGACATCGCCACCATTGAGTGGCAGCCCCTCACCACGAATTCACCCGACCGCAACATCCGCCCCATCGTCGCGATCGGCGACGGTTACCGCGCCGTCCTGTGGTTAAGTGGCCCCTGGAGCACCTACACCGACTACGAAAGCAACGTAGTAGGCTTCATCGAAAAACTTTAGCCCATACTCCCAAACAAGAACGCCTCTTCTCTCTTACTCGTTCTCTTTCCCCTTTCCTTGTACGCCGTAATCCCGCTCTACGGGACGAAGGACTCCTGCCAGCTACTGAAACGCTTCAGTGCGTAGATGTTCGACGAACCCGGCCAAAGTCCCCCATCGTTCAAAAGCCTCACCTCTCGCCAAAGCCTTGGCGACGGCGGATGCCCCTCAGAATTCAAAAATCGTAATTCATAATTCGTAAATTTTCATGAAACTCCGCACCCTTAAACTCCAATCCGTGGTTCTCCTCGGCCTTTTCCTCGCTTTCACCAGCAGCCTCTCCGCTCACCTCACGTTCGACGATGTGAATACAAAATACGCTGCGAACCTCGCGCTGTGGTGGGGCAAAGGTAAACCCGTCGTCGACAAAGTCGAAAAAGCCCACGCCCTCGGCTTTGAAGCTATCGAATTCTGGGCCTACGGCAAAGAAGACATCGATGGGATCGCCGCGAAGTGCCAAGAGCTCGGCATCCAAGTCGCCCAATTCACCGCCTGGGGAAAACCACTCGGGTCCGGCAAAAACATCGACGAATTTGAAGCAGGCATCAAAGAAGCGATCACCGTCGCCCACAAGCTCGGCGCTCCCATGATGACCGTGACTGGTCACCGTTGGGTTGAAGGTTACACCCTCGAAGAGCAGCTCGCCAATTACACCAAAGCGATGAAGCGCGTGGCCCCACTTTGTGAAGCCGCCAACGTCATGATCATCGTCGAGCCGTTTAACCCCGTTAATCACGGAAAGAACACGCTCAACGGCAGCCAAGCCGCCGTAAAGATCTGCCGCGAGGTGGATTCCCCCATGATCAAAATCAACTGGGATTTTTATCACATGCAGCTCACCGAAGGTGCCCTCATCCACTACCTCCGCGAAGGTTATGACCAAGTTGGTTACCTCCAGCTCGCCGACACTCCTGGCCGCTTCCAACCCGGCACCGGCGAGTTGAACTACGTCGCTATCTTAAAAGCCGCCCACGAACTCGGCTACCGCGGTTACGTCGGCGTAGAATGTAACCCCAAAGGCCCCGAAGCCGAAGCCCTGCAGCAGTTGCTGAAGAATTCCTACTGAGCGAGTAAGCCCCGACCAAACGCACGGGTTTTATTCCAAAACCCGTGCGTAAGTGACCTAACTAATTCCAGTAATACAGCGCAGAATAAAGAGTCAGGCTTTGTAGTTTGTAGTTCGCCCGAACCCCGACAGCGAGTGGGGAGGATTACTGCTTCACTCCACTTCCCTACTACATCGCCGCGGCGCGGCTTCGACTATCCCGTCACCGCAGCCAACAACTGCCGCTCCGCTTCAGTTCACGGCTGAGTTCAAAAGCCTACTCCCGGTCGAGTCCCTGCGACATGAATCGCCACACGCGTTCACGGGAGTTTTCGATGTCGAAACTAACTCCGTGACCGGTCCCGGGCACGACCATCAATTCATGCTCGATACCCCACTCGGCAAGCTGGGCACACCACACCAGATTACCGGGATAGTTTTCGTCTTCATTTCCGACCACGACCATCAAACTCACGGCCGGCGCCGCTTCGCCTCGGTCAACGTAGGTCCGCGCGTTATCGAAAACATTGTTTGATGCATCCGGAATCACGATGCCGTTCAATTCGGATCCTTCGTTTTCACTGATGATCAATTCGCGCTGATGTCCGCCGGCGATCGAAACGCCGGTGGCAAATAGTTCCGGGTAACGAAACAGATAACGCCCCACCGCTCGGCCGCCTTGCGAGCTGCCGATCAACACTCTCGAGGTTCGGTCGACCAGCGTGCGTTCCGTCCCGTCCAGATGTTTCACAAACTCCATGAACGCCTGCACTCCGAGGTATCCGTCGATGTAGTCGTAGTGGCTTAACTTCCCTCCGTTCACCATGACGAAGATATGCGGTGGCATTCTGTCCCCCGCCCGGTCTCCTCTAAAATTCCGGTATCCGCCTAGCCCCTTAGACTCCGCTCCCGGACGGCCTCCATGTAAGTAGTAGATTACCGGATACCGCTTCCCTACATTTTTCGGATCGGCATAGCCAGCGGGGAAGCTGACGTAGTAGCCCACGTCGGCTTGGTTCGCCTGACTGTAAAACGTCCGATGCTCAACCCCGTCCACGCTGCCCTTGGCTTGCGGGCTGACCCACTGGAAAGATTCCACCATCTTCAGCATGTCTTTTTCTTGAGCCTGAAGTCCGGTCAAGGCCCCGAGGGTTAGAAGGAAAACGAGGATGCGACGGCGGGTAGAAAGCATGGCTGTCAGCCCACATGCTCAACCGAATCGAGGCAACACTCCTTCACCACCGCCACGTCGGGCCACAAAACAAACGCGTCGAACCGGGGGTAGGCTTTGTCGTTTGTGGTTGGAGTGCGTTTACCTTAGTCCTCAATCCACGTTGATGCATATGGGACTTATTGGAGGTATCGGACCCGCGGCGACTGGGTTTTATTAACGAAACCTTATTCGCATTTACGCGGAGTAATCCCAAAAATTGGAGCTGACTATCGCGCATGCAGATCTGTCGGAGGTCATGCCGAATATCTTGGCCAACGAAAAGGAAAAGCAGGCGAAGTCTTTTCTCCAACATGTCCGGCAATTGGAGGGAGCGGGCGCCACCGCAATCGGAGTGACCTCCATTGCGGCCCATTTTTGCATCGATGAACTCAAGGCCCTCAGTCCCCTGCCGATCGTAGACGCGGTTATCGAAGTTCGGGAGGAAATTGAGCGAAAGGAGTTGGGTCGCGTGGGTATTCTCGGGACCCGAGGAGCGATGGCATCGAAACTATTTGGCAGCATTGCTTCCGAAAAAGCGGTGTTGCCGCAAGGGGACGACCTTGAGCGGGTTCATAACGCCTATATCGGAATGGCCACGAGTGGTCACGCAACCAATGAGCAACGTGAGGTGGTTTTCTCTACCGGGACTGAACTGTGTAGAAACGGTGGGGCAGATTCCATCGTGCTTGCGGGAACGGATCTGTTTCTAGCTTTTGAGGGACATGATTGCGGATTTCCGACCATCGACTGTGCGGTCGTTCATTCCGAGGCACTTTTCCGAAGTTCACAGGAAGGAGTAGGATCTTGAATACGAAGTGGCACCCACTAAACGGTGACACTTCCCCCAACGCTAGCCCGGCGTCGTGTGAAAACGTGACGATCAACGAATCAAACATATCTGCTCCGCCTCAGTAGCAAAAGACTTATGAGTAATTGACTTTCTCATTCGTGCAACATATTCGTGCGTCATGAAGACGGTTACCATTCGAGAAGCTCAGCACAATCTCGGCAAAATTCTACTGGAAGTAGAGGCTGGCCAGACAGTGCAGATCACCCGACGCCGGGTTCCTCTCGCCCGGCTTGTGCCGGAACCCTCGAACGCAGACAATGCGACCGGGGTAGACTGGTCGGATCATGCTGGGCGCGTCGTATCCACCGGTAAATCTGTCGGCACGGATGACATCCTGGATGATCTCCGCGGAGAAAGATGAAACCCCTATATCTAGACACGGGACTCGTCCTCAAATTGCTGGTGGAAGAACCGCTCAGTCCCGTTGTCCGCGCCTATCTCACGAAGCAGCGCGCTCCCATTTGGTTTACCAAAATTATCACACTGGAAGTTGAAAACACCCTGCAAGCCATGCGGCATCGCGGACAACTCACTCCGGTCCAGTTGCGCAAAACCCAGGAACTACTAACTCAACTCTGTGACGAGGGGAAATTTCGCCAATCGCCTCTCACACTCGACGCCATCTCGGAGGAGATGTTGCGCCTGACGCCGAGCATCACTTCCCGCACGGGTTGCCGCACCCTCGACCTCCTTCACATCGCGGCAGCTCGGCTGCTGCCCTCCCCGAAGTTCATATCCACTGACAAGCGCCAACTCGCGGCGGCAAAACTAGCCGGTCTCACCACTGTGGATCTTACTCATCGCTGATTCATTATCAAAAATGAAACCGGTGTTCAAAGATGACGGTTATTCTCTGCTAAATTATCAGAATCGGATTTACATGGAAGGGCCGAGAGGGGCCGGCATCGTGGAAGGTGAAATCATTGGACGCTTCCTCACCAAGCTCGGCCTCAAAGCCTCTCGAGGGTCTACCGCGAAGTTTGGTCACTGACCACATGACCCTCTTTAACTCTGGGCTCTAGTCGCCCACTTCTGACACTCCGCCCTTAAGGGACGTCTGGTCGTGGCGTTTCCGCAACTCTTTCGGCCACCGACTCTGAGGCTTGCTGTTGATCAACTGGTTTTCTTTTTCACTCAAGGGCAGGTTCGCGTCTTGGAAAGCTCCCCGAGTTATCGACTGGTTCCACCGCATAGTTGCCTCGTCGCTCGCTTTCTTGTCGAGCTTTTGGTTCGAGATCATAGAATTTTCCGGTAAGTTAGTCATAAATGAAAGCCTTCTGTTTCGGATTACCCGTGCGCCTACTTTCTTTCACGACTGTTAACCCCAACCGGAGCCGTTGCAAGACGGTTCCTCCATCTCTATTGTTCGAGGAAGGTTACTATGGGATTGACGGGGAAATCAGGAGCCGCGCGGGAATTCGTTGTGCCATGATCTCGGATACCTTAATCTATCGCCATGGAAGCTGCCCCCTCCCGTTCGCTGCCCCTTTTCCTTCTACTCGCCAGCTGGTGCTTCTACTCGTCGGCAATTGCGCAACCAACCGAATCCCCATCAAACGACCGCTTCGCCCGGATCGTTTTGTTTGTGCCTGACGACGCCGAGATACCTGCGGGTTACCAAGAACGCCTCACTGCCATCGCGTTACGCACTGAAGCTTTCTTCGCCGACGGCATCGCCCAAGGGGGTTGGCCGGTCGCAAGACGCGAAATCTTTGCCCGCACCGACGACGACATCGAGGTCACGGTCGTGCGCGGAGCGTTACCCGAGGACGCGGTGGGCCGAAAGGGGTTTCCTCTAGTAGGGCCTCTAGCCATGGCCGGAGCCACGGCTGCTCTGGGTGACCAAGCAGATGAGAACACGGTCTGGTGGACGTTTTACCATACCCCCAAACGCGTCATCAAAGGCTTCCGCGGAGGAGGCGATCGGGACGGTGGACGCGCGATTAATGTCTATCCCACCGCCGACGGAAACATAACCGCTGACGTCGAATTAGGCGACCCCGAGATGTGGCCGCTCAACCTGAAAGGGTGTGTGCACGAATTTGGGCACGCGCTCGGCCTGCCTCACATCGGAGCCAAACCTGAAACCGGACTCGGCAACACGTTGATGGGGCCGATCAATCGGGCCTTCGCGAGCCGCTTGCCCAAGGGAACCTCGGAACCTCGCGTTTATCTGTGTGAAGGGTCGGCCACCTTATTGGCGAAGCACCCGCTGTTTGTGGCCCACGGGCCCACTCCACCCGCCGGGACCGACCACGCGCGAGTAAACGACCTCGCAACCAAGGATGGGCCCGGTGGCTCCATCGAGATTACCGGAAAAGTCTCCGGCCTAGTCGCGGCGCATTCCGTGATGATCCTAGATTCCGACCACCGCTTCGGCGACTACTTGTCCCGATCCTATTCCGCCAAGGTCGATGATGAGGGCACGTTTCACGCGAATCTCGATGAACCCTTTGCCAGCGACCAAGGATTCATCACCCTCTACGTCTGCCTCAACGACGGTCGCAACAAGGCGATGGCTGACGAAGGCGAGATGCGCTTTTCCTACGAAGGCAAACCCGGCTCACGCGTCTTCGAGCCGACCGTCCGAGAGTGACTCAAGCGTCCACCTTGCCGCTTCATCGCCATGACCTCTTTAACCGACGCTCAACAGGACATGCGCGCCGCCTATTTCAACGGTGGCACGGGCGCCGTCGGTTCCGCCACAGCATGGTTCGCCGCCGCGTTGGTCGCCACATTCGTCAGCTCTCAGGCCGGCATCCTTACGCTCATTTTCGGCGGTATGCTGATCTTCCCTACATCGATCCTGCTGAGCAAATTGCTGGGCCGATCTGGTAAGCACGCCAAAGGCAACCCCCTCGCTCCTCTCGCCATCAGCGGCACAATCTGGATGCTGCTCTCGATCCCCATCGCCATCGCGGTCGCAGCTTATCGCATCGAATGGTTCTTTCCCGCCATGCTCCTCGTTATTGGCGGGCGCTATCTGACATTTCCCACGCTCTACGGCCTCAAGGCCTACTGGTTCTTCGGGGTGGTTCTCGCCCTGTCCGTGATTCCGCTGGTCGCTTTCGGTGCGCCGGTTGCCTCTGGAGCCTTCACCGGCGCGCTGATCGAATATATTTTCGGAGCCCTCCTGTTCACGCAGAAGCATACCTGACTCACTCGATTCTCATCTCGAACCGGCAATCCGATACGACGCCGTGTCGCACCCCGTGAAGATCAACCGATTTCTCGCTCCAGGAAAACCGTAACCTCGCGCTGACTATAGGCGTCTAGAATAGAACATGCGTCGCCCTCGACCGTATTTTATCCTGTCCTTCTTTACCCTCGGGCTGTTCATCGGAACAACCGCGTCCTCACTCGCCCAACCATCCCAGCGTTCACGAGGCAGTGGTGATTGGTCTGCGTCGGAGTATGGTTCTAACCGGTCCGCCAAGGATCTTCGCACCGCCTACGCCTCGAAGGGTTTCGCGTGGCTCAGCGGTTCGCCAGCCGACAATGAAAAACTCTCCATCGGTAAGAACGCCCAACTTTTCGGTTTCGTGGCCCTGCGCTATCAATCGGGTCGGGCCGCCAATCGCGGCGCCATCGGCCGCGCATTTTTCGCGAGCACCACTGCCGACCAACGTGCGCTCCTCGAAGACGCCGTCATCGCAGAAGTCCCTCTTCTCGACCAATGGTGGTCGGCCCGAAACGACATGCTGCGCGTGCTGGAATCCCACCTCTACAACCATGAGGAAATTGATGAGGCCCATCTCCTGAAACTCAGCGCGATCTACGGTGATTTGGGCGGCCGGATTGCGTTGATCGAAGCCAAGGCTTTTGCTGCTCTGGAAGACCTTCTGAACGACGATCAGCGCGCCCTACTCGCTTCTTGGCGGAAAGACCCGGAAAAGGTCACGGAGCTCGCTCAGGCCAATCGAGTGCGCAGCGATTCCGTCGATCGCGCCGACTTGAAGCAACTGGAGGACCTCTTTGCCAAATGCTTCTCTTGGCTGACCGGCACCGCCGCCGACACCAGAGTGTTTCCGCTCGGCCAACCCGCCCAATTTTTCGGCTTCGTCAGCATTCGCCACAAGAGCGGTCATGCCGCCAGCCGCGGTCAGATTTCCCGTTCTTTCACCGACATTCTCACCCGCACCCAACAGCGTCGTCTCGATGCGGCGGTGAGTGAGGCTCAACCCATCACCAACGGATATATCTCGGTGCGCAATGAGGTCCTCGCCCATCTACAGTTGCTGCGCGACGAGCCGACGAAATTTGAAGCCAATCTTTACGCAGATCAGTCCAGAAAACTCGGCATGATAGAAGCCGCGGTCGCCACCATCGAAGCCTTAGCCTACAGCGAAATTCGAACTAATATGACCGCCCCACAAACCGCCCGGATGATGGAACTGCGCGGCGACTACATCATCGACACCGCTCAGGTCGAAACGCTCAGTCCGCTCGAACGCGGCAAAACACTCTTCACGCTTTGCGCCGCCTGTCATGGCGCGCCGGGCCAACACGTGGCGCAAAGTATCGGGCCCTCGCTCGACAACATTCTTGGACAAAAAATCGCCGCAACTCGGCCCTACGACTACTCGCAAGCGCTGCGCAACCTCGCCACCGAACACGGCCATTGGACGCCCAAACTCATTGATCAATACCTGCAAGCCCCGCGTCAATTCGCCCCCGGTACCAAGATGGAATTTCAGGGCCTACTGGTCGAAGACGACCGTGCCGCATTGATCGCATTTCTGGAAAGCCTCCAGCGTTGAGCTACCGCGCTCAACGGAAGAAGACCAAGAACAGGGCTTCTCTCACCGAGGAGTTACCCTAGGCTCTTTCTCCAATGGTTCGACTATTGTTAGGATTTTCATTTTTCGTCGTCATCCTCGCTTGCGAAGGAGCGCCGCCCAACATCGTCCTGTACATCGCCGATGATCATGGGCGTAACGATTCGTCCGTCTATAACCCCATGGGTGATGCGATCACCCCGCAGATGGCAAAGCTCGCGGCAGCGGGCTTGACCTTTAACCAGGCGTTCGTCGCGTCACCGGCCTGCGGTCCCAGCCGATCTGCCCTGCTGTCTGGAATGATGCCCATTCGTAATGGCGCCGAACACAATCACGAGAAGCCCCGGCTCGAGACCCAAACCATGATCCGGCATCTGAAGGAGGCGGGCTACGAGGTCGCGGCCTTCGGCAAGGTGCACCACAACAAATGGATCGAATCGGTCGGCGCTGATCACGTGGATCCGACCCGCAAAGATCTCGAGAAATCCGTGCAAGCGTATCTCGACGCGCGCACGGACAACCGTCCTCTGCTGCTCATCGTCGGCGACGTGCGGACCCACGCGCCTTGGCACAAACACGATACCTACGACAGGACCGAACTCACCGTCCCCTCCCATTGGGTCGACACCCCCGATACCCGACAGACCTGGGAAAACTATCTTGGCGAGGTCACGGAAGTCGACACCACCATCGGTAACATCGATACCATCGCCCGCGCTCATTTCGGATCCGACGACTTCCTTTCGATCTACACCTCCGACCACGGCCACGCCCTACCCTTCGGTAAATGGAATCTCTACGACTGGGGCACCCAGGTCGCGTTCATCGCCCGCTGGCCCGGGAAAATTCCGGCGAATGCCCGCACGGATGCGATGGTCAGTTGGATCGATATTTTCCCGACCCTGCTCGACCTCGCGGATGCTGACGTTCCTGCCGACATCGATGGCCGCTCCTTCGCCTCGGTTCTCCGCGGCGAAACCGATCAACATCGCGAGCTCATCTTCACCACCCACTCCGGGGACGGAAAGATGAACATCTACCCCATCCGCGCCGTGCGGGACCAACGGTTCAAATACATCCGCAATATCCGGTTCGATGCCTACCACACCACGCACACCGATATCCAACGTCGGCCCGGCCACGGCGCATTTTTTGACGAGTGGGAAGCCGCCGCCGTTACCGATCCTCACGCCCGGGCGGTTCTCCAAAAATACCTCCGCCGTCCCGCCGTTGAATTCTACGACATCGGCAAAGATCCCGGTGAAACCACCAACCTCGCGACCGATCCCGCTTACGCCGCCGACCTGGCCCGCATGGCCCAACATCTCGAAACTTGGATGGCCAACCACGGCGACAACGGGCGCATGCAACACCAACCCTACCTGCTCTCCGAGCCCTACCCCGAGCCGGTCGCGGCGAAATAGCCCGGTTTAAGTCGCGGCTTAGGGAGCACTTTCGAAAACCGGCAGGCGGGAACGCATTTCCGCCAATACCCTTTGATGTCCCGGATCGTTCGCCAAATTACGGTGCTCTTCCGGGTCTTCCTTGAGGTGGTAGAGCTCTTCGCCGTCTGGCCATAAGGCATATCGCCATTCTTGGGTGTGGATCGCTTTGCCCAGTTGGTCTCGGCGAGTGACGACGGTATACGTCGCCGCCTTTCCCGCGACCTGAGTATCGGCTAGATTGGTGACCAGTGAACGGCCTTGCAGATCGTCCGGAGCCTCGATGCCGCATAGCTCCGCCAAGGTGGGATAAAGGTCCACGAGCTCGGCCAAGGCGGCGGTCGTTTCGCCTGCGCGGGTCATGCCCGGCGCATGGATGATCATCGGCACCCGCGCACAGGTTTCGAAGAGTGTGACCTTGCCCCACATGAAGTGCTCACCAAGCTGATAACCATGATCGGAAATGAGCACGACGATGGTGTCGTCCCAAAGATCATTTCGCTCGAGGCTGTCGAAGATGCGTCCGATCTGGGCATCAACAAATGAGATGCAGGCGTGGTAGGCCTGCATGTATTCACGGCGTAGCGCGTCATTCTCCTGACCCAGCTCAAACCCGAAGGCGGAATACCTCTTCACCATCGCCGTTTTTGGTGCCTGTTCCCAGAAATCTGCCGGCGGTTTAACGAAGTCTAATTCGCCCTGCGGATAGAGATCGAAGTAAGCATCGGGCGCCAAGAACGGCACGTGCGGTTTGTGAATCCCCACTGCCATGAAAAACGGTTTCTCACCATACGCCTTACCATCCAGCCACGCGGTGGCCTGAAGGGCATTTTTACCGTCCGCCTGCTGATCATCGGTGAGTCCCGATCGACCGTAACCCGGTCGCTCCTGCCCACGCGTCTGGGTGGAAAGCGTTTGGAGATGCGCTTTCCATCGGGAGCGGTTATCGCGTGATGTCACCGGCCCGTGCTCCGCCTCGAATGCGACTCGTGCCGCTGCGGCAATGGGCAGCTCGTCGTTACTAAATCGTTCCATTTCATCCCACGCAACCGTCCCGTGATCCATCTTCACATTGTGAAAAACTTTACCCGTCGCGGCCGTCCAATAGCCTTGTTCTTTGAATGCCTGCGGCAACGAGACGGTTCCCGGACGCGTATCACGAATATCTGACGTATTACTCAATACACCGGTCACTTCCGGGTAGAGCCCATGCAAAAAAGACGCACGCGAAGGACCGCAAACCGGATACTGGCAGTAGGCTCGATCAAAGGTCATCCCCTTCGCCGCCAAACGGTCAAAATTTGGGGTTTCGATCGCGGCATAACCCGAACTCGAAACATGAGTGTTCAAATCATCACATACAATGAACAGCACGTTGGGCTGACCTCGCGCCAGACAAACGAAGGCAACCGAAAGAACAACTAGGATGATTCGAGAGCGGATGGGCATCGGACGCTTCTACGAGTTGGTGGCCTGAACCGAAACCCCACGCACGGCACATGACCCCGACGCGAAACTGATGGTGAACTCCTGCTTGAGGCGAGCCAGAGACTCATGGTCGAGGTCGGCGGTGTAGTCACCCAACTGAAGACGCCCTCCTCCTTCGGTCATTTCCAAGCTTACCTTTATCCATTGGCCGTCGATCGCGGTAATTTTGGGAGGAGGAATCTGGGTTAATAGATCGCCTTTGTTTTCTTTGGACGATTTCCCGACCCAACCAATCACCCGTGAACCTTCATCATCCCGCATGGTGATCCTAAAAATGTGCCCATCACCATTGAAGGTGATGACCAAACGCTGACAGCCCTCGGGTTTTACTTCGAATTCCATCGCTCCATCGGAGAGCTCACACGGCCACCGAAGAATGGGGCCATGATTCTTAAATTCCTTGTAGAGTTCCGGATCTGACTCACAAAACGCCACGCCGTCTTGATACACCCACTCTCCGCGCAAAGCTTGCCGGGTCGGGTGGTCGGATGACGAAAACTCATCCGTCACCCCAACGGGTTCAGCCGTCAGCAATGGTGATAAAAGAAGAAATAGTAACGGGGTAGCTCGGGGTAATCGCACTGATTGAGTGCGACACAGGTCGTTCCGCCACGCGACTGTAATCCCCCGACTAGGCCATCCATTCCCGAACTTCGCCCTCAGAGAAAAAACGTGCCGCGAACTTGTGATGGGTTGATCCTCACGGTAACAACGGGATCGCTTCCGCTGGACCGAACCTATCCCGACCTACCGCTCTCTGATGCCCACAAAACGCTACCCGCCCATCCTACTCGCCACCTGTTCAATTCCGTGGACCGCTGACTACACCTTCGACGCCTCGCTGTTTACCCACTCGGTGAAGCAACTTGCCACGGAGATGACCCCTCACCTTTACCTCTTCGGCACGGCGGGTGAGGGCTATGCTGTCACCGATCGGCAATACCAAGAAATCACCGAAACCTTTCGCGCCGCCCTACCCGCCGATACGGTGCCGATGATCGGAGTGATCAGCCTTTCTCTCGGCACCATCGTCGAACGGATTCAATCCGCCCATGCCTTGGGCTTTCGTGATTTTCAAATTTCATTCCCTAGTTGGGGCGCCCTGACCGACACCGAAGTCGATCGATTCTTCGATGCCACGTGCGGAGCATTTCCGGACTGCCGCTTCCTCCACTATAATCTCCCCCGCACCAAGAAGCTCCTCAACGGTGACGACTATGCGCGCATCGCGGCCCGACACCCCAACCTCGTCGCCATCAAAATGGGTGGCCTCGATACCACGCCGCTCGCTGCTATTTTAGAAAAGGCGCCCGAGCTCCAGTGCTTCTTCGTCGAGTTTGGCTACGCGGCCATGCGCGATCAATACGAGTGCGGATATATCGCGGCCATGGCCGGAGGGAAACCCGCTTGGGCACGCGAGTTTCATGCCGCGCGCGGCGACCGGCTCGCCGCTATGTTGGCTGAGGCCATTGTGGCCCGCGATGTATTGGTCAAACATGTCCAGGCCTCGGGGGCGCATATGGACGGCGCCTACGATAAGATGAATCTCAAGCTGCTCGCGCCCAATTTCCCCCTGCGGCTGCTGCCGCCCTACTCAGCTCCAGAGGACGCCGCGTTTGCCCAATTCGAAGCCGAACTGCCCCCCACGTGGCTCAATCCTACAGGGTAATTTCGGAGTAAAGACGCCCCGTGCATTTTCTCAATGGCAACTGTGGCCGGGGTCGCTGACCCCGGTTTCTGCCTCTTTGCAACAGTGATTCACTCCAACGCTCCGGCCTCAACGAGACCGGCTACAACAAAACCAAAGCATGCTTCGCGGAACTAGACCCGGGGAGCTCAACCGTAAGCTCTGATTTCCATGATACGCGCGTGATCGATGCCGTTGGTCGCAGTCACGGTGACGCGCAAGGCTGAGGTATCTAGCACGTCATCCAGACGATGACGGCAGAGTCGTTGGTAATTATCCGTCACGGTTGCGAGACGTTCCCACGTTCCGTCAATTTTTGCCTCCAAAATGTAGTCCCGCACCGTTTCCTCCTGCGCTTGGCCCCATTGCATTTTGGCGGTGTAGGCATCTGCCCCCGAAAGGGTCAGCAAGCGGTGCAAGCCCGCATCAAACACGAGCGCAACCTCACGCAACGCGACAGTTTCATCCCAACGCACTTCGATCCACCCGGGCTGCGCTTCGGTGGGGTCACTCATCCACCGGTGTAGTCCTGGATGCGCGCGATCAGGCGGCGCGCATGTGACGGCCGCGGCAACCTCTTCGCCAGATTCTACATGGTCCAAGACGTCTTCCCACAAGTTCACATTGGCTCCTGCTACGCTGGTTTCCGGTCGCCCGTGAACCGCCCGGGTTTGACCACTGCGGACGAATTCCGCTTCTGCGCCAGGCTGCTCACTTGAGGC